>OAVM01000225.1_pt1 | contig 30970 bp, 44 predicted proteins | sample 1476421 | NCBI WGS metagenome assembly OAVM01 (sample SAMEA2580099, study PRJEB22360) | human gut metagenome | biome: human gut; feature: human-associated habitat; material: faeces | place: Denmark | collected 2008/2010
CCCCGGAGCGTCAAATGCCGCCCATTTCCCCCTTCGGGTGAAATGTTCGCCATTGGCTCCGTGGTGTCGACACTGCGGCGCAAGCGCCTTGGTCTCTGTATGTTCCCTCGTGTTATTTTATTCCTCTATCCTTTATCTTTCCTTATCGGGAACCCTTTGTCCCTTCCGCAAGCGGAACGAACAATCAAGCCTGAAGGCTTGGTCTGTCACGCCGCGGGCATAGCCCTCGGCTACAATCGAACCGCTTCGCTCTCGATTAATCACTATTTTATATAGATTTAACCTTGATATAACAGCTTTTCTAAAATTTTACACTTCTGCCGCTTTTTCATTTAAATAGATTTTTATATGTCTGAATTTTCTGATAATTTGATTTCTTATAATTTTGTAAACGTGATATCTAACCGCTCCTATCTCTTAAACAGCTTTCTATATTTCTATTCACGCGTTCTATTGTTATTTTATTATAATAATCAAATAACATTACTTTATAAACACGAACTATTTATTGTTATTTCTATGATTAATAGCTTTATTGTTCGTTTTTGTTATATTTGTATTCTTATGATATTCTTAATATTTACCATGTAACTTTCTTGATTACTTTCTTCTTCTCTTCACAAAAAAACGTTGTATGATTTTTCATACAACGCTTAATTTTTTACTTCGTATTTTTCTATTTTTTTCTTTGTTGTTTATTATAATCTTTTAATTCCAGGGTGTCTAATATGAACTCAAACCTTTTAAGTTCCTCTTCATTCATATTTTCTACCTCTTTAGCACACATACTCTCTACAGCATGCTTTTGTGAATCAAATTTACCAATATTAACTAGAGCAGTTAATATATTTCTTATATGGTTATCTACTTTAATCGTTGCTCTTTCTGTTTCACTTTTTATACCCAACTTACTAGGATCGCTTTGTCTATTTGATAACATTTTATTTATATTTAAGTCGTTTCTATCAATTTGATTATTTATAATAGGGTTGGGCTTTCTTTGTAAACTATTATTCTCGTTACTTTTTTTAAGCATACCCATAAGCTTAATCACCCAACCTTTCTACCAATTCTGAAGCAACTCCATCAAATATTTGGTGAACTCTTTTATCATGTATATCTTTTCCGTTGTCTGTTATTCCAGTCATATCCATCCTTTTAATGCGTTCCATAATAGATATTTTATTTTGAAAAATATATTCTTCACCAAATTCTTCTGTAGCTAGTTTTAGAACTTCTTCATCTACTCTTGCTCCTCGTTTACTAAGGACTGGTAATATTCCTAACACATCACAATTAGCATTAAATTCATTGACTAATGTATTTTGAAGATATTGTATAAATACTTCCGCTCCAGTAAGGCTTCTTTCTTGGGTTTGTAATACAACTACTATTTGATCGCAACAATAAAAAGCAGTGTCGTTTAACAAAGATAACGTTGGTGGAACATCTATAAAAATATAATCGTATTCATTTACAACTGGAGATAAATAGCTTTTCAAAAATTGAATTCTATCTATTTCATTTGAAAAATTCTTTTCTAAAAACCTTGAATATACCGAAAAATCTACAGCATTTGGTATTAGTGATAAGTTTTCTTTTATAGTTATAGTTAATTCTTTAGGGTTTATATTTTCAGTAATTCCCTTCATTAAAGACTTGTCTATAGTCGTTATATTATTATCTTTTGAACTAGTTTTGATCATTAATGCTGTTAAGTTTGCCTGCGCATCTAAGTCCACTAACAAAACTTTTTTTCCCATTTTAGCTAAACTATAACCTACTAAAGCTGTGGTACTCGTTTTCCCTACTCCACCTTTAAAATTTGCAAATGATATCGTCTTTCCCATTGTCTACCTCCTGTGGTGTACTTTTTTAATCATTATACTACTTGCGTAAACTTTTTGCAAATGGTGTACAAGTGTACAGGTGTACAGGTAGACATGTAGACAGGTGTACTTGTACACTTATTTAATTATAAACACTTATAAATTAACTATCGTAATATGTGTACAAGTGTACAGGTGTACAGGTAGACATGTAGACAGGTGTACTTGTACACCGTTCATTTTATCCTATTCCAATCTTATGTTTTTTTCTATAGACTACTGAATATAAAGAACAATTACATATAAGTCTAGGAATCGGAGGGGTTAACATGAGTACAAATCAAAATGAATTACAAGATAAATTAGCAGTAGAAGGTGTAAATGCAAATGGCTATGGTGTAATGCCTAAGCTTGTAATGCAAGATAAACGATTAACGATCGAAGCAAAATCAATCTATGCTTACATCGTTAGTTTTGCTGGCGCAGGAAGTACAGCATTTCCTAGCTTACGAAAAATTTTAGAGGACTTACAGATTAGTGAAAAGCGTTTCTATAAACATCGTAAATTGTTAATTGACTGTAACTATATTTCTGTTACTCAAATTCGTAATGAGAAAAAAGAAATCATCAAAAATTTATACACGTTAATCTCTAATCCAAAAATTGATGAAGAAGTACAAAATGAGGGTATCCGTCAAAACGACTGTGACCCTATCCCCCAATTTGATGGATACCCTATCAGTCAAAACGACCGACATAAAAGTAACAGTTTTAAAATTAACAATATAAAAGATGATGATGATATTAATAACGCATGCGAAAGCAAAATAACTCATGAAAATTTCTCTATCTATTCAAAACAAAAGGGCTTAGACTGTCCTTTAACAGTTCGAGAACGATTAACAACTGTACTCAAAGGAAAAGACTACTTAGCTCCGTTGGCTGTTTCTTTGCTTGCTGCTGGCGTGTCTGATGCAGACTGCTTAGAAATTATACAGTTCATTGTTACTTTACCAGTCATTGATGAAGAAGTATCAGCCCTGGTTAATGCACAAATACGTGCGAACGAAATAGAAGCTAAAACAAACGGTCTTACTAGCTATAAGGCTTATTTCATTACAGGTTTAAAACAAAAACTAGAAAATGCCGATATTTTTGTTCAAGAGACAAATATTGTGAATCCTGATACAATTAAACCGTTACCAACTGTTACCATGCATAATTGGGTTTAATTTATTGAATGGAGGAGGAAGGAAATGCAAGAAGAACAAAACAGAGTAGAGAAAACCAAAAGAAAAAAAAGGACCAAAACGGCCATCTTGATAATTTTATTTTTACTTGTTATAGGCGGAGGAGCGTTTGCATTAGTAAATAGCAAAAATTTATTTTCAGATCATACTGCTAAAAGTAAACATGTGAGTATTTCTAGCGAGACCAAAGAATCTAAAAGTAAATCAAGTACATCATCTAGCTATATAAGTAACAGTGATGAGAGTAAAACAGAAGTAGACACAACGGATTTATCAAATGAACAAGTTGTAGAATGGATAAATTATGTAGTAGATAATTGGGAGAAAGCACACAATATTGCTTGGCCATATACTGTTGATCGGTTAAATGATTTAAACGGGCGAGATAGTAATTCAATTTATTATAGTGTTAGATTTCAAAATCCCAAATATCCCATGATGATATTACGAATTAATCCAGAAGGAATCATGGAATTTGAAACAAACACAGTAGACGGAACTAAAAATAAGAATTATGAATATAAAGTTTTATCTAAAAAATATAAAGATATCAGTTTGATTAATGATTTAGATGCTTCTGAATTAAGTAAAATATCGCAACAAACAGAGCAATCATCTAATAATAGTTCTGGATATAGTTCATTAAACATCAATCAAAGAATTAGTTTAATGGCACGATTACATGACAAAATTGATTTTCAAGATTTTGTCAATATCACTTATAATATAACTGAACTCCCTGATGGAACTCAAAATGTTGTAATTAGAAATTATGGGCTTCATGCTCACACAGAAACAATTGCATACAAAGTAGATAAAACTTCTATAAATCCAAGTTCGTTTCCAAGCGATCAGACAACTACAAAAAACGACTTGTTCAAAATATACGAACAAGACAAAGATAAGTATAATGAATTGGCAACTAAAGTTAGTTATGATTCTTCTTTAGAATTTTCACAAAATAATTAATCCAAAAAATATATCTTATTGAGTATAAATCTCAATAAGATATATTTTTTATTTTACGACTTTTCCGATTATATATATTTCATCAGTTTTTGAAGTATAAAAATCTGGAAACAAGCGGTTGCCATCTTTATCAACATCGGTATTAAAAGAAACAAAGCGTAGTCTGTCTTTTTCTTTATAGATACGTTTGATAAATGCATTTCCGTTAATTTCAACACATCCTATCATACCTTGTTCTATTTCAGATTGTTTTCTAACAAAAATTATTTGACCATCTTCATAAGTTGGATACATGCTGTCGCCAGATACACGGAATGCTAAATCATAATCTTTCGGAATATCATTTTCAGGAATCTCTATTGTTTCTATAGGTTGACATTTATCATAATTAATTGTTCCATATCCAGCGGTCATAATCCCATATAAATTTACAGATTTTTTGACTGGTAAAGATATAACATTGTTTTTTTCTTGTTTTTGTTCCTTTAGCTGCTGCTTTGCAGAGTTTAGGACAACTAATTTTCTATCAGAATTTAATTGGTTAAGGATAGTTGTAATTCTTGAAATTATATCTGAATCTTCATTACTTAAATTAAGCAAATCCTCTGGTTTCATATTTAGTCCATCAGCAATTTTAATTATATTTTCGACTTTAGCATTCATGATTCCACGTTGGAGAATTGATCTAACAGTTGTGTATGGTAATCCAATTTCTATTGAGAACGCATTAACATTTCCAAATTTTAATTCAATCAATTTTTTTAAACGATCTTCTAAGTTCATGTGATCACCTCCTGAAAGTATAGTACCATACGAAAAATCGTATAACAAGAGATAAATCCATTGACAATATACGAAAAATCGTATATTGTTTAATTAAACAATATTTAGCGTTTATTTTTTTTATAACGATATACGAAAATTCGTACAAAAGGAGTGACTTTTATGTTAGATAATTTAGAAAAAGCTAGACAAGAAAAAAATATATCATTAGTTTCTATGGCGGCTGTATTAGGTGTTAAATATCAAACACTTAGAGAAAAGATAAATGGAACTTCTGAATTTAAATTTAAAGAAGCTCTAAAAATCCAAGAAGAATTTTTTCCAGAATATGAGATTAAATTTTTATTTAAAAAATAAGTTTGGAGGGATTAGTATGTCAAAAGAAAAACTAGATTTTATTTTAGAAGTATTTCCACATGTTCAAAAAATTTTACCATTTGCTACAGAAGATAATTTAGAAAAATTATTTGAACAAGCAAAGCAACGTTTAGAAGTTGAATTAATGGAAATTCAATTTGAATAAATAGGAGATGACAATGAAATTTTTAGACTTATTTGCAGGTATTGGTGGTTTCCGTTTGGGTATGGAATCAGCCGGTCATGAATGCATAGGTTTTTGTGAAATAGATAAGTTCGCACGAACTAGCTATAAAGCAATCCATGACACAACAGGAGAGGTGGAAATGCATGACATCACAACAATATCAGATGAATTTATTCGAGGAATCGGAAGTGTTGACGTTATCTGTGGAGGATTTCCGTGTCAAGCTTTCTCGATTGCAGGAAAACGAAAAGGTTTCGAAGATACTCGAGGAACTCTCTTCTTTGAAATTGCAAGGTTCGCATCTATTCTCAGACCACGCTATTTATTCCTTGAGAACGTCAAAGGACTACTCAATCACGAAGGAGGGACTACGTTCGAGACAATCCTCAGAGCCTTGGATGAACTCGGGTATGATGTGGAATGGCAAGTGCTTAACTCTAAAGACTACGTACCACAGAACAGGGAGCGAGTATTCATTATCGGACATCTTAGAGGAGAACGTACCAGAAAAGTATTTCCTTTCGAGAGAAAAAACGGAACAACTGCTAAAAACAATATAAAACCTATCAACAATTCAAAAAAGACTAGGGAATTACTTAACTTCGATAGTACTAACAGATTTTACGATGTTAATGGTATTAGCCCTTGTTTAAATACTATGCAGGGTGGAGATAGAGAGCCGAAGATTGCAGTGGTTGGAAACGTAAATCCTAGTGGTTCAGAGATGAATGGTCAAGTTTATTCAAGCAATGGGTTAGCACCTACTCTAACAACAAATAAAGGAGAAGGGGCAAAAATTGCAATCCCTGTCTTAACTCCTGATCGAGTAGAAAAACGACAAAATGGAAGACGGTTTAAAGATGATGGTGAAGAAATGTTTACATTAACCGCTCAAGACCGACACGGAATAATGGTTAAGGAAGCAACCTCAAAAGGATATGCCGAAGCCTTACCAGGCGATTCTGTAAATATTAGCCATCCTAATTCAAACACAAGAAGAGGGAGAGTAGGCAAGGGGATTGCTAACACTTTATTAACAGGTGAAGAACAAGCCGTTGTAACTAATAATTTTAGAATCCGCAAACTAACACCTCGTGAGTGTTGGCGACTTCAAGGGTTTCCTGACTGGGCGTTTGATAAAGCAAAAGAAGTAAACAGCGATAGTCAATTATATAAGCAAGCAGGAAACAGTGTAACAGTACCAGTTATTGCTGATATTGCCAGTAGATTAGAAAGTGAGTGAAGAAGATGATTCCAAAATTTAGAGCGTGGGATACCTACGAGAAAGAAATGCTAGAAAATGTTACACCTTTGTTTGATGACTCGAATAGCATGATAGCCATAATTACGGATTTTCAGATTAAAGGCAGTCCTGGCACGTCTGAAATAGAGATAGGAAGTTATGATACAACTTTTAATTGGGATGAATTTCCTTATGTCATCATGCAATCAACAGGGTTGAAAGATGAAAAAAGAAAAATGATTTTTGAAGGAGATATATTATTCGATAAGCATCATAATCCGCAAATAGGAGTAGTTGTATTTTATGAAGGAGCTTTTCAGCTTTTAGCTAACAATATGTATTATCCTTTGATTCAATTTGATGGTGATGTAGAAATTATTGGTAATATCCACGAAAATCCAGAATTATTGGAGGGAACAGATATTTGCAGAATGGTTTGAACAGGAGAGAAATTAAATGGCTTATGAAAAATTACGCTTGGTAACAGCGATAGTAAGTGGAGATATTTATGTTGGTAGAGTCAAAGACGGCTTGATGGACACAAGATATCGTCGAATAATTACAGGTGAGGCTATTCAGTCGGTGGCAGATTGGTTTTATGTAAATGAAAAAAATACAGTCCAATTTAAAGGTATTGATGGCAAAGAGCATAGCTTGTTTTATACATCTGATAAAGAAAAAGCGAAAAAAATTCTAGCTATTTTAAAGGAGGAAGAAGAATGAAATACAAAATTGCAGTAACTGAAACATTGAGGGCAACACGATATATTGATGTCGAATACGACGAAGATATTGATGAATTGTTACATGATGTAGAAAATTCGCCTTATGAAGAAGATGTTGCAAGCACTTTGAAAGAGTTTGGGGCAACTATTTTAAAAGAAGATCAGCCGATTGTAGGTAAAATAGGCGATTGGGAAACTGAATCATTAGACTATAGTGTAATGGAGGAAAAACACATGAAATTTTACGAAATTAAAGAACCTTATTTTGCATTAATCGCTGCTGAAGATGAAAAGCAGTGTTTAAAAATTTACACGGAAAAGGACAAATAGACGAGTGTGTTGATAAAGTTGATGGCAAAATTTTAGCTTTATTGATCAAATTTGACAATGGTGAAGTATTTTGGTTTATGAAGCGATACCTAATAAAAATTGAGGAGTGAATATTATGGAAAATAGATTTGAATGGTTTGAAATAGCTGATAATATTGCTGAAAAATTAAATGAACTATCAAAAACATATGCAATATGCGATGTTAAATATGTTGTGACTTGGTCGCCAAATATGGCATACGATAAAACTTATGCACTGATAAAAGCGATCCGTTTAGACGAACCGATTTTTAGAGATAAATAAATTCAGGTAGGAAATAAAATTCCGAAAAGGAGAAAAGCAAGTATATGAAAAATATACAACCTTACTTTTCTCATGATAGCAATGCACGAAATTCTGATGAGTTAATTCCAGTACGCATGAAATTTGGTGCAGAAGGTTATGGCGTATATTTTATGTTGTTAGAACGATTAAGGGAAGAAGGAAACTACACGAGTATCAAAGATTATAATACGATAGCCTTTGATCTTCGTGTAGATACTTCAATCATTAAATCAGTTATTGAAGACTTTGGGTTATTTGCCTTCACCGAAGACGGCGAGTGCTTTTACTCCGAAGGCTTGAATAAACGAATGGCCTTTATGGAAGAAAAATCAAAAAAACGTTCTGAAGCAGGTAGAAAAGGCGCTGAAAAACGCTGGTCACAAAATCAAAATGAGTCAAATGCTATGAATGAGGAAAATAAAAATATAGCAAAAAAATGGCAAACGGATAGCAATGCTATAGCAAAGCCATCTAAAAAAAATAGCAAACCTAAAAATGCTAATGCGATTGCTACCGAAAAAAATAGCAATAAAATAAAAGAAAATAAAAACAAAGAAAATAAAATAAAAACAAAAGAAACTGCTGCTTATTCTAGTGTAGATAAGACAAAAGATAGTAAAGCTGTTTCCTACTGGTTAACTCAAGTCCACCCAGCAGAAGCACCAACGATTATGGAATCGATTAATTTTTGGGTAGAAGATTTTGGAGGATATGACGAAATTGTTATATTGGCCATTGATGAAATGTTGAAAAATGGAGCTAAGAGCTATAACTATTTGGATACCATTCTAAAATCTTGGGAAACAAAAAAACTAGATACACCTGAAAAGGTGAAAAAACATTTATCTGGTTATTACAACAAGCGCAAGAATGATAATAACCAAAAAGGTGGGAGTATGAGTGACTGGGACGAATTACTTTGAGTATTTATCACAAGTGCATGAAATAGACGAACGTTGCGAGATTCACGGTACTCGATTAAAAGTTTTTAAAGACTTTGAACCGTTTTGTCTAGCTTGTAGGGAAGAACGTATCAGGGAAGAAGAACAAAAGAGATTCGAACAAGCTTTTGACAGGAAGAAGCGACGGACTACACAAGAGGTTCTTTTAAAGGACAGCGTTTATACTGATTCAACACTGCAATCCGCTTGCTTTGAAAATTACCATGCGAAACCAGGTACTGAAGCAGAAAAGGCCAAAGAATTTGCTATAAATCAAGCAAGGGAGTATTACCGATTACGTTTAGAAAATAATAAATCAATTGAGCAAGAACAAGAAGAGCAACAGCCAGCATTTACTACGGTCTTTAGTGGACCAGTTGGCGTTGGGAAAAGTCATTTAGCAATGAGTATTTTAAAAAAATTGAATGAATATAACAATTTGAGTTACTCATGTTTATTTTTCAGTCTGGATCAATTATTGCGACGTATTCGAAATAGTTATGACGATGAAAGTGAGTATCTAACTGAAGCACGAGCGGTACAACTAGCGCTAGACGCTGATTATTTTGTACTTGATGATTTAGGAGCAGAGGTAGGAAGCATTGAAACGAATAAGCGAGCTACTGACTTTATGATTCGGGTATTAAATGCAATCGTTGATGGTCGCCAAGGAAAAGGATTGATTATTACAACGAATCTAACAAACTTACAGATTCAAGCAATTTATGGGCATCGGATTTACAGTCGTTTATTTGCAAACTCAAAAAATCATTTGTTTATTTTCAATGACGAACGACAAACACCAGACTATCGATTAATGGGCGGTGAAAAAAATGTGTAAGTGGTGTAATGACAAACGAGTGGTACAAGAATTTGATTCACTTTTTGGCATTTTAAAGGTTAAACCTTGTCCTGTTTGTAATCAAATAGTCAATAATTACGAAGCTCAAAAGGACGGTGACCTATTAAATGACAGACAATTTTTGGATGCTCCAGGGAAATCAATTGAAAAAATGGCGAGATAGAAGAAATCTAACACAAAAACAATTAGCCATGAAAATAGGTTGTCAACGTATGACGATTAGCAGGATAGAACAAGAAAAGCAAAAACCATCGTTAGAATTAGCCTATTCTTTAGCAAATGCTTTAGATTTAAAGATAGAAGACCTCTTTTTATTTGAAAACAAGGAGCGTGAAAATGTGTGATCACTGAAAATTATATTCATTCAGAAGGAAGAAGATTCGATGTACCGATTAAAAGAAAACGGACAAAAAGTAATGTAAAAGTTGGCGGCATTTATTGGTGTTCTGTAAAACCGTTTCAAGGTAAGATACGTGCGGAATGTTTAACGATTTACGATAACTCGGCATTAGTAAAAATTATCGTATGTGAAAAAGAAACTGATGAAGCGTTACAAGTTCAATTAAATCACCTAACTGTGGTTAGCTTAAAAAATATGAAAGGCGTGTAACAAATGAGTAAGCAAAAGAGAAAGTCGTTAGCTTCTGATTACCCTTATAAGCGCATCAAAGAGGTTGCAAGACGTTATGGGTATAAATGTCTTAGTAACGTAAAAGAATGGGACTGTGGCCGTTTTGAAGCTTTTGACTGGCATATTGGAAAAGTAATCTTAGTAGACTTAAAGGAAGCGAGTGTGAGTGAATGGAATCCAATGACAAAAGAGTGGGATCAACAATAGAATTAGCGCCAGAACAAGAAAATATGATTCGTGTATGTACACGCCAATACATGGATGATACAAATAACTATCCTAGAGCATGGTCTGACCGGAAAGACGCTGTTATCACCAAATATAAACCTGTCTATCGTCTAATGGAGAAATACCCTGAGCCAGCAATGATTCAACGAATCGGCAATATAATTGTGGACGAATGGCGCAAGTATGAATAACCTTTTTTCGAAAAAGAGTTATTCTGTTATAATTAACAAAAAGAAGTAAGGAACAGGAGAATAACCCATGGCAAAATTCCAGAATGTATTTAAAGAAGCAAGTCGACGCATGAAAAATTTCCAAGCTCGTGGCTTTATTCCATCAGGTTCTAAGTATGTTTTCCAAGATTTTGTCAATGAAGTATCGGCAGAGAATAGAGGGGAAAACTACACAGGTGCTTATACAAAGAATGCATATAATCAAGCCTATGGATCAAATATAGATTACGATTCGTCAGAAACCTTTCAAGAGATTCAACAAGGTCGAAATGAGAAGCTTGTTGAAATTTACCAAAAAGAATTACTAGAAATTTATCATACGAATGATTTCTATGATATGGCATCTGATTACGGAAATGGCCGAGGAGGAGGTTTTTCACCTTCTGAAGTAATGAATATTGATACTCTTGAAGGACTAATTGATAATGCAAGCGAAGCTATGAATGTAGAGCCTTATCTATTTAGAAATAAAGTAGGGCGTAATAGAAGTGAAGAATCTAGTATGATGGACACATATCAAAACCAATTCATCGAAGAGTTAGGTCGTTTAATCGATGAAATGAGCGAACAAAAAATGAAATTTAAATACTAAAAGTTAGGTGGAACTTATGAGCAATGAAATAATGAAATCTGATGCATTTCAAACAAAAGTAAAAACAATGTTAGGATTAACTTATTTAACACGTGCCAAATTAGATGGATTTAACGGAAACCACTACATTTTGAAAGACATCTATGTAAATTCTACTAAAAATACTTCGCAAATCCATTACCTTGGGTGGGATGATCCACAAAAAATACCTTTTTATCCTGATACAGATAGTTATCGTGGAGCAACTTCAGGAAGCAAGTACAACAAAGAGTTACTTGTTCCTAATGAACGAATGATTGAATATGATTTTGCTGAAGCATATACAAATATCATGAGAAACTATAAACTGCCATCGAATGTATACCTAGAAAATGTGCGTTTTGATAAAGAAAAATTATTAGAGCGATTAGCTAGTTATGATAAACCTCAACCATACAAAGAATTATCAACGTTCGTTTTTGTAAAAGTTGCCATTGAAGCAATTGCAAAAGAAAGTACGTATACTGCTTTTGGTTCACATTTTCAACAATATCGAAAAAATCTTAGTCGTACATTAACAGTTACTGAAATTGAATTAAAGTTAATTATGGATTTTTATGATGTAAAAGCATTAGAAATAATAGAAACGTATACTTTCCGAACACGTAAAGGCCTATTAGAAGATTATTTTGAAAAAATTGATCGACTAAAAGAGGATGAAGAAACCAAATTCTTTTATAAAATGTTACGGAACAAAATTTATGGAACGATTGGTAAACGAGAATTGTCTACTCACGAAGCAAAAATATTTAAGTTTCCAATGTATAATCGTGCGTTTTCATCAATGGTAGCTGGCGTGTTTAGAGATAGAATCGCACGCTATGAACAAAAGTATGTAGATAGTGAATATGGACTTGTATTAATTAAAACAGACGGCTTGTATTTTAAAAAAGAAGTTCCTGAATTTGAAGCATTAAACAAAAAAGGGATTGTGAAGAAAAAAGTACATGTTATTACAGACCATGATGTGAAAAATTAAAAAAGAAATAAAAAGCGAAGCAGACAAGCTTTGCTTTTTTGATAGAGAGTGTGAAAAGAATGGAGAAAAATAAATATGAAACGGAAGAAGGTTATTTAAATGTGCCAATCATATGGGAAGAAGTGGAACAATTCGCTTTTTTAGTTGGCGCACGAAACGTAGGTAAAACTTATGGATTCTTAAATTTTTCAATCAAACGAGGATTAGATACTATTTTAGAATGTTTTGATTTTTCTACACTACAGGAATTTAAAAAATTACCTACTTTGATGGAGGCAGAATTTCAATTTTTATTTTTACGCCGATATATTACACAAGCTAAGTCTGCCAGTAGAAATTTAGTGTTGGCTGATTTTTATCAACCATTTTTAGATAAGTTGCCTGAAGAAGTAAAAAAACAATATGAAGTATTTGTAGAATATCAGGGATCGTCAGAAGAGCCTAGAGAAATACTATTAGTTTTTAGAAATAAGGAACTAAAAAAAGATAAAAAGTGTATTAAATTAGGTTATCTTGGTGCGGTAAGTATGGCAGAAAAATTTAGAGGGCCAGGTCTGCCAAAAGTAAAAGTAATATTATTGGATGAATTTCAATCGAAAAAAAATTGGGATTATTTACCAAATGAACCTGTAGAGCTAGAAGATATTTATGAATCCGTTGGACGTTTAAGATGTGGAACTGGAGATATTAAAGTGATTGCATTAGGGAATTCAGGGACAATTTTAAATCCTTATTTTGATTATTATGGATATGACGAATTCACGGAGGTTAAAACAGTAAAGCGTGAAGGAGAAGTTCTTTTTTATCATTTACCCAATAAAGCAAAAAGAAGCGAGCAATCTAAAAATTTATTTAAAGGATCAGCATATGGTAAATATTCATTAGATAATGATTTTGCGGACAATCAGTTATTTAATGTCATTCGTTTAAAAGAAGCAAAAGCACCTCGAAAATGTCTATATAATATTTTCTTTGGGGAAACATATATCGGTGTCTGGAGAACAGGAGACTATAAAATTCTAATTAGTCGTGTAAGTGATCCAGATAAATTAGATATTGTTGATCGGACACCTATAGAAGAACAAGTGTTAGATCAACAAGTATACAGGGTACTTTCAGATAAATTACAAAACAAACAACTTTATTTTGATTCGCCAGAATTGAGGTTAATTGCTGAAAAACACTTGCGCAAATATATTTATAATTCGGCGAGTGAATGGGAAACATTTTAACAAATAAAAAAACCACTCTAGCAAAAATAGAGTGGTTTTTTTATTTGTCAAGAGGCAAAAATGAGCGATGTATGTCGCATTGATGAGCGATGTACGTCGCTTTTTGATTTTTTCAAAAGAAAACATGCTAAACTTCACTTGAAATTTAAAAACTGTTGAAGTAAAAAAACTAAATTTGAAGGGAAGGTAGGAAATGTTCAGTAAAGAAGATATGTTAAGCTATGAAAATTTTAATAAAAATATGCGAATGTTTCCTAACTTCTCGCTTGATTATGTTTATGGGAAAATCAATATATTTTATGACTTTCATAAAGATAAACAAGGTAAAAATACAAACTATAATCGTGAGTTGCTTTTTTCAATAAGTACACTGAAACCTTTTAGAATTATAGCTCCAGCAGGGTATCGCTTAATTCAATTTAAAAGTGTTCCGAATTTTGAAAAAATTGAAACATTAGCAATTAAATTATCAAGGACACCAATTAGTTTTCGTGGAGAAATTCCTCTAAATCATTCAAATGGTGACTTAGAATCTGGTGTTCTTGTTAGAGTTAACAGTTTAGAAGAAATTCTAAAACCTAGAAAAGATAAAGCATATATTTTACCTAATGGAGAAATGTATATTCTTGATAATGAGGGAAAGCAACTTATTAAAATAGGCGGTAGTGATGGGAATATTGACTTAACGAAGTATGCGAAAAAACCAGAAGATATTGATATCATGGACCCGCAACTAAAGGCATTCATTGAAGAAGTCATAAAAGAGTAGGAGTGATTGGTAGTGAATGATGTAACTAAATTAACAAAAGCAGTAAAAAAATTATTTGATAAAATAGCAAATCTTGTAACGAAAGAAGAACTACAAGATTATGCAAAAAAAACTGATATTCCGAATACAGATAATTTTGTAACAAAAACACAGCTTGAATCTGATTTAACGAAATATGCGAAAAAACCAGAAGATGTATCGATTACAGATACAGAATTAAATCAATGGCTTGAAGAATTCATACAATAAGAAAGGCCTGATATAAGTGAACGATGTGTTGAGGTTAGCAAAAGCAGTAAGAAAAATAAATACAATTTTTTCTACGTTCAAAGATAGTATTTATACCAAAAATGAAGCAGACGATAAATTCATAAACCAAGAGTTGATGGAAAATGGATTGTATGTAATTAAAAATAAAAATGTTGAAAATATGAATGATGCTATTCAACCAGGTGTGTATTCAATTCCGGCTACAGGAGTTGAAAATAAACCTTTACCTAACTCTGGTTCTCTATTCGTCAATAAAGACCCAGGAGGAATCAGACAGTTCTTTCAGACGGAGAGAACAATTTTTATCCGACAATTCGGGGGAATTCCTCCGTCCTGGACGGATTGGAAAGAATTAGGCTTACAAGGTCCAAAAGGTGATACTGGTCCAATTGGTCCACAGGGACCAAAGGGAGATACACCTGATATAAGTAATTTAGTAACAAAAACACAGTATACAAATGATTTAAATAAAAAGATTGATAAAACAGCATTTAATGCTATAGGACAACATATTTCTTTTAACGGAATCACTATACACATTCAAAAATCAAATACAGTTGTTACATGTAATGTCGAAGGGATATTTAAAAAAGGGAAAGCCAACGGATGGCATGAGGTCTCGACAAGAGCAGAAACAAGTTATAGACCAGTTAACATGATTATTAAAGTGCCTTTAACAATAAATATAGGGAATACTATTCAAATAAATAAGTACGCAGCATTACAAATAGAAACATCTGGTCGAATCATGATTCGAGTTTATGGACTTCAAAATGACGATGTAGAGTTTGGAGGGAGTGCAACATGGATAAGATAAAGATATGGATAACAGTGGACGAAAATAAAATGATTACGGATTATTCACTTACTTCTAAGGAAAATTACATTGAAATTGAAGTAACTGAAGAGCCAAAAGATTATTTGAATTGGGGATTACGCAATGGCAAATTAGTTCATTATCCTGATGATTTAAATGATCTTACTAATCAAAGCGAAACAAGTTTTGAAGGGAATGTATTGCTGACTTTAGCATATTTATCATATAAATTTTCGAGCATTCCTAATTTAGCAGAAGTTAATTTTGATTATCCTAAATATGCTGATATTTCAACAGTATATAACAATCAAGGAATGACAAACTTAGATGTAAAAAAAATGGTGGAATATCAACGGATAACTGAAGAGGAATATCAAAAAATAACAAATAAACCTTTGGAAAGAAGGTGAATTAATTGTCATTAGGTGAATTAATAGCAGCTGTTAGTTTTTTTATAGGAATAATTACATTTTTATTTAAAAACTATTATTCATTTCAAAGCAACACAGAAGCAATAAAAAGTTTGAATAAAACGATTGAAAAAATGAATGATTTAATTGAGCAGTTATCAGAGGATCAACATGTAACAGATACACGCATTACTAGTTTAGAACAACAAACTAAAAGCTTGTGGCGAGGTCATGGTGATTTATCAGAACGAATTAGAACTATAGAAAAGGGGTTGTAAAAATGGCATTAGATCAGAATATGTTATTTCCAATTGTAGTATTAGCTTGCTTAATAATTGGTTATGTAATTAAAAATACAACATTTTTAGCAAATAATTTAAATGGATATATTCCATTAATTTTAGCTGTTACTGGAGCTATTTTAGGTTTTGTATATAATCATGAACTTACCTTAGAAAGCGCTGTTTACGGAGCATTAAGTGGCTTAGCAAGTACAGGATTACATCAGACGTTTAAAAATTTTGTAGGAGGTGATTCATCAGATGGTACGGATAATTAATCAATCAGTTTGTGGTGGTATTGCTGGTAGACGGCCCAATGCAACTCCTAAAGGTGTTGTTATTCATAATGATGCAGGTAGTATCTATGCGACAGCAGAACAATACGTTAACGCTTTGTCTGTAATGTCGCCTACACAGCTAGCAAATGGTTTTGCTCACTATTACATTGATAGAAATACGATTGCTCGTGTAGAAGATACATTCAATGCGGCGTGGCATACTGCAAATCCAGATGGAAACTTGAACTATGTCGGTTATGAAGTGTGTCAATCGATGGGGGCCAGTGATGCAGATTTCTTAGCAAATGAACAGATGACATTTAAACAAGTTGCTGAAGATATGAAGTTTTGGGGAATGCAACCAAATAGGGATACGGTCCGTTTGCACAAAGAATTTTCAGCAACAGCATGCCCTCATCGATCATGGGAATTACATGGAAGTGAAACTAATTCAGTAAAAGACTATTTTATCAGTCAAATTAAAAAGTATATGGGAAATACTGGTACTAATACTGAAAATAATAGTAGTTCAAATAATAACCAAAATAATATAGAAAAAGGTGGAGAAACAACTATGCAATGTTTATATGAAAGACCAATTAATTCAAAAACTGGAGCTTTAGAATGGAACGGAGATGCTTGGACGGTAATGTTCTGCAATGGTGTAAATACTAGACGTGTTTATCATCCAGATGAAATGAAAGTCATTGAAAAAGTTTATAAAGACAACAATGGGAGAAGTATTCCGTTTTATAGTCAAAAAGAGTGGAATAAAAATGCTCCATGGTATAACCGCCTAGAATCAATGTTTCCTGTTGTAAAGTAAGGGAAGTGGTCAGGGATGTCTAGCTACACTATCGAACTAGGATTTTTATTAAGAGGGTTTTCAGATATTAATGAAAATCCTATGATGTACGCCTCTCCTTTTTCTATTATTGAGAACTCCCGAGAGAATTTTTTCAAGGCTTTAGGAAGATATCCTTTTAAAATTTGGGGAGATGAGCGGGACCAGGCGTTTAAAGAAGAATTTGAAAGAATGTTTTTAGAATACTTTTATATGAAAGAAATAGGATTTCAAACACCAGCCGCTTTCTATTTAGAATTAGGTAATTTTCTTCGTAGAAAAATGCCGATTTATTGTAATCATTGGCGTTATCTCTTAGAAGAAATGTATGTAACTAGTACAGGTAACAGTCAAGGAAGTACTACTAATGGAGATAGTAGAGTAATTGATTCTAAAGGCCATTCTGAAACGAACGGAAAGACTGAAAGTGATAGTAATACTAAAAGTGTAACAAAAGGAGCAAATACAGATTTGCCCGATACCCAATTAGACCTTGATGTTAGCAATTTAGATTATGCATCACAGGCAAATAAAACTGAATCAACTAGTGATACAAAAACTACAGGGAAATCCAATAGTATAACAGACAGCGAAGATCATACGATAAATAAAGGTAGTTCTTCTGGTAATTCTATTACAGATACATTTGGAAGAAATAAAGATGTGTTTGATATTTATAAACAATGGATTGATAGTGGCTATGATCTGTTTACACCACTTTTTCATGATTGCTTAAAAGAACAAATCTTTATGCCGCTACTCTAGGAAGTGATTTTTATGAAACGTTTGTTAATTAATGAATGGCGATTATTGTCAAAAGAAGAGCAAGAAAAATATCACTATGTTAGTGATAAAGATGGGTGCTACTTTTGCGAAACGCCACCTGAAGAAAATCAAACAGAAGAAATTGATGATTTTGAAAAAATAATGAATAGCAAAGGGGAATAAAGAAATGGGAGACGTAGAAAAAACACCAGAAGAATTAGCAAAAGAAGAAAAACTAGCCGAATTTTTAGGCGAAGAAGTGAAAAAGGATGTTGAAGAGGAAAATCCAACTGATCCAGTTGATCCAATCGAGGAAGAACCTACTCCAGCAGTTATCAAAAAATTAAATCCTTTTGAATTTGTCTACACACAAGAAGGAAATGTTCTGATGAGCGATGAAACGTATCAGAAAATTATGGCTAAATTTTTTTAGTAATAAAAATTGAAAATAACCTGTAGAGGAGGTGAGGACAATGTCTGTATATGAAGGAACAAAAGGAATGCTACAAAAATTCCAAAATAATATATTTGAAAGAGTTAATCAATTACTAAAAGATAGAGATGGAAAAATTGAAAAAAACGCCTCCGATATCCTTTCTAATGCAAAACAAGCCAGCCAAGACTTAGATAAGCTAAAGAAAGAAACAGAGGCGCAAATCAAACAACTATCAGATCAAGTGACAGCTGCTACTGATAATACTAATGAATTAAAAAAACAATTGCAAGAAGCAATTAAACGTATAGAAGTTTTAGAAGGAAAAACAACATCTTAAAAAAAGAATGGAGAATGAATCATGGAAGAAACAAAAGAATTAATTGAAGAAGCAGTGGAAGAACAAAAACAAGATGCAACAAATACAACGTATGCAGAAGATGATGGTCAAGAAGAAGTAGTTGAACCAGCTGAAACTAACGAACCAGAATCTTTTGAACAGACTGAAGGCGACGTTGTTCCAGTAGAAGAACCAAAAGAAGAATGGCAAGAAGATGCTAATCAAAATCAACAAGAAATTGAATCAGATATTCCAGAAGAAGTTGGAACAGGAGCTTTTTCTAAAGCACGTAATGCGTGGGCTAATGGCTGGGGGGCTTAATCATGAATTTAGATACTACCCAACAAAAAGTTGCGGTACTTGAAGCGCTAGATAATATGTCGGTGTTTCTATCAAATAATAAAGAACATATGGAGCCTTCACAGTTAGCGCAGTTAATTATTGATCAAGAAGAATTAACAGAAAAAACACGTGTACTTTTCCTAGAAGAAAAGAATTTAGATTCTGTACTGGAGAAACTAACGAATGAGGTTAATAACCAAGAAGAATTGATTAATAAACAAAAACGTTTGTTAGAAGCTACAGAAGCTGAACTGGAAGAAAGAACACCTGACGACGAATATAAAGGAGTGATTGCTAATGTTTAAGGCAGAACTACCTAAATTTTTTACCGTCGAATCAACTGATCAATATTTTGTTGACGATGTAAACAAATTATTTGGATATAAAACCCATGAATCTTTTGAAGGTGAAAGCCTGAAAGAATTTATGGATGTATCCAATACATTGGAAGATCGTCTATTAGAATTCAATAACATCATCAACCAAAAATTGTCTCATTACAATGATTTAAAAAAATCCTTTGAAAAGAATAATGAGCAATTACGAGCATTAAATGATCAAATTTGTGTGGCCAAAGTAGAAAAGAAAACTTTTGGGCATAAAACATTAGCTGAAACATATGGAGAAGGCGAAATTAAACCAGACCTAGTTGATCTAATTAAAAAAGAAGAGGAGTAGAAAATTATGAATGGATTTAAAAACTTAGGTGTTACCGCACCAGAATTTGTTAACACAGTTAGAGAAGTATTACCAGAACCTTATCGTAGCAATTTGCCTATTGCTAAAGCAGGACAGAAAGATTTTTCAGCTATTGGGCAAGTTCTTTCTGAAGATGATCACTTTGCAAGTTTATGGCATAAAAATGCCATTAAAATGGTAATGAAAATCTTGCAACGAGACAATAAAATTGTTAATCCTTTATCCGAATTTGAAGGGGAATTAATTACATCAGGTGAATACATTGAGGATATGATTTTAGATATTGCTGAAACATTCCAATTTGACCCTTCAGCAGCTGAAAAACGATTGTTTGAACGCCGACCACCCGAATTGAAAGCAGTAATTCATAATCATAAGCGTGATGTTTCAAATGTACGTACGATTCAAGACACGTTAATTACGGATATTTTCCAAAGTGAAGCAGGTTTAGATCGTTATGTTATTCAAGTAACACAATCAATGCTTTCAGGTAATGAACAAGAAAAATATTATGAAACAAAAGCTTTGATTTCAACTGCTATTCGTAAGGGATTAATGCGTGTCATCGACTTAGGTAATAAAGTTACATCAAAAGACTTACAAAAAGCGATTTTACGACACTCAAAACGAATGGTTCACCCTGGACGATTCTATAATATGGGAAATGTAGGACAACCTAATAATATGGGACGTACTGGAATTAGTATCCAAGCAGATCGCCAAGAATTACGTATGCTATTACCTGTTGATACATCTGTTGATTTGAATGTTGACTTCTTTGCTGGTGCATTCCATTTAGATGCAGTACAAAGTGGATTGGCTATTAAAGAAGTAGATGCTTTCCCAAGTATTTATGAATATACAAAAGATCACACGATTACAGATATTGATATGGCAAGTGGTTTCTTCAATGACTTTAACTATAAAGTCGGTGATGTTGTTCCAAAAGGAGCACAAGCAAAACCAGAAGCGTATGAATATGCGAAAGAAAACGGATTAGATGATATTGAACTAGTCTTTGATGCTTCACGTATTCAAGCAGTTATCTTAGACCGTCGCGCATTAGTGATTAATCCAATGTTAGAAACAACATTGGCATCACAACCAAACTCATTAGGACGTTATGTTCAAATTATTTTACAAGATAAAGAACTATTTTCTTATAGTCCATTTATGCCTGCTTGTGTAATCATGTCTGATGCTCCAGATGATTGTAATTCGCAGTGTGAAAAAAAAGTCAAAGATGTAACTGTTGATGGTAAAAGCGTAGTTGGTGAAAATGGGGTGGCTGATATTCCATACACTGAAGACGTGACAAAAGCAACTGATGAAGTTGTAAAAAATGAAGAAAAAGAAGCCGATACAAAACCAGACGAAAAGAAAAACAGTAAGTAAAACGGCTGAAAAAATAAAGAAAAAAGGCCGCTAAATTTAAATTAGCGGCCTTTTATTTTAGGAGAGATATTATGGAAAACCAGTTATTTGAAGATACATGGGGATACCAAACAGGTTTAGCCTCTTCATACAACAACGTGATAGGAAATAGAAGAGACTTGCTACAAGGGATCGGAACTAGTTCTACAACTACTGGAGATAATCTGGGAAATAATTATGTACAATTCGAAGCAATACAAACATTTATACTAATTAGACAAATTAAAGATATGCTGATCAATTTATTTAAGTATGAAAATATGCCTCCTACGTTAAATACAGCCCAATTAGAAACTATGCTCCGTCAAATGGGTGGAGGGGTTTGTGTAGGTAAAGACGAATTAGGAGACCTAGTGATTTTAGGCAGAGCAGACGAATTAGGATATAACCTATATGGGAATGTTATCCCTAGTCTTTTCGACGGTAATAATAATTTTTTACAAAGTAAAAAGGTTATTACTAACAGAAATTTAAAAGGCGATTATGTCGTTTTTTATAACAAGCAAAGCTTTAATGATTTTTATGCTACTGATTATGATATTGTCGAACACTATGCGAAGCAATTAGCAACTATTAAAGCAACAGAACGAATGAATATTATGCAAATGCGTAGTCCATATATTTTGAAAGGTAAAAAAAACGGCCAAGTCGGACAAGTATTACAAAGTAAAATTCAAAAAGGTGACTTGTTTTTAGAGGTAGAAGAGGGTTCAGATATTACAGATAAAATTGAAAAACTAGATTTAAATGTAACAGATAGGACACCGTCACTACAAAATGCCTATCGGAATACATTTAATGAAATGCTGACGTTATTTGGTATCTATAATAACCCAGAACAAAAGAAGGAACGAATGATCGATAGAGAAGCAAGTTCAAACAATCATGTTATTGAAGGAATGGGGGACATTTACTTTAATGCTCGCCAACATGCGGTTGACTTATTGAACCTTGCTTTTGGTACAGATATCAAAGTTCAGTGGAATAGTACAGTAGCATCAATGTTTAGAGATTTAGGACAAAAACAAGGATAGGGGAGCAAAATTATGTCAATTTCAGAAGAAAATAAAAAGAAAATAAGTGAACTATCAGGCGCACAAAGTCCAACACCGCAAACACAAAAGCAATTGCACAGTTTACATCACCGATTCAATTATCATTTTCCCCAACTAAATTGGTGGGGAAATACACCAATTGAACCTACAGGGGCTGGCTTAACTTATGCTGAATCAATTACTTGGATTCAACATATGATTCACCATTTATCAGATTGGGCTGGTGGAATGAATGAAGAACTACAAAAATTACAAAAAGATTTAGCTGATTTAAACATTATTATTCAATTTGAATTAGCAAGTCAATTACCTGAGGTTATACAAGAATATGATTTATTTGATTTGATTGTAACAGGTAATAATGAACGAGTGTCCTTGGTAACAACACAATCAAGCACAACTAAAAAAGAAGAGTCTGTATTTTGTTACGCTTTTCGGACAGAACATGGATTTATTGAAGCAACCAAAACAAAACAAACTAGTTCAGAAGCAGGTTGTGAAGGGAATCTTACAACATGGACAATTAATGTATCTGAACGAGATGGCGGAAATGTATTAAATTATGAATTTGGAGTAACAAATATTCCTAGCAAAGTAAATCGTGTATGGATTATTAACCGATCAGGAAACAAAATGGATGGGGACAAAGAAGTCTTTTATATTTTTGAAGGCGAAATTAAACGAGCACGATTTAATAAAAATACAATTTCAAGAGGTAAACAAGGAACACTGAATTTTGAAAAATTAAATATTAATTATGATGCATACTGGATTGTCAACGTATTTAAACGAGTGCCTACAAAGCGTAATTTGTTACATTATATGACACTGGATTATAAAGTTTATGAATATGACTTAGAAACAGGAAACGAAAAGCTGTTGTATCAAATTCCTGTAGCAAATCAAGATATTTTTGATCCAATTAATGATGTCATTGAAGGGAAAAGTACCATTTGGGCAGTTACGTATAAAGGCGTAGAAACAAGAGAGCCTGATGTAATGAAAGGTCTTTGCTTTGAACCTTGTTTTGATGGGGTGGAAATGTATGATACATGGGAAACACCAAAAGAAATTAAGTTTACTCATGAGAATATTTTGGGAATTACGCCTGCGAATATGTATCAAGACTATATCAATCAAGAAGAGTTAGAAGGAGACAAGTCATTGTTGAGTTGCTTTATTCTATCTTCAAAAATGAAAGAAACACCTTATACATTAAGTGTTTATGAATTAAATCCTCGAAAATTTGATAATAGTATTATCTCTAAAAATTTAGATAAATATTTCAAAGATGTAGTGCTAAAAGATTTATATAACAATGAATCACTGATTGAATATCAAGGATATTTTTCATATAACGTTACGGACCGTATTAAAAATTTTATTGATGCACCAGCTTTACTATTAGAAGATACGGAGTTTTCAAAAGCGGGTGTACAAATTGTTTTAGAAAACTCTGAATTTATACCAGAAGGCAACCTAAGAACGTTCTGGCAACGTTTGAAGGTATTAAGCTTAATGGAAAATAAAAAGCCGTACATGCGCATTTTTGAGCGTGTGGTGCAACAAATGATTACAACAAATGGGATGATTCGTAATAAGGCAGGACGTTGGCAAGAACAGTCTATACCAACAACGAGTGAAAAATTAAATCCTTCAGTTGCTGGTAAGTTCGACTATCTTTCTTTAGCAGGAACAAAGAAAACTTATAATGCTAAGGATTTTGAGGAAACATTCTCAGATACACCTCTAAAAACCTATAAATATTATGGATTGCCATTAGATAAAAATCATCCGTTGCTTAAAAAGTTGGAAGAAAAAAATACAATTATTTCGGTAACAAAAGGGACGGTTAATGAAAAAACAGCAAATCAATATGAGACAGTAATTAAATTAACTATCCAAGATGAATATGCAGAAATCCAATTTAGAAGATTAATGCGTTTTGATTATAAAGATTTTGATTCCAAAGTAGGAGGTCGCTCCAAAGCAACATATATTAGTCCGTGGGCATATGTCTACTACACTGTAAGAGACGATTCGGCACCTGATGATTATGAGAAAAATCCGAATCAAGGGATTGATCAAAAGTTTTTGGATATCATTAACAAGATTTATGAAACGATTAATAACTTGGATAAAAAATATGAAGAGATTACCAATAATCTTAATAAAAAAATCGATAATATTGATAAGAAATATGAAAATATTACAAATCAATTGAAACAAGACATCCAAAATATTAATAACCAACTTAAACAAAATAATGTAGCAATGGAAAAAGTTTTAAATAACTTGAAAAACATGTCTGGTATTTGGGTTCAAACAGGTGATACGGTCCTTGAAGGTGACTTTAAGAAAGATACTGGGATTGCTGGAGGAAATATTAGTGCCTTTGGTCAAGATGAAAGTCATTATATCCGTACAGGTAAGAATCGAGATAACGACTTGATGGGCGGTGTTTAGAAATGGCATGGCAAAATGTTTATGGTAGTTGGAAACACGATCCAGGAGTAAAAGGGGACGTTATTATGGCAGGAGGGCCAGGTTGGAATGAATTTCCAGGACGCCCTCCTGGTTCTCCTGCTCCATATGGAAAAGGAGTAAGTGTTGTAACAGTAAAAAAAGACACATATCGATTTAAATTATCTCTAGTTGCATATGCAATTTCAGTGACGACAGGAGAGTATTTTGTTAGTTCTTATCAAGGTGGTCCCAATGCGGATTATCAATGGATAATAAAAGCTGCAATTAGTTACGATCAAACAACTGATCCTGCAAAAGCAAAATATCAAAATTTATTTCAAGAGAATTTCAAAACAATGTATCACGGCGGAGAACCATTGTATGGCAATACTAATTGGCATACAAAATCGTATGAAAAAGAAACATCTAATACATTTACTGCAACAAGTAAAGATGTATGGATTCGTATTGAGATTTATGGAGAACCAGCGGTCACACCATTATATGCATACTTTAAACTGGCATCAGCATTTGAAGAGTTTAGGCCGTGGGCGATTCGAAAAAATAATCAATGGAATAGTTTAGATAAAGAAACAGGCTTCTTCCAAAAACGAAAAAATAGTAAGTGGGAAGATATTCCTAAAATGTCTTATGAAGATGTAGGAAAAGACAATAAAGGAACGTCACGTATTAGAAAAGAAGGAGTATGGAAAGGTCAAGGCAAAATTGGAAATTAAGGAAGTGAACTTAATGGATCGTCATTTAACGGAAATTGTATTATTTAAAAATACTCCTCTTAATGATTTTCAAAATACTATTCATTTTAAATCAGATGAGGATCGAGACAATTATTTTCTTAAAGAAAACCATTTTAAAAAAATAAATTTTGATACTGGTTTTAATTTCGTGAGAGATCGTCTGCAAATTAAAGCACCGATTGAATATGCAAAATGTGATGGTGTCAACTATTGTACTTTTATATCTTCACGTGATAATAAACGGTACTATGCTTTCGTGATGTCTTATCAATACATTAATGAAAAAGTTACTAGATTGAATTTAATAATTGATGTGGTTATGACGTTTACGCAAGGTAAAACATTGAATACATTGAAAAATATCCATGTTATTAGAGAGCATTTAAATCGATCAGACTATATAAAATATTTACCATTGTTGAGAACTAATGGAGATATATTAAATACAACAACAAAAGCATATGTTCAAACTAAATTAAAATCGTTTAAATCCTACTTTGTTGTTTTTCAGAGTTCAGTTGATTTATCAAAAGAATTCGGAACTGTAGATGCACCCAAAATGGAAACATCACAAGGAAATCAATATGACAATATGACTAGCCCAGTAAATCTTTATGCGATTCATTATGAATACTTTAATGGATTAATGAAAATTTTAGCTCCGTATCCATGGATTATGCAGAACATTCAATTACTCATGATGATACCTGACGATTTTATAAACTTAGAAGATTTGGTAACTGTTAAAGCAAAAGAATTTAATTATGAAAACCTGAAAACGTTCAAGAAAGGTGGGAAATCTCTTAACAAAGAACTTGATGGAATTAACTATTCTATTAATGAGTTATGTAATATATATGGAATTGACCATAATGAGGAAAAACATTTGTTAAGAACAGGATACACAACAGCAGAAATTTATAGTTGGGATGGTCAAAGGATTTTATTAGATAACGCATTTTTAGATGAAAACACTGGCATTAAATTCAGAGCGAAAACATCTATTGGTTATGAGAATAAGATTGCACTTTACCCAATTAATTATAAAACAACGGAAAAAGAAAAAGCTGTTAAAAACTCAAAAGGTGAAATTCTGATTGATAAAGGTTCATTTTTGAATGACGCAATCATTTACGACAATTTCACAGAATTACCTATTTTAATCGATAATTATCGACTATCAAAAGCAAGTAATGCGTACAGTAGACAATTAGCGGAGGACAGATTGCCATCCAACCGAATAAATTCAACTGTTAAAGATATTACTTCTGGGAATCTATTAGGTAATATGCAATCGGGTAATTTACAAGGAACACAAGGAAGTTTCTATAATGCTGTAAATCTATTAAGCGATTTAAAACCACAATCAGTTTTATCAAAATTCGAAAATGAATACGAATTTTATAGAAATCAACGAGCAGAGTTCGCAGATATGGCATTAAAAGCACCGACAATAACAAATCAAAGTCCTGGTACTGCTTTTCAAATGGCTAATGAAATAAATGGTCTTACTATAAAACTTTCTGCACCTTCAGAACAAGAATTTGCTAAAGTAAAAAAATATTACAAGATGTTTGGATATGAAATTGAAGAAGATGGAAAACAAATAAGTGATATTGAAAGTATGACTATTTGTAATTTTTTACAAATTAGAGGTAATTACAAGATACACGGAGTTGATGTAGCTTTGATGGAGCAACTAAAAGCACAATTGGAAAATGGTGTGCGTTTTTGGCATAACAATAATACTAGCAATCCTATGGAACAAGATATCCAAAAAAACAAAATGAGGTGAAAATATGCCGCTATTAAATTATGATCAGCAATATGATTATTTAAACAAGCTAGTGCAAGCGTGTAAAAAGGCAGGCATACCTAAGGAAACAACAATAGCTTTGGCGATTAATGCAGCTCATGAATCTTATTTAAACCCATGGACAATTGAAGGAGCTATTAATCCTGGCCCTCCTTTGGGTGCGAACGGTTGGGATGATGGAGCTTCTGGAGGAGGTCTTTGGCAATGGACGCCATTTGCTGGCAAAATAACATTGGGCGATTTTGATGGACAAGTAGCTTTTATGATTTCTTATAAGCAACAATGGGATATAACTGGATCGTGGTTTAGAGCGGCAGGACTACCAGACCCTACTCCTAAAATAGAGAATTTTGACCAATTTTTATATAACCAGCTTGGTTATGATTCTGTAGCTCTAACAAAAGCTTTTATAGGCTACTGGGAAAGGCCAGCGTATAACCCTGGTACTATTAGATATAACACAGCTCAGGAAGAAGTCGCAGAAATTGAACCTTTGGTTAATAAGTATTGGGGAAATACTGGGAATGAAAAACCTAGTGAAGGTTCTCCAGGTGGTGGAGGTTCTGGTAGCAAGAATCCTGAAAAGCCAGATAAAGAAGATATACCAAATGATAATGTAGGGTTATCTGATGCGATTAAAAGCATAGTAAATGAATTCCTAAAAAAATATGATGATGCTATGAAGAAACAAGTCTATATGATGGATGGCGGTAAAAATACTTATTCAAATTCAAGTGTTAAAGTAATGAAAACATACAACAATTTGATGACTGTTAAAATGACGAATAATTTTATAGAATCTCTAAAAAAATTAATGGATGAAAGTAAACAACCATCTAACAAACCACCTTCTCCACCACCAGAAACAAAACCAGATAATCCGCCAAACAATCCTCCCGATGAACCTCCTAAGAATATGGACGGTATTTATAATTGGGCATTAAATAATTTAGGCCAAACTTTTAACTATCCAGCGGCTCATCCAGGAGCAGGTCCTCAATGTGTAGACTTAATTAAAGCTTTATCAGAATTTTATCTTCCAGGCAATCCATTAGCTCCTGCATTAAGTTACGGTAATGCGCAAGACATATATTCACATGATCTTCCTGCTGGTTGGGAACACGTGCAAGGAGATATAGGTAATGATGATAATGCAAAAAAAATATGGGATTCATTACCAAATGGAGCGATAGTATTTTGGCTATATTCTGAATATGGGCATGTGGGAATAAAAGCTGGTAATAATGGGCTAGATACAATTAACCAAAATTATAACGGCACTCCATACGTTACTCGTGATGATATTTGGTATTGGCAACACGTTTTAGGAGCAGGATTTTTAGGTGCATGGATTCTAAAATAAAATTGAAAGGATTTGATAATGTATTGAATAAAATGGAATTAGACAAAATATATTTAGAAGATTGTATAAAAGGCATGAAGAAAATTCCAGATGGAAGTATCGACTGTATTATTTGTGATTTACCCTATGGAACAACCGCCTGTTCATGGGATACAATACTTCCGTTTGAAAAGTTATGGGAACAATATAATCGTATTACAAAGGAAAAAGCACCGATTGTGTTATTTGGAGCAGAACCTTTTTCAACATTAATACGAATGAGTAACTTAAAACAATATAAATATGATTGGTATTGGTTAAAAAATAATGTGACAGGATTTTCCTTTGCGAAGACGCAACCAATGAGGCAAATTGAAACAATTTCTGTTTTCGGGAAACATACGCCTAATTATTATCCGCAAGGAATAGTAAAAATAGAGAAGAAAACTAAAAATCAAAGTTGTAAGACAGATACTGTTGTATCAAACAGGTTGAGAGGAAGAGAATTTGTTCAAGAGTATACAGGGTATCCAAAAAATATCTTGCGATACGACAAAGAAAGTAAAGGGACGTTCCACCCAACACAGAAACCTGTAGCGCTTTTAGAATATCTAATAAAAACGTACACAAAGGAGAACGAGGTGGTGCTAGATAATTGTATGGGAAGTGGCACTACAGCTATTGCTTGTCTTAATACCAATCGTAGATTTATCGGTTTTGAAACTAATGAAGATTATTATAGGCAGTCATTAGAACGGATAAAAAATAATGTAACACAAATAGAATTATTATAAAAAAGCGGTGTATGATTCATACACCGCTTTTTAATGTTTGAAGAATTAGACGGACAACTTATCTTTGAGAGCTTCAGTAAGAGTTTGAGAGAAGTTAATACCGAGAGCTTCAGCTTCAATATTAAGATATTTAGGGATAGTGAGAGTTTTCTTAATAAGTTGATTATCAAATTTAGCACGATAAATATCAAGATTAACCTCAATAGGAACAACTAAGTCATTCTGATCAATATGGAAATCACTAGGGGCAGAAGGGACAGGCAAAGACTCACCATCATCTTGAGCGTTAATTAACCAGCCGGCAAGTAAGTCTTTAGCTAAAAATAAAGCCTCGTGCATGTCAGCGCCACCAGTAAAAGCACCGTCAAGGTCAGGGAAAGAAACGTTGATACCATCATCATCAAAGTTAAAGATTGCGTAATAAAGAAACATGAATTAAAACCTCCAGTCTATTTTTAAATGTAAGAAAATAGTTATACTCTAAAACAAGAGGGTTATTTCAACCCTGCTTGTTTTAAGATACTTTTAGCTGTTCCTAAAGGAATATCATTTTTAGGGTGAGGAACAGTAACCTTTCCTTTTTTTAAAGGATGAGTGAAGTGATGATGACTACCTTTAACATTTTTAAGTACCCAACCATCAGCCTCAATCAGCTTGATAATCTTTTTAGAGTTCATAACTATCTCCTTTCTATGCTTTAATTATAGCACGTATTTATATACGTGTCAATAAAAAGAAAGAATAAATATTAAGAATATCATAAGAATACAAATATAACAAAAACGAACAATAAAGCTATTAATCATAGAAATAACAATAAATAGTTCGTGTTTATAAAGTAATGTTATTTGATTATTATAATAAAATAACAATAGAACGCGTGAATAGAAATATAGAAAGCTGTTTAAGAGATAGGAGCGGTTAGATATCACGTTTACAAAATTATAAGAAATCAAATTATCAGAAAATTCAGACATATAAAAATCTATTTAAATGAAAAAGCGGCAGAAGTGTAAAATTTTAGAAAAGCTGTTATATCAAGGTTAAATCTATATAAAATAGTGATTAATCGAGAGCGAAGCGGTTCGATTGTAGCCGAGGGCTATGCCCGCGGCGTGACAGACCAAGCCTTCAGGCTTGATTGTTCGTTCCGCTTGCGGAAGGGACAAAGGGTTCCCGATAAGGAAAGATAAAGGATAGAGGAATAAAATAACACGAGGGAACATACAGAGACCAAGGCGCTTGCGCCGCAGTGTCGACACCACGGAGCCAATGGCGAACATTTCACCCGAAGGGGGAAATGGGCGGCATTTGACGCTCCGGGG
>OAVM01000227.1_pt1 | contig 30903 bp, 48 predicted proteins | sample 1476421 | NCBI WGS metagenome assembly OAVM01 (sample SAMEA2580099, study PRJEB22360) | human gut metagenome | biome: human gut; feature: human-associated habitat; material: faeces | place: Denmark | collected 2008/2010
TTTTTATCTAGGTCAGGAAGTATTAGAGTTTTATTTGTTTTGGTAAGAACTAATCTGCAAATCCAACATCTCCCATTGTCTTTATATAAGATATTAATGTATCTTATAGTATCTCTATAGGTAATGTCATCGATACTAACGTAATCTTTTAATAAATTTTTTATTATAAAGTATGCTTCTAGCTCTTCTTCGGTTGTTTCGATTGCTGGCTCTGAAGAATCGTTTTCTGAGGTTTCCTCAATTTCTTCAGTAGTGGATTCATCACTTTTATTAACTCCATTTAATGCAGCCTGAATTTTGTCATTCATCAGTTCATTTATATACGTATTTAGGGATTTTTTTAAAATAGGTCTAAATTTATCCAAAACCGTTTGAGTTATTCTACCTTGATAAACATTGGAAAGAAACAATCTGATTAAATCATCAGTTGGCTCTTGAAGTTCCTTAGAAAAAGTAATTTTAAATTCATTGGAGTATTTTAGTTCAGAAGCGGTATCAATGATTTTTGATAGGTCAAAAACGGTTTTTCCAAACTTTTTCAATTCGAAAATTTGATTGTCTTTTAAATCTAAGATATTGATAGATAAAAATGGCTTTTCGTCCATCTTATTTGGTTCATCTAAATCTGTATAAAAATTATAGATAATTCCATTTGTAAGAATAGCAAACTTGGCGCTAGTGGTACCGAAATATCTAAACAACTGAGAATCATGTCTAGATAAATTTTCTCCGCACCATTTAGCTTCAATTAAAATCGCAGGAGAATCATTAATCATAATCGCATAATCTACTTTTTCGCCCTTTTTTATTCCAACATCTGCTGTGAATTCTGGAACGAATTCGTTTGGATTGAAAACATCATATCCTAACATGGAAAAAAACGGCATGATTAAAGACGTTTTAGTTGCTTCCTCGGTTTGAATAGAATCCCTAATTCTTTCAACTCTTTTTGAAAATTGATTTAATTGGTCAGCAAAATCCATTTTATTTGCTCCTCTCATTAATTGACATTTTTCGCCAATTTTGTATAATAATATTGGGACACGAATTTAGCCCTATTTAAAACCGTTCACTATGCCAGTAGTGAGCGGTTATTTTATTTATTTACAAATATATGAGTAAAACCAGTAGCAATACCTTCAATAACTAAATTATTTATTTCTTCTTTAATGTATACTAATGGCTCATAATTTGCATTAGCAGGCTGTAGAACGACTTTATCTTTATATTTGAATACTTTTTTTAATGTTGCTTCTCCCTCCACTCTAACAGCCGCTATTTGTCCGTTATAGTCAATGTCGGGTTGCTTTATTAAGTAAACTACATCACCAGAGCGTATACCAGCTTCAATCATGCTATCCCCATCACAAGTTAAGAGAAAATCGCATTTAACATCTTTAGGAACGTTTACATAGTCCTCAATATTCTGTTCTGCTAAAATAGGTGTGCCACATGCAATTTTTCCAACTAACGGTTTTAAAACCATTTCTGGAGGTGGAGAAAAGCCTTCTGGAATTTCAGACTTTTGTTCCACCTCTTCTGTCCAACCCATTAAGTATGCAGGGGTAGTGTGTAACGCTTTTGCTAATTTTGCAATTTTATCACGGCGCATATTGGCTATTACTCCACTTTCCCAGCGCTGTACAGTAGGCTTACTAACTCCAACTTCTTTAGCCACATCATCCATAGTTAATCCTAGAGATAATCTACGAGTTTTTATCTTATCGCATAATTCCATATTAGTAATCCTCCCTTATGTATATAATAACATAATTGTTGCGTTTTTGCAATAATTATTTATTTTATTTTAAAAAAGTTGCATTAACGTATTGACAATGATAGTTGAGTGTGATAATATTTAGTTACGGAAACGCAACAGGAGGTGATTGAATGTTTAATGAAATTGAGTTTCGTAGTTTAGCAATTAAAAAGGGTATTAAAATACCTCAAATCGCTAAAGCTATAGGTGTTAGTACACCAACTTTATATCGCAAGATGTCTGGAGAAAGTGATTTTTATAGGGCTGAGATTCAAGCAATTTGCGATTTATTTGAAGAAAAAGACTTGAATTATATTTTTTTTAGCTGAAAGTTACTTAAAAGCAACAAAAGGAGGTGCGACATGACACATTTAATAAAAGTTACATATGAAAATGAACGGCCGACGGTAATGGGGAGAGACTTACATAATTTTTTAGAAGTAAAAACAGAGTATAAAAAGTGGTTTGAAAGAATGAGTGAATATGGATTTGCCGAAAACATTGATTTCTTAAAGGTGACCCAAAAATGTCTTACCTCATCCACAGGTCAAAATATGACTGACCACCAACTAACAATCGAAATGGCAAAAGAAATTTCCATGTTACAGCGTAACGAAAAAGGAAAGCAGGCACGTCAATACTTTATTCAGCTAGAAAAAGAATGGAACAGTCCTGAAAAGGTAATGGCAAGGGCTTTAAAAATTGCAGATGAAAAGATTCAGTGTTTAGAAACAGAAAATCTGCAACAAAAGCAAATGCTGGCTGAGTTTAGTCCAAAAGCAAGTTATTACGATGTTGTACTACAAACACCTGATGTAGTATCAGCCACACAGATAGCGAAAGATTACGGTAAAAGTGCAATCTGGCTAAATAATATCTTGCATGAAAACAAGGTACAGTTTAAGCAAGGTGGGGTATGGTTACTGTATCAAAAGTACGCAGACAAAGGGTATACCAAATCAAAAACAGAAGTATACAACGGTTCTGACGGTAAACAGCACAGTAGAATTCACACTTATTGGACACAAAAAGGCCGATTGTTTATCTATGACTTGTTAAAAAGAGTAGGGATTTATCCGTTAATAGAGCAAGACAACATCGCTTAACAAAAACCGACTAAGAAAGGAGAAGAAAGCATGACACAAGAAGAAAGAATTTCAAACTTGGAAAAAAGAATGTCTGCCTTAGAAAGAAACCTTCAAGACAGACAAAAAATAGGGAATGAAATTATAAGTAGTTGGCAGAAAGTAATGTATGAATTTTGTATTACATATGGGATAGATATATCTCACATTACAGAAAAGGGATTGAACTTGTAATTTTACTGAACCAGTCCAAAAATGCTTTAGCATTGTTAGAAAATCTGTTTTCCATATAGATAATCGCTTTATCTGACAATGACATGAAGTAGGATATGCCATCTGCACGGTTGCAGTAAACAAAATTTGAACGTATTAATTCTTGACACGTTTCCTCAACATCTTCAAGACTCCACTTTTTCATTATACCAGAATGAATGTCGAAAGAGGAACCAATCAATTTAGCGTCACTTTTATTAATTCCTGTTTTACGTTTATCAATATATTGTTTATACAAAGCACCTAAAAGATATTGGGCATCCTTGGTTAATTCATTTTCAATCACGAAATCACCTCCTCCCCAACAAATTTTACCACTATATGGGAGAGAGGGCAACTTGACAAATATCTGCCTATTACCAGTGGCAAAGAAAAACTCATATATTAACATTCTTTTTCATGATTTTTCTCATTGGTAACGACTTTCCTATACAAACGTTTATAGCCCTGTTGGTAAATTTTATTCAATCAGTTCTTTGCCACTGCTAATGGGTAGATGTTAAAAGTCAAGAATAGGTGAAAAATAATCACTGGAAGGAGGTGAAAATCATGCCAAAGGTAACATACGGAAAAGACCTTGTACTTGAAAAAAATAAAAAGCAAGCATCGGCTGTAATAGAACACTGCATGCAGAAAAACAGTTTAAATGCAAAAGAGTTAGGTGTCAAGCTAGGTGTATCAAGGAATACGATTCATGAGCGTAGAAAGGATGCATCTAGGATGACACTGAAAGAACTGTGTGCTTTGTATAAGCTTATAGGCGTAGAGTTTAAGCTACCACAAGTAGTGATAGGAGATGACTAAATGAGAAAGATATTTGATTGGGTAACGATAGGACTGACTTTTGCCTTGACTATATCAGCCCTTGGCGTAGTCGGGAGCTTTGAGCAAGGCAGACTTGATATAGCAGGCTTTTTTATAGGACAAGCTGTATGTATCGCAGGGATAGCTTTGCTTGCAGTAGTCCATCATCTTTTGAGTAAAAAAAGAAAAAGCCCTAGAGGAGCGGCAACTCCTACTAAGGGCAATAGCAATAAAAACCGTATTTATTATAGCAAGGAAAGGTAAGGTATGTCAAATGAGCAAATCAAAAATATTAGAAGCGTTGGCTTTAGTAGGACTATATCCTGGATGCGAATTTAGAATTGCGGGGAGCGATACCATTTACTACATAGACAAAGGCTATGGAATTTTCACAAAAAATAGCGATGTTATCAGCAATGAAAAGTTGGTAACAGTTTTATCAAATCCAACTTTGATTACAAAGTGCTGTGCAATTCCTCAAAAAGAGAAAGAAATTTTAAAAGCATTATATACTCTAGGGTGGAGATATGTAGCAAGGGATATGGATTTAACTTTGTGTGCGTATGATTTACCACCGTATAGGAACAAGAGCTCATGGGAGTGCGATGGAGAATGGATAAGTTTTATTGACCTGCCTTGCTTCAGAGAAGATGATTTTCAATTCATCAGATGGGACGACGAAAAACCTTTCGATATTAAAGTGTTTTTGGAGGGTGCAGGATATGAGGTATGAAGACCATCCACTTTTTAAGCGGCCGCCATTAATCGGATATCAAGGGATATGCAAAAATCGTGATATCGGGCTGGTATATAAAGAGGAAGCTGTGGCTTATGCCATGTCAAATCTGGGATATGATAAAAGACCACTGGCAGAACCAGACGAAAAAATGACAAATGAATTTGAAAAAATGCTTGTTGATTGGTTTTATAGCGGAGATTGGACAGAGGTACGAGAAGATGAAGAGTAGCGGCGTATCCTCATACAAAAAAGGAAAAACAGAGATTGAAATAAATTTCCCTAACGGTGACGTTGCTTGCCGTTGGTGCTGGCTCTTTTTAAAGTACGAGGAAAATTATAAGAGATACAGTTGCCGCTTAACAAGCGAGTGGATACTTGACCCGCTAAACTGTGTTGGAGAGCAGTGTCCGCTAAAGATAAAGGAGTGATTTTATGGGGATTCCTGTACTCATAATCGGGGAATCAGGAAGCGGAAAAACAACTTCTATGCGAAATTTTAAAGACGGAGAACTTGGTATTATCAACGTTGGATATAAACCACTTCCTTTTAAAACAGATTTAAAACCTTTCAATTCCGATGATTATAGTTTGATTTCAAATGTAATTTTACGTTCAAAAACAAAATCAATAGTGATTGATGATGCACAATATTTAATGGTAAATGAATTTATGCGCAACGCCAAATCAAACGGATACCAGAAATTTACCGACATCGCATTGAATTTTTGGAATTTGGTACAAATGGTAATAAAAGATTTACCCAGTGATGTAATCGTTTATTTTTTGGGCCATATAGAGCGTGATAATAACGGAAACGAAAAGTTTAAAACAATTGGAAGAATGCTTGATGAAAAAATCACGTTAGAAGGCATGTTTACTATTGTTTTAAAAACACTGGTTCAAGATGGAAAATATATGTTTACTACGCAAACAAATGGCATGGATACCGTTAAAAGTCCTGTGGGGCTATTTGATAGCATAACGATTGATAACGACTTGAAATTTGTAGATACCAAAATAAGAGAATTTTATAACATTTAATAAGGAGAATAAAAAATGAGAAAATTTAATAACTGGGAAAATGTAAAAGCAGCAGGAGATTTTGTAGCGTTACCGGCAGGCGGATATGTCGCAAAAATTATGGATGCAAAAGAAGTGACTTTTAGTGGAAGGAACGGCGATTTTTCAAGACTGGATGTAAGTTTGGATATTGCAGAGGGTGAATATCAAGACTATTACAAAAATGATTATAAAAATCAAAATACGGAAGATAAAAAATGGAGAGGTGTCCTAAAACTATACTTGCCAAAAGAAGATGGAACAGAAAAGGATAATTGGACAATAAGCGTTTTTAAAGCGTTCACAGAAGCGGTTGAGGAAAGCAACCAAGGTTATCACTGGGATTGGGACGAAACCACACTGAAAGGGAAAGTGTTTGGTTGTTTATTTAGACGTGAAGAGTGGGAATACGATAATAGAAGTGGTTGGAAAACACAACCATGTAAAGCGGTATCTGTAAGTATAATTAGAGAAAACAAATTTGAAATTCCTAAAGATAAACCATTGCAAAATAAATCTACTGTGCAACCTACAGGAAGTACACAGCCTGAAACGGTGCAACTTCTTGATGATGAAGACCTTCCGTTTTAATGGGTGGTTTACATGACACCATTTGAAGTAAGAGATTGTCTTTCTAGTATGACTGTTATTTATGATACTAGGGAACAGGAAACGGCTGCATTACATAGAAGATTGAAATCAATGCAGTGTCCTCATAAAAGACAAAAGTTAGATTCTGGAGATTATAGCTGCGAGTGTACATTACCAAACGGAATTATTTATTCTTTAGCGGATAAAGTAGTCATTGAACGTAAAATGAGCGCAGATGAAATATGTTCCAATTTCACACGCGGTCGCCAAAGATTTGTGCGCGAATTTGACAGATTAAAAAGCACAGGTGGAAAACCTTATTTACTAATAGAAAATACCAGTTGGGAAGATATTTTTGCAGGAAATTACCGCAGTCAGTTAAATCCTATGGCTTTGGTAGCCAGCTTAAAAGCGTGGGAAGCTAGATACGGAACGCATATTTTGTTTTGTACGCCAAGGTTAACAGGACAATTAATATATAAAACGCTTTATTATGAGTTAAAAGAACGCTTGGAAAGCGGTGTTGTAGATGAACTACTACAATAATAATGTCGATAAAATAAAACGGCTTGTGACAATTCAAAATATCATTGATAGGTATGGATATAAACCCAAAAAAGGATTTATTTCTTGTCCTTTTCATAACGAAAAAACGCCTAGCTTACGCATTTATACCGACACCAATACATTTTATTGCTTTGGTTGTGGTATGGGTGGCGATGTTATCAGCTTTGTTGCTCATCTTTTCAAGATTGATTTTGGCAGCGCAATCATGCGATTAGATGACGATTTCGGACTTGGCTTGTGCCAACAATCAGAAAGTCGCAAAAGAGATTTAGACGCTCGTTGGAAAGAAATTCAATCAGAAAAAGAAAAGGTTGATAACTTAAAAAACATGTATAGAGATCATTATTATGTTGTAAGTTATTGGTTTCGTACGCTGTGGCTGCAAAGAAAAAGTTTATCTCCCAAAACACCAAATGAACAGCTAAATCCTGCTTTTATATACGCTTTACATCATACAGATTACTTAGAGTATTGGCTTGATACATATAATACTTTTGAAAAATGGAGGGAGGTGTACGGATGACGGAAGAATCAATTATAAGTGGAATACCGATATATACCTATGAAGATTATATTAGCAGTACAGCTCCTTATGAATACGCATACCAGTATATAGATGATAGCTTTACGTTAGAGCGTGTCGTTACACAAATGTCAAATAACGCTAGAGATGTATATGTTAAGAATTTTCGCAAAATTTTTTCAGAATATGTAAAAAAGAAAAAGAAATTAACTAAACCAATAGCTTTGGACAGTGTAACGCAGTTTGAAGGACAAGCACTTGAACTTAGCTGTGGGGCTTGGAGAGCTGATGAATTTGGTGTATCTATTGATACGGACTATGGAGAAAAATTTGCTTGTAATCATCCAATCTTACCGGTTATGCGCCTTGTCAATATTGATACAGGGATAGAAAAATTAATGATTTCTTATCGTAAAGGGAAGCAGTGGCGCAGCACCTTAGCAGATAAAAAGACATTAGCGAGCAACAATTCGATTTTAGAGCTTGCTAATGTCGGAGTAGGTGTAACAAGTGAAAATTCAAAATTATTAGTGCAGTACTTACATGATGTTGAATCTTTAAATTACGACTTAATTCCCGAAAAAAACAGCGTTTCCCGTTTAGGTTGGATTGATGGAGAAGGATTTTCCCCATATGTTGAAAATTTAGTGTTTGACGGAGATGTGAACTTTAAATCATATTTTGAAAGCGTACAGTGTTACGGTGACTATGATATATGGTTAGAGCTTGCCAAAAAGGTACGGTCAGGAAATGTATTTCCGCGCTTGATTTTAGCTGCAAGTTTCGCCAGTGTGCTGGTAAAGCCGTTAGGTGGTTTGCCATTCTTTCTTCACATTTGGGGAGGAACAGAGGTAGGTAAAACCGTAGGGTTGATGTTAGCGGCCAGTGTGTGGGCGAATCCTGAAGTTGGCAGATACATTCATACTTTTAACAGCACATCAGTAGGACGTGAAAAATCCGCTGCCTTCGTTAACTCTTTACCGCTTATATTAGACGAATTACAAATCATAAAAGATAAAAAAGACTTCGACCAATCTATTTATATGCTTTCCGAGGGCGCAGGGCGCACCAGAGGCAATAAAAGTGGTGGGGTAGAAAAAACTCCCACATGGTCAAATTGTGTTATTACAAGCGGAGAAATGCCTATTACAAATGCTTCGTCCGGTGGTGGTGCGGTTAACCGTATTTTAGAGGTAGAGTGTACAGAAAGGTTGTTTGATGACCCTCGTCATGTCGCAAACACTTTAAAATCAAATTATGGGTTTGCAGGCAAAGCGTTTGTTGAATTATTGCAAGTGCCTGAAATGATAGAAGCGGCACAAATTATTTATGAGCAGATTTACGCACAGACCAAAACAGAAGATACAATGGAAAAGCAAGCAGGTGCCGCCGCTCTTGTGCTAACTGCGGATAAGTTGGTAACAGACTGGATTTTTAAAGATGGAAGGGCATTAACAGTAAAAGAAATCAGCGAATTTTTAAAAAGCAAAGAAGCTGTATCTGTAAATCAACGTGCTTATGAGTACATATGTGAGTATGTTGTCCAGAATAAAAATAAATTTTGCGGGAGCAGTGAGATAACCGAAGTTTTAGGACAATTGGATGAAGGCAGAGCATATATAGTAAGAAATGCTTTTAATCGTATTTGTGATGAAGCAGGATTTAACAGTGGGTCGTTATTATCGTGGTTAAGACAGAAAAAGTTAATTGAAGTTGGTGCAAAAGGATATACGAAGATGAAACGTATCAATGGTGCACCATGTAACTGTGTATTTTTATGGTTACCAAAAGTAGAAGAAAATGAAGAGTTTGAGTTTTTGGGAGATTAAAAACGTAAAATGTATAACAAAAGTATAACTTTGTATAACCAATAATGTTAAAAAAGCTAGGTTTTATGCGGATGTATAACTGTATAACCTGTATAACCACTTTTACACACATACTTATATAGATAATTTTTTAATTTATATATATAATTTCTCGCGCGTATAGAGAATCGCACAAATGGTTATACAGTTATACAAAATCTAAAAAAGCGCATAACAGCGCGGTTTTGAACGTATAACCCGAGTTATACAAAGTTATACAGGTTATACATAATAAAAAATAAAAAATCTATGCCAGACAGAGTAAGACACAGATAATATATTTATTGAAAATATTAAATTATATAAATAGAAACAACAAATACAGGTATCGAGTACCTGTAAAATAAGAGTAACATATTAAAATTAATCTGTCAAGAGGTGGGATTATGTGGGCAGATTTTAATGAAATAGAAAAATTGGCGTTTGAAAGCCAACCACTACCAAAATATCATGCGCAATCGGAACAAATAGCGTATCTATCTATGCGGTGTGTATATCATGATTATCGTTTAGGTTATCTGGATAAGGAACAGGCGCAAAAAGAAAGAGGACAAATAAAAAGTGCTTATTTAGAACAGTCCGAAAAAGAAAAGTTGTTGCTATCCAGAGGAAGACAATTTGACGATTTGCGGGTTGCTATGGGTAAGGTTAATAAAGATATTGAATTACATGGATGTGAACTATGTAAGAAAATGGTTCGTATTATGGACGGGAGGTTATTTTTAAATGAAAACAAGAAGAAATAACGCATCGGCCGAACCGGTCATACAGCTATCTTTTTATTTTGATGAGATGTTATATGTGTGTCCCTATTGTTGCTACTCTCTAGGATATGTAACGGAATCAAGAACAAAAAGAGTTGAGAGCTGTCCTAAATGTGGACAACCTTTGTTGTGGGGTGATGGCTAATGACTATAGGTGAGCGAGCAAAAAAGCTAATGAAAGAGAAGAATTGGAATCAAAACGATTTAGCGGAAAATTCGGGTGTAAGTATTACGCAAATTAACCGGTTAATCAATGATGTTGGTTATCCCAGCCTTAGAACTTTGGAGCGAGTGGCAAAAGCGTTTGGAAAAGAACTTGTAATTGAGTTTATTTAGGAGGTAGCTGTATGAAGGATAATATAAATCATCCATCCCACTATACGCAGGGGAATATCGAGGTGATAGACTACATTGAGGATAAAAATTTCGGGTATCATCTAGGTAATGTCATTAAATATATTAGTCGTGCGGGGTTAAAAGAAAGCTCGAGTAAAATTGAAGATTTAAAGAAAGCACAGTGGTATCTGAATAGGTATATCGAATTAATAGATACAATAAAAATTGAAGAAACAAGATTTTACTCACAAAATGAAGTTGTAGAATCAATAAAAATGTTAACATGTCCGTTTTGCGGCGAGGTAATTACTTTAGATTGAGGTGTTTGTTGTGATTTTATCAGGAAAAGAAATAGAAAAAGAGATCAGGCATGGCGATATTAAAATAGAGCCATTTGACAGAAGAAAAATAAATCCTAATAGCTATAACTTAACGCTAAGTGATGAGCTGGTTGTTTACGAAAATAAAACTTTAGACATGAAAGAAAATAACCCAACAGCCCGACTGATCATACCAAAAGAGGGTTTGTTGCTGCACCCGGGACGAGTATATCTTGCCAGGACCGTTGAGAGGACTTTCACAGATAAATATGTTCCTATGTTGGAGGGGCGTTCGTCTGTTGGTAGACTGGGAATATCGGTACATATCACTGCGGGTTTTGGTGATATCGGGTTTAACGGACATTGGACTATGGAAATTACAGTTGAGCAACCAACAGTGATTTATCCAGATGTAGAAATATGCCAAATCTATTATCACACCATAAAAGGCGACTATGACTTATATAGCAGTGGGAAGTATCAGAATAATACAGGGATTCAATCGAGTTTGATGTATAAAGATTTTATGAAAGAGGTATGTATATGAACTTATACTTAATTGAGCGTGACGATAACGTGAGTTACGATGAGTATGTTTCAGCGATAGTCTGTGCGGAAAGCGAAGCGGAGGCGGTTAAAATACACCCAAATGGAGACATTTTTGGCACTGTGTGTCGATGGGGTAGTGAGTGGGTGAAAGACCCTAGTCATGTGGAGTGCAAAAAAATCGGAGTAGCTGATGAATCTATAAAAAAAGGTGTTGTTTTGGATGTGTATCTGCCTGGATAAAATAAATTTTGAGGTTAGAAAAGATGACCGATTGTATGAAGTGGGTGACTATCTACTTTTAAGAGAGTATTTGCCTGCTGATGAATACACGGGAAAAGAGATTTTAGTAAAAGTACTTTATGTCTATAGAGGTGAACTTTGTTTACAAGACCACTGTATCATGGCGATAGAAGTTTTGGATTGGTGGAAGGTGAGATAAGATGACTAGAAAAAGATTTATAAAGCTGCTTATGGGCAAAGGGGTACAGAGAAATGATGCGGAAGCCATTGCATTATTAGTACGGATAAAATTAAAGTCTATAGAGAAAGAAAAAGGTGAACAAAATGAAAGAAATTAAATTAAAAGAATGTCCCTGCTGTGAAGGGAAGGCAGAGTTTGAATGCAGGATAAATTTTGTTACCGAACAAGTAAGAGCGAAGTGCAGCACGTGCAAGCTTTCAACAGAGTGGGTAGATGAATCTGTGAACTACTACGCAAAAGAAGAAGCGGCGAAGGTGTGGAACGAACGATGCACAGAGACTAGTCAAGATGATTTCGGAGGTATAACGGTAGATGAACTCGAACGCGCTTTAGAAAAGAGTGCGCGAGAATTCGCTGTGAGGAAGATAATGGGAGAAGAAAAATATAGAGAAACGCCAAAGTGCCCCATATGCGGACACCGAGGTTACAACCTCAGAGAGATAGGCTCCGATAGTTTCAACACATATGTGATTATGACATGTAGAAATTGCGATACTGAAATACGGACAGATAAAGAAAAGATAGACAAATTTTTTCTGGAAAGATTGGTACAAGATATTGAAAAATAAAAACATAATTTTGATACTCTGTATCATAGCTTCTCTTATCTGTCTAGTATCAACAATAACTTTAGCACTACATATATCTTTCATCATAGTTTTACGGTACTGGTGGGCTTTTTTAATCGGGATGATACTTTCAGGTAGTGTACTAATCTTTTGTGTGATTTTATATATAAGTGATTGGCTGGGGAGGAAAAAGAAAGATGCTAGTTGAAATTTTACGTTTTCCGACCGATACAGATTGGCTGCGCTGTAAAAAGCTAGCATTAGGTACAGTTGGGAAAAATACCGATATACCTCCCACAGATGAGTGGAAGGAAAATATCTTAAAATCAGAGCACAGTCCCATTAGAACGCTAATGTTTACGATAAAAATGCAAATCCCTTACTATGTATCAGTTCATCTAGTAAGGCATAAGCATGGGGTTGAGCACTATGTGAAATCGCAAAGAAATGATAGGCAAAAAGATTACGATAGATGTGCGGCGAGACAGGATGAAATGGTAACGCACATCATGGACATCAACGCACAGGCGTTAATTTCTATGTCACATATGAGGTTATGTGTACAGGCAGACCTAAAAACCAGACAAGTAATGGAGCTGATAAAAAGAGGAGTTGTGAAAGTATGCCCATACTTAAAAGATTTATTGGTTCCAAAGTGTGTATATCGTGGTGGGCTATGCGATGAGTTCAAAAGCTGCGGATACAATAGGAAGGTTTTCATTGACTTGTTCGCAACTCAAGTTTTTGGAATGGATAAGTACGATGTGTCTAATCTTTTAGATATAGCGCAAGGAGCATATTATGATATAGCTGAGAGATAGTGTGGTGTAGAGTATGAAAGCAAGGATTCCAGCCAAACAAAGACTGTCAAAGCAAATGCAGGATTCGATTAAAGAGATTGTAAGCAAAGAAAGAGAAAAACAAGGCAAAGAGCTGATAGAGCAGATATTAAAAGTATCACTTATTAATCTGAATCGAAATTTCGGATTTGGACAGCAACGTTTAATAAAATTCATTGATACCGTAACAGATATGTTTGAAGAGCATCGGGAGGATGAGCTTTACTGGTATCATGTGGATAAAATTTTGAAAGAAGAGTTGAAAATTGACATGGAGGAATTGAATGAACTGGATAAGTGAATCTGTATCAGACCTACGTTTGTATGGACAGCGTAAAAGGTTTTTAGAGAATGTTGACAATCAATTAATATGGCTTGAAAATGATTTTGCGGCTTTAAAGGGTTGTGCGACAGATAGTGAAGCTGTTGACGGTGGAGCAAGCAAAAGTGAAGACTATTTGTTGAATAATATCGTAAAAAGGGATAAGCTAAAGCTAAGTAAAAGATTAGCTAAAGAATTTGTGGAGCAAATAGATAAAACCTTGGATATGTTACCTAAGCAACAAAAAGATATTTTGACAGAGTTTTTTATAGATAGAAGTAAAGGACATATTGAGCGGTTGATGGCAAAATATCACGTAGAACAAGCACATATTTACAGATTAAAGAATGAATCTCTTTATTCGTTTACAATATTAAGATACGGTGCAAGCAATACTCAATGATAAAAAGAGGATAAGTTTTTTCACAAAATCTATAGTAAAATATAAACTGGGATTTGTGGTTGAAGTAATTTCATTCTCATGACACTCCTAAACATATCGCCTGTGTGCCGCGGCATTCCACGGAAACACACATAAAATATCCGTAGTGGCGACACGGACTATATATAGCTGGTTATATCGCAGTAGTGGTATCGAGCAAGGGCGTGACCTTGCCAGCTAGTCCAAACGAGACCTCTCGCACCTCTCTTTTTGATGTGGCCCAGTAGAGGACGTTAACACAAGACTGTGCGTAATGCATGGTCTTTTTTTATTGAGGTAAGTATGTTTGATTATAAGGATACTATATGGAAACGCAAACAGAAAAAAATATTGAAACGTGATGGATACATGTGTCAGTTTTGTAAAAGATATGGGAAGAAAACAGAAGCTACTACAGTACATCATATAAAACATGTGGATGAATGCCCAGAGTTAGCATATACGGACAGTAATCTTGTTAGCTTATGTTTCGCTTGCCATAATAAAGCTCATCCGGAGAAAGCGAAGAATCACAGAAGATATTAAGGGGTGCAATATTTATGATTGATAAAGTTGATATTGATAGGTTGATTGAAGAAGCGATGGATAATATATCAAAGGGTAATGCTGGATATTGCACTATAAAGATAAGTGCTGAAGGATTGTCTCTTTTAACTCATGATAAAAAAGATTTAGATAAGTCAGAAGAAGTTATTAAGTCAGACGCAAGAAATAAAAAGATACTTTATCTATGTGACAGAACACGATGTGATTGTTGCTATGAAGGATATAGTTGTAGTCATACCACAGATATTAAGCATGCAAAAAATTTTAAAGAAGTTTACGAAAGTCTTTATATGGAAAATGAGAGGCACAGTGAATCCCCCCACCATCAAGATTGAAAAAGCATATAGATAGGGACCGGCGGGGGTAAGTGTTTCCAACTCTGATGCTAATTTTAACAAAGGGGGTGCAGCTTATGACTAAAACTAAATGGAAAAACCTTATTTTACAGCAGATGGCTGCACTTGATGTGCAAAAAGATTCATATGATTCAGCTGTTGAAACTTTAGCAGCCATTTTAGAACAAAGGGATAAAACATTTAAAGAGTTTCAAGAATCGGGAGGAAAGTCTGTCATAGAGTATACAAACAAAGGTGGCTCAACCAATATGACAAAAAATCCTTTACTGGTTTTATGGGACGACCTGAACAAAAGCGCGTTGATATACTGGCGTGAACTGGGATTAACTCCGTCCAGCTATAAGAAAATGACAGGTGACAATCCTAAGAAAGAGAAAATAGGTGGACTTGCGGAGGCGTTAAGGTCAATTGAATCAGGTTAAAGGGAAAAACTGGACGGATGTCATAAACTACGCTAAAAGTATCAGAGAAGGGGAAAAGGTGGCATGCAAAGAATTGCAGCAAGCAGTAGAACGCTTTTTTCAGGATTTGGAGAACCCTGATTATTGGATGGATTCAAAAGCCCCCGAATTTTGTATTCAAATTATAGAAAAAACTTTATGTCACCAACAAGGTGAAAAACTGGACGGTACGCCGTTAAGAGGAACACAGTTTAACCTAGAGCCATACCAAAAATTTATTATATACAATCTTGTGGGCTTTAAGCTTGCTGGAACGGATATAGTTAAATATCATGAGGCATTAATATTTATCCCTCGTAAAAATGGTAAAACAGGGTTAGCGGCTGCGCTTGCATGGGCTTTGTCTCTATGGTATAGAAGGTCAGGCGCTAAAACTTATATCGCCTCTGCCGCCCTAATGCAGTCCTTAGAAAGCTTTAATTTTTTAAAGTACAACATTGATAGGATGGGTGAGAACTCTAAAAATGGTGGTTCAGTAAAAATTATAGACAATAACAACGAGCATTCAATGGAATCGTCTTTGCCGGACGGTTCCTTTTTTATCCGCGCACTGGCGGCAAATCCAGATACACAAGATTCATTGAACTGTAACATCGCTATAGTGGATGAATGCCATGCGTTCAAAAAGCCGAAACAATATAATCTTTTTAAGGAAGCTATGAAGGCATACACAAATAAATTGTTAATTGGAATTTCTACAGCGGGAGATAACGAACAACTCTTTTTGGGGCAGCGTTTAAAGTATTGTCGTAAGGTGTTGGACGGCACTGTGAAGGATGAACAGTATTTCATATTTATGTGTTGTGCAAATGAAGATGAAAACGGAAATGTTGACTATATCAATCCCATAACTCATGAAATGGCAAACCCAGGATATGGAGTAACAATTCGTCCTGATGAAATATTGAACGATGCACTACAAGCACAAAACGACCCGCAGCAGAGAAAGGATTTTTATGCAAAGTCATTGAATGTATATACCAATGCACTAAAGGCGTACTTTAACATTGATGAATTCCGAGCCAGCGACCAAAAATATAACTGGACGTTGGAGGAATTGTCAAAATTGCCAATTGACTGGTATGGAGGTGCAGATTTATCCAAACTGCACGACTTAACAGCTGCGTCCATTTTCGGACATTATAAAGGTGTAGATATTATAATCACACACGCATTTTTCCCGATTGTGGCTGCACATGTAAAAGCTGATGAAGATAACATTCCTTTGTTTGGCTGGCAAGATGACGGACTTTTGACAATGTGCAACAGTCCAACGGTCAATCATGCTGATGTTGTAAATTGGTTTATTGATATGAGAAAGCGTGGTTTCAAAATTCGACAGGTAGGGCATGACCGAAAGTTTTGCAGAGAATACTTTATTGGCATGAAGTCTGCCGGATTTAAAATCATAGACCAACCTCAATATTTTTATAAAAAATCAGAAGGTTTCCGATATATAGAACAGAGTGCTAAAAACGGCACTCTTTTTTATTTGCATTCAGAAGCTTTTGAATATTGTGTGGAAAATGTATCCGCCATAGAAAAAACAGATGACATGATTCAGTATGAGAAGGTACAGCCAGAGCAAAGGATTGACTTGTTTGATGCTTCAGTTTTTGCATGTGTGCGTTATTTGGAAAATCTCGATAGAAGTCAAGCTGCTAAAAAGTGGTGGGGCGAGTAATCGCTCAAAGGGGGTGATGAAAAATTGAGCAAAAAGAAAGACAAACAAAAAAGAGCAAGGGCAGAGCCAAAAGAAAAAAGCACTGTTTCGTGGTTATGCTCAACAGATGCTTATGACACGCTGGTATGCCAAGGGTATACAAGTCTATCACATAACCCTGAAATATGTACCGCAGTGGATACCATAGCGAAGTTAATCGCAAGTATGACAATCCAGCTCATGGAAAATACGGCAGATGGAGATATTCGGGTAAAGAATGAATTGAGCAGAAAAATTGATATTAACCCCAATAGCAGAATGACACGCTCCACTTTTATTCATTGGATAGTGAAAACAATGATTTTGGAAGGAAACGGAAACGCGGTTGTATATCCTGTCTTTAAGAGAGGTATTTTAAAAGATTTAAACCCTGTGCCTGCTGCTATGGCTTCATTTATGCCTGATGGATTGTGGGACTACTCAATTTTGGTAAACGGAACAGAGTATGCGCCTGACAGTGTGCTGCATTTTGTTTTGAATCCAGATAGCTACTACACATGGAAAGGTGCTGGGTACAAAGTAGCTTTATCAGAGGTTGCAAACAACTTAAAGCAAGCAGCAACAACAGAAAAAGGGTTTATGTCCTCAAAATGGAAACCTTCAATCATCGTAAAGGTTGACGCTTTGACAGAGGAATTCTCAAACGCGGAAGGACGCAAAAAACTTTTAAATGATTACATTGACACCACAGAGGCGGGGGAGCCTTGGATGATTCCGGCAGACCAATTTCAAGTGGAACAGGTAAAACCCTTATCACTATCAGACCTTGCACTGGCTGACTTTGTTGAACTGGATAAAAAAACAGTGGCGGCTATCTTAGGGGTGCCGCCTTTTGTCCTAGGAATTGGGGAGTTTAAACGTGATGCATGGAACAACTTTATCAATACAACAATTATGCCGATTGCCCGAGGGATAGAGCAGGAATTTACGAAGAAACTTTTGTATAACCCTGACTGGTTTTTTCGGTTCAATGCACGCAGCTTATATAACTACGACTTAAAAGATATGGCCGCAGTTGCAGACGACCAATTTGTTCGAGGAATTATGACGGGTAATGAGGTTCGGGACTGGATAGGACTGTCACCGATACCAGGACTAAATGAACTTGTTATTCTAGAAAACTATATCCCGCGTGGCATGATTGGAGACCAAAATAAATTGAATGGAGGTGACGATAAATGACGTATGAACGCACTGCTCTTGTGCGTGACGGAAAATTTACTACACGTGCAGAGGACGGTAACTTGTATATTGAGGGATATTTTGCGGTATTTGGTAGCGAATATCGCATGTGGGAAAATGCAATTGAAACCATTGACGAAGATGCTTTCAATGAAACAGTTGACGGTGATGTACGTGCGTTGGTGAATCACGACAGCACTTTAGTTCTTGGAAGGACTACAGCTGGAACCCTTACTTTAAGAGTTGACAGAACTGGACTATGGGGGAGCATCCTTATCAATCAATCAGACCAAGACGCGATGAACCTTTACGAAAGAGTAAAGCGTGGGGATGTAAGTCAATGCAGCTTCGGATTTGATATTTTAGACCAAAGTACTGAAGTAATGGAAAACGGAACAACAGTATGGAGATTAAAAAAGGTTGAGCTTTATGAAGTATCTGTTGTAACGTTTCCTGCCTATGAAGACACATCCGTTATAGCAAGAAAAAAAGATTATGAAGAACTACAGAAAAGAAAAAAAGAACTTTGGCAAAAAGAAATGATTCAACGCCTGAAAGGAGTAAATGATGGCACTTAAAATTTTGATGTTAAAAAGAAATATTGATTCAAAAAAAGCGGAGTTGGAAGAGTTTAGAAAAAAAGATGAAAGTTTTTCCGTCCGCGAAGCTGAATTGGAGCAAGCTATCCAAGAAGCGCAAACAGAAGAGGAACAAAACACAGTAAAAGAAGAAGTTGAAAAATTCGAGACTGAAAAACAAGAACACGAAGAATCAAAATCTAAACTAGAAAACGAAATTGAAGATTTGGAAGCGGATTTGGAGGCGGAAGAATCCAAATCTCCAGACATCAGGGAAGTAAAAAAAGATAAGAAAGAAAGGGCTGATAACAAAATGCAGACAAGAGCAAAATTTTTTGGTTTAAACGCACAAGAGCAAAGAGAATTCGTGGCACGTGAAGATGTAAAAGCTTTCTTGGAAAGAGCAAGAGAAATGGGCAGAGAACAACTTTCCGGGATCTCTCAAAAAAGAGGTGTAACAGGTGCTGACTTAACAATTCCAACGGTGGTTCTTGACTTGCTACGTCAAAATATTATGGACTACTCAAAACTAACCAGACGAGTAAGATTAAGAGCCGTAAATGGTAAGGCACGCCAAACAGTAATGGGTGCAATTCCAGAAGCAATTTGGACAGAGGCTTGTGCAAAACTAAATGAGTTAGATTTTAGCTTTAATCAAGTAGAAGTTGACGGCTACAAAGTCGGCGGTGTTGTATATATCTGCCAAGCAACGTTAGAAGATAGCGACTTGAATCTTGCCTATGAAATCATGGAAGGTATGGGCGCATCAATCGGTATTTCTGTAGATAAAGCTATTTTGTACGGTACAGGAGTAAAAATGCCTTTAGGTATCGCAACAAGACTTGCGCAAACATCTGAGCCGGACAACTACCCAGCAACCGCAAGACCTTGGCAAAATCTAAAATCCAGCAACATGAAACAAATTTCAAGCAAGCACGGAGTTGAATTGTTTCAAGAAATTGCAAGAGCTTCAAAAGCTGCAAAAGGTAAGTACAGCCGAGGTGTAAAGTTTTGGGCAATGAATGAATCTACATATACTGACTTACTTGTAGAAGCAATGACTTTTAATGCAAATGGTGCAATCGTATCGTCTCAAAATGGAACAATGCCCGTAATTGGTGGAGATATTGATGTGCTCCCTGATGAGGTTATTTCTGATGGAAATATTGTTGGGGGTTATGGAGATTTGTATTTGCTGGCAGAAAGAAGCGGTTCCGAATTCGCACGTTCTGACGAATATCGCTTTGCAGAAGACCAAGCTGCTTTTAAAGGTTCTGCACGCTATGACGGTATGCCTGTAATTGCAGAAGGTTTTGTGGCTATTGGTATTGATGTAACCCCGGCAACTGATGCAACATTTTTGGGTGATACTGCAAACGACACAACTCTTGCAGCGTTAACGGTGGGAGCTGAAAACCTAGCTCCTTCCTTTGCGCCTGAAACATTAACATATGCAATTACGGCTTCCGCTGCTAGTGATGCTATCACTGCGAACCCAACACAAGCAAAAGCAAAAGTAATGCTTTCATATGATGGCAAAAATTATCCAAATGGTTCAACAATCAAATGGAAAGCTGACTCTAAAGCTCATCCACTAACAATTACGGTTCAAAATGGTGTAAGTGAGCGTACATACACGGTAAATGTTACCAAATCTGCATAAGCGCCCGAAAGGGGTTAGGGTATGAGCGAACAAGATATTTTAAAAATATTGAAAATTGACTTACAGGCTTCAGTAAACGCACTGGATGAATACTTGCTTTTTCTTATCTCATCAGCAAAAGAATTTATTTTGAAAGAGGGGATTACCCTGACAACCTCACAAGATGACGTTTTATTGGTGGAGATGTATGCGGCATATCTTTACAGGAAGAGAAAAGAGCAGCAGAATGAAATGCCGCGAATGTTGCGTTGGGCTTTGAATAACCGTCTTTTTTCTGAAAAAGGTGCTGTAAATGGATGAATTAATTTTACTTGTAAAAGAAACATACACAAAAGATGATATCGGTCAAATGGTTCCACAAAGAACGGAACGTGCTGTATGGGCAACATTGAAATCTGTTACCCGTGCGGAATGGTCTAATGCTGGTGAGATGGGCATGAAGCCCCAGCTTGTGGCGATAACTCCGTATGTGAACTACGAAGGAGAAATAACTGTCATTATTGGAACTGATACACCAATAGAATTTTCAGTGTACAGAACCTTTCACAGCACAGTGGATGACACAATGGAACTGTACCTGGAAAGAAAGGTGGGGAATGATGGCTAAAGTACGACCGGAAGATATTTCCGTTGAAATTATGTCACAGTTGGAGCAGTATTCGGATGAAGTGGCGGAAGAAATCAAAGAAGAAGTTCAAGAAACGGCTTCTGAATGTTTAAAGGAAATAAAAGCAAATTCTCCCACAGATACAGGAGAGTACAAGCGCGGCTGGAAGAAAAAAGTTGTTTTTGAAAGCGATAGCGATATACGTATAAGAATATATAACGCAAAAAAACCAAGCCTTGCACATCTTTTGGAGTTCGGACATGCAAAAGTCAACGGCGGCAGGGTTGAAGGAAAACCGCATATATACCCTGCCGAGAAAAAGGCAGCAAAGAGACTGGAAAATAAGGCAAAAGTGGCGGGGGAAGAAACATGACGCTTGCTGGATTGAAAACGATATTGGAGGCAACGGGCATACCTGTTGCCTATCATTTTTTTACAGAAAGACAAGCCCCGCCCTTCATTTGTTACTACGTCTATGACACGGATAATGTCGGAGCAGACGGTGGCGTGTACTACGAAGTATCAAATGTACGGATAGAGCTTTATACAGAATTGAAAAATCAAACATTGGAAAAAACAGTTGAAGCTGTCTTAACAGGATTTTTTTATAACAAATCTGAAAATTATATCAGTATAGAAAAAGTTTATCAAATTATTTATGAAATTGAGGTGTAACAATGGCAAAGAAAAACAAGGTACATTATGACCTTATTGATGTGCACTATGCGAAATTGGAGATACAGGAAGATGGAACACCTGTATTTAGTGCGCCTAAAAAATTACCTGGTTCCGTAAGTCTTGAAACTTCCGCAGAAGGAGAACAAATCGTTCAACGTGCGGATGGCATCGACTACTATATAGATACATCAAATAATGGATACACAGGAACATTAAGCATTTTAGATGTTCCATCAGATTTTAAGGTGGATTGTCTTGGTGAGTACGTAGATGAAGTAACCGGAATGTTGGTAGAGAACGCAGATGCTTCACAGTCTCCATTCGCTTTGCTTTTTGGATTCAAAGGAGATGCTTTTAATAGAAGATATGTTTTTTACAACTGCTCTGCTTCCCGTCCGGGTATCTCGGGAGAGAACAAGGAAAATCAAAGAGAGCCAGACATGGATGAAATGGAGTTTAAAGCTTCTCCCTTATATAACGGTGTAGTAAAAAGCATTGCAAACGAAAAAACTCCGGTAGAAACATATAATGCTTGGTACGACCAAGTAATTTTGCCAAAACAAGCTCCAACTCCAAATGCAGAGCTTTCCAGTTTATCTATCGGAAGCTTAGCGCTAACTCCGAAGTTTAGTCCCGGCGTTATAACATACACAGCGAACACAAAAAATGCAAGTGATATTATTTCAGCTGAGCCAGTGAGGGCTAGCACTAAAATTGAAATTACAAACGGTGAAAGTCCGGTACATAATGGAGATTCCGCAACATGGAAAAGCGGGGCTAATACATTAACGGTAAAAACAACAAACTCCACACAAAGTAAAACATATACAGTAACCATTACAAAATCTTAAGAGGTAAGAAATGATTAAAACATTGATAATTGACGGTAAAGAGGTAAAGTTTAAGGCTTCCGCTGCAATTCCTCGTCTTTACAGAATGCGGTTTGGAAGAGATGTTTTAAAGGATTTAGCTCAACTGAAAGCCGCATATGTTAAAAACTTAACAGAAGAAGAACAGCTCTCAATCATAAATTTAGAAATTTTTGAAAATGTTGCATACATTATGGCAAAGCACGCTGCGCCGGATGAAATCTCCAACTCCATTGAAGATTGGCTCGATAACTTTGAAACGTTCTCGATTTACCAGATTTTAGAAGAACTTTTAGACCTTTGGGTACAAAATGAGAGTACACAGGTAGAAAGTAAAAAAAAATTAAGCCAAGTTGCAGGGAAATGACAACACCTCTTTTTATGTTAAGATGTTATCAAATGAATATTCCTGCGAAAGAACTTGAACTTTATACTATGGGATTTATCTATGATATGTTTACAGAGAGGTCAAATGATGACTATGACTATCCAATAAAAGCAACGCAAGAAGATTTTAATAACTTTTAAGATGAGCACTTGTCGAAAGACAGGTGCTTTTCTTTTTTAAGGGGGGGATTTTATGGCAGACAGAATAAAAGGCATTACAGTAGAAATTGGTGGAGATACCACAGGGCTTTCAAAAGCCTTGTCGGGAGTAAATAGAGAAATTAGTTCTACACAAAAAGAATTGCGTGATGTTGAACGACTTTTAAAGCTAGACCCTACCAATACAAATCTTTTACAACAAAAACAAAGGTTATTAGCCCAAGCGGTGGGAGAAACAAAAACAAAGCTAGATTCTTTGAAGCAAGCAGAGGCTCAGGTGCAATCTCAATTCAAAGAAGGAAAAGTTTCCCAAGAGCAATACGAAGCTTTGCAAAGAGAAATAATAGCCACAGAACAAAGCTTGAAAAAACTAGAGTCGGAAGCAAGCAAAAGCAATGCAACGCTTTCCAAAATTTCTGCGACTGCTGACAAAATCGGTGGAGGAGCTAAAAAAATAGCTTCTGCTATGACACCTGTAACAGTAGGGCTGCTTGGTGCAGGGGCTGCAAGTGTGAAATTTGCAAGTGATTACAATGAAAGTTTAAATAAAGTTCAAGTTGCTTTTGGGGACTCTGCCGGAGAGGTAGAAAGTTTTGCGAAAACAACTTTGGATGCCTTCGGAATAGCAGAAGGCTCTGCGTTAGATATGGCGGCTCTTTTTGGAGATATGGCAACGTCTATGGGACTAACGCAGGGTGAGGCTTCAAGTATGAGTACAAGTCTTGTAGGGCTTGCTGGTGACCTAGCTTCATTTAAAAATATTGGGCTCGATGAAGCGATGACGGCGTTAAATGGAATTTTCACTGGGGAAACTGAAAGTTTAAAGCAAATTGGGGTTGTCATGACCCAAACAAACCTAGATGCTTATGCTTTGGCGAATGGCTTTGGAAAAACCACAAGCGAAATGACGCAAGCGGAGCAGGTACAACTAAGATACCAGTATGTGCTAAATGCGACAAAAAACGCACAAGGTGACTTTGCAAATACAGCAGATGGAACTGCAAACAGTATGAGGACAGCAAAAGAGAGTTTAAAAGAGCTGGCATCAACTTTTGGGCAACAACTTCTTCCAATCATTACACCGATTATCCAAAAAATCACAGACCTTATAAAGTGGTTTGGAGGACTTGATACAGGAACACAAACGGTAATTTTAACGGTTTTAGGATTCATTGCCGCGATAGGGCCGATTGCTGGCTTAATATCCAGCATTTCTACAGTCATAACATTTTTAAGCTCTACAGTGATTCCTGCATTAAGTGGGGCTTTGAGTTTTCTTGCTGCAAATCCTATTGTTCTTGTGATTGCGGCAATTGCAGCAGCAATCGCAATTATAACTACACTTTGGAACCATTGTGAGGCTTTTAGAAATGCTGTTATTCAAATTTGGGAAGGAATCAAGAGCATTTTTCAAGGTTTTTCCGATTGGCTAGATTCTGTTTTTGCTACAGACTGGTCTGAAAAATTTGGAGCTTTTGGGGAAATCTTAAACGCCTTTTTTAGAAACGTTCAAAACATTTGGAATTCGATTAAATCTGTATTTTCTGGAATCATAGATTTTATAAAAAATGTTTTTACTGGCAACTGGCGAGGGGCTTGGGAAGGTGTAAAAAACATTTTCAAGGGCATTTTTGATGGTTTAGTTTCAATAGCTAAAATGCCAATAAATGCAATTATCGGAATTTTGAACGGCGCTATTGACGGAATTAACGGAATTATTGGTGGCGTTAATAAAGTGACTGGTGTGGTAGGTATTCCAGCGATTCCGGATATTCCTAAAATTCCGATGTTGGCAAAAGGTGGAACGCTATCTTCTGGCAGCGCGATTGTAGGTGAAAAAGGTCCTGAGCTTTTGACGATGCTAGACAGCGGAAAAGCAAGGGTAACGCCTCTTACTAGCAGCCAGAAACAGCAAGGTTCTTTCTTGGCTGGCGGTATCACAATTAATATTGATTCTTTTACTAATAACGATACAAGCAAAGATATAAAGCAACTTACTGCATATATCATGGATGAAATCAACATGGCGGCGCAAAGAAAGGCGGCGGTTTTTTCATGATGAATTTTTTTGTGTATGACGGAAAGAATAGCCAAGATTTAGGGCTGCTTATAAGCGGAGAAAAAATATACAACTCGCCTTCAAGAGATGTAACCACGGTTTCAATTCCAGGACGAAGTGGGGATTTAATTATTGATAACGGGCGATATAACAATATAGAAATTTCATATACTGTGAGTTTTAGAAAAGATGTACCTGAAAAAACAAGAGCGTTAAAAGCGTGGCTGCTGTCTAAGGTAGGGTATAGGCGTTTGGAAGACACCTATCAACCTGAATACTTTAGACTAGCGGCCATTTCTAATGCCACGGAATTTGAAATCAGCATTAATCGCTATGGCACGGCAGAATTAATTTTCAACTGCAATCCTTTTCTTTTCTCAAAAGGTGGGGAGCAAACCGTGTTAATCCCAGCATCGGGTGGAAGAATCTACAATCCCGAATACTTTGTCAGTCAACCTATCATCACTGTATATGGAAATGGTGACGGGGTTCTGTCTGTAAATAACATAAATTATAACATTTCTGCTATAGACGGATATGTCACCATAAATAGTGATGTGGGGCTAGTGTATAAAGGGTTGGAAAACAAAAACAGCACAGTAAACTTTATCGAGTTTCCTACACTACAAGTCGGTGAAAATATCATTGACTGGACAGGCGGTATAACCAAAGTAGAAATTATCCCAAGGTGGTGTACGCTATGATACCAATACTTTACGATGCAAATGAAACTAACTTTGATAATAACGGTTTGGGTATGCTTTCCGACTGTATACACTGCACAATAACAGAAGAGAGAAACGGAAGCTTTGAGCTTGAACTGCGCTATCCGATAGAAGGACAACTTTATGAGAGTATAAAGTACGACAGTATTATAAAAGCCATGCCAAACGAGCTTTCAAGCTTACAACTTTTTAGAGTGTATTATAACTCGAAGCCGATTAACGGGCTGGTTACTTTTAAAGCTGAACACATATCTTATCAGCTTAATAAAATACCTGTATCTCCTTTTACAGCTAACAGTATAACAGAAGCACTTACACAATTAAAAGCAAAAAGCGCAATTGGAAATCCTTTTGAGATGTGGACAGATGTAACAAAAAACGGAACAATGACCGTTGCAGTTCCATCCTCTTTTCGCTCTCTACTAGGAGGAGTTTCCGGCTCCGTACTGGATATATACGGCGGTGAGTATGAGTGGGATAACTACACTGTAAAGCTACATGCTCAACGTGGACAAGACCGAGGAGTTAAAATCCTTTATGGAAAAAACCTAAAAGATGTTACACAGGAAGAAAATATTTCAAGCGCTTTGACGGGAATATATCCGTACTACAAAGCGGATGAAAGTACAATTTTAGAACTACCGGAAAAAGTAATACAAATACAGTCAACATACGCTTACCCAAGAATTGCACCGGTAGACCTTAGCAGTAGCTTTGAATCTGGTACGACTGTAACGGTAGATATGCTACGAGAGGCAGCCAATAAATACATAAAAAACAATGATATTGCAAAACCTACAATTTCAATACAAGTGCAGTTTGAACCGCTGTGGCAAACGGAAGGGTACGAAGATATCGCAGGACTTGAACGTGTCGGACTATGTGACACGGTAGAAGTTGAGTTTTATAAGCTAGGTGTAAGTGCAAAAGCAAAGGTCGTAAAGACAGTTTTTGATGTACTAAAAGAAAAGTACGAAAGTATCGAGATAGGCGATGCCAGAACAAATATTGCCGACACCATTGTACAGCAGCAACAGGAGATAGATAATGCTCCGTCAATGTCTACATTGGAACAGGCAATCGCTGCTGCGACAAACGCAATTACCGGAAATAGTGGTGGATATGTAGTGTTACGCCCTGCTAAAAACCCGCAAGAAATATTGATCATGGACACACCTGATATAAATACAGCCAAAAAGGTATGGAGGTGGAACTCCGGTGGCTTGGGATATAGTAGTAACGGATATAACGGGCCTTTTGCACTAGCTATGACAAATGATGGACAGATAGTGGCAAACCGAATCACATCAGGGACTTTGAATGCAAATATTATCCAAGCTGGAGTTATCCGCTCAGCAGACAGTAATGTCTATTTTGATTTGGATAGTGGGGTTTTAAGAGCATCAAATCTTGTCGGTTCTAATAGTGGGGATACTTATGAAATTCTCATAGGAAACAATCGAACATCTAGCGGAGCCCTTTCTTTTGGATTTAGCTTTAAAGAAAGAAACAAAATACTTTTTGCAATTAATGTTGACGCTTCATCTGGTGATACTGAACTTATTTTTTATAATTCTGCTGGTGGTTGGAAGCAAAGCATACGGAGTTGGGATGGTCTTATGGCTTTTGACATGGGAAGCAAAAGCCCCTTAGTTATCCGAGAAAATAGAGTTGATATAAACGTAGCAGAATTAAAGGTGGGTGAAGCTTATATCTCACCCCAAAACTGTTTCACGGGGTCTTTTCTACTCGATAATGGTTCACGAATAAATGTTTCTAATGGGTTAATAACTTCTCTGGGTTAAAGGAGGTAAAAAATGATAAATGATAGCTTAATATTAAACGCTAATAGTAAAAGTGTAAAAACATTAATCCATGCGGTACAAGGGGAAAACGGCTCTAGGGTTTTTGATTTTACAGTCATAGGTACTGATGGCGAGATTTTAAATCTTTCCGATTGTGAAGCTAACTTTTACGTAAGTAAAAATGATGGCACAGTTTCTATGCTTCCCACTGTAATATCTGAAAACAGTGCACAAGTAACTCTTACACAGCAAGCGTGCGCAGTATCCGGCGACAATGACTGCTGGCTGCAAATCATAAAAGCAAATGAAACATCAGAGTTGAGGGTTGATAATCTCGTTTTGCGAGTGCAGAAATGCAACTTTGACGGTGCAGTTGAAAGTAGCAACGAATTTGTAACATTAACTCAAAAAATCGTAGAAGCTAACGAAGCTATAAGAAATGCAAATCAGGCAGCAGATGATGTAAGGCAAGACGGAGCGCAAGCAATACAAGAAATAAATCAAAACTTCAATATCGCTATGACAGGCTTTAACCAAGAGATAGATGCAGCGGTGAAAAAGGCAGAAGATGCAGCCGGAGCTGCGGAAGAAATCGCCGAACAAGCAGCGATAAGCACTATCAATACGCAGAAAAGTCAGCCAAACGGTATCGCAGGACTGGACGGCAGCGGTAAATTAATACAAATGCCAACCGCAGCCGATGTAGGCGCAGTACCTACAAGCCGAACGATAAACGGAAAGGCGTTAACAGGCAATATCACAATTACAGCGGCGGACATCGGAACCGGTGCAATCTTTTTGGCGTCGCATCCTGTGGGAAGTCTGTTTGAAACAACGGTTTCCACAAACCCGGGAACCCTATATGGGGGAACATGGGCAGCATGGGGAGGCGGCCGAACACCTGTGGGTGTAAATACCGCAGATACCAGTTTTAATACGGTAGAGAAAACAGGCGGTGCAAAAACACATACGTTAACTGTGCAAGAAATTCCTAACCACGACCACGATTTAAACGCTGTAAACGAAGGCGTAGACAATCCGAATGGAGGATATCATCCGGGATGGACGTTTAATAAGCAATATACAGCACAGGTTATGTCAGCCTCCACAGGCGGCGGACAAGCACATAACAATTTACAGCCGTACATTACATGCTACATGTGGAAAAGGACAACATAAAGGAGGAAGTAAAATGGCGTTAGAAAAAGAACTCATTAATGGAAAAGGTGTAAAAACCACGTATCACCGCATAGACAGTATCTCTATGGTAGACGGTATCAAAGTAACAGTAAAAAGCTATACAGATGAAAGCTACAGGCAGCAGGAAAAAGAAAGGGAAGCCCTTATTAAGCGGCAGGAAGAAGTTAAAGAGCAGCTTAAAGCGGAAATGGCGAAAACGGGCGATGAATACGACAAAGAAAAAGTCATTGCGTTGACAGAAGAAACCAACGAAATCGGTTTTCCAACCCCTTTAGACTTGTCTATTTTTGTACATACCTTTGAGTATCCACTGGATAAAGATGAAATAGTCAGCTATGAAGCTATGTATGAGAAGCTAAAAAAGGGGCCTATTTTTGAAGGCGCGACAGATGTATCGGAGGAGTAAATATGCAACTATCAGTAATCGATGTAAGCGAACATCAAGGAAACATTAACTGGGAAAAAGTAAAAAATGCGGGTGTGGTCGGTGCTATGATACGCACAGGCTATGGTATTAAAGACCCGAACCAAATCGATAAGTGGTTTTATAATAATCTTTCAGGCTGTCAAAACGTTGGTATGCCTTATGGATTCTATCACTATTCCTATGCCACAAATGCAGCAGGTGCAGAGCAGGAAGCAGACTTTTGTCTTGAACTTATCGCAGGAAGTAACCCGCAGTATCCTGTAGCGTTTGACATGGAAGAAAAAAGTCAAGCGGCATTAGGTAAAGCGGTATGTACCGATATGGCAATTGCGTTTTGCAACAAAATTCGTGCAGCAGGTTATCAACCTATGCTATATACCAATTTAAACTGGGCGACTAATTATATTGATATGGCACGCATTGACGCGGCAGGCATAGACGTATGGTTGGCACAATACAACACGCAGTGCGACTACAAAGGCGCATATACCATGTGGCAGTATTCATCTAAAGAGGTTATTGACGGTATTACAGCCAACACCGCAGACATGAACTGGTGCTATAAAGATTACACCAACGGAGCCGCTCCCACACCTGCACCAGAGCCGAGTTACGACACATATACAGTTATGGCAGGGGATACATTAAGCGGTATTGCTGCAAAGTTTGGCACTACTTATCAAGAACTGGCAGCAATTAACGGCATTGCAGACCCGAATGTGATTCATGTAGGTCAAATTATCAAGCTCAAAAGAGATACAGCAAGTACACCGCAAAGCGGTGACACCTACACAGTACAAGCAGGAGATACATTAAGTGGAATCGCTGCAAAGTATGGTACTACCTATCAGGAACTAGCTGCTTTAAATGGTATTTCTGACCCAAATGTCATACATGTAGGACAAGTCTTGCTTGTGTCACAAAATACTGCGTCTCATACATATTATGTACAAGCAGGCGATAGTCTCTGGGGAATTGCACAGTCACAATTAGGTGATGGTACAAGATATCAAGAGATTAAAATGCTCAATGGTTTATCTGATGATACTATCTACCCCGGTCAAGTGCTACAGCTGCCATAAACGGAGGTAGCCATGAGTGTAAATCTGGACATAATTTTATACATATGCGGGGTTATAACCTCGACATCAGCGGCGGTCGCTATCGTCATCAAGCTGATAAATAAAAAGATAACAAAAACAATCGAAAACAACAAAATGTTCAAAAATGTCAATGCCGCTTTGGTATCACAGATACGCTATCAGATAGATACCGCTTTAAGACGGGCGAAAGCAGAAGGACACGTCAGCAACTACTCGATGTCCGCTTTAGAGGCTTTATTTGAAGTCTATAAGGCTATGGGCGGCAACGGCTTTGTTGAAAGTGAAATGGAAGAGATAAGAAAGATAAATCAAAATGGAGGGAATTAGCATGGACTTTACAGAATATATTAAGCCAGAATTATTAATCTTAGTACCAGTTTTATATGTGATTGGTATGGCAGTAAAGAAAACAGCCTTGATTGCAGATAAGCTTATCCCGCTTGCAGTAGGTGCAGCGGGAATTCTGCTGTCTATCATCTATGTAC
>OAVM01000238.1_pt1 | contig 28713 bp, 29 predicted proteins | sample 1476421 | NCBI WGS metagenome assembly OAVM01 (sample SAMEA2580099, study PRJEB22360) | human gut metagenome | biome: human gut; feature: human-associated habitat; material: faeces | place: Denmark | collected 2008/2010
CCCTCCCGGCGGACGAGCGGGAGGTGGTGCTCCTCCACGAGCTGACCCACCTGCGGCGGCATGATCTGGCCCACAAGGCCCTGCTGTTTGTGCCCTGCGCAGTCCACTGGTTTAATCCCCTGGTGTGGTGGATGGCCCGGGAGGCGGGGCGCACCCTGGAGCTGTGCTGCGACGCCCGTGTGGTGCGGGGGAGGGACGAAGCGTTCCGCCGCCGCTACGGCACCGCCCTCCTGCATCTGGCCGCAGGAGGGCGGGGGCCGGTCCTGTCCACCCGCTTCGGCGGGGGAGGACGGCTGCTGCGGGCGCGGCTGGCGAATCTGTTCCAGCACAGGCGAAGGGGGGCGGCGGCGGCCGGCCTCGTGCTGGCTGCCGCCCTGGCCGTCACCTCACTGGCGGCCTGTGAACAGCGGCTCCTCACGGTGGAGGAGGCCATGGACGCGCTGGAGGAGAGCATCGAGGTGCGGGAGTATGACATAGGTCCCGGCGAGTTGGAATACTGTATTTCCTTTCGCCTGCCGGAGCACAGCGGCCCGGAGGAGGAGTGGAACCTCCACATCGCCGGACGGGCGGAGACAGAGGCGCTGGGGGGAATCAGCCTCCACTACTTTGACGGGGAGGACTGGACGGCGGAAAAGACCTATGGCATCTATCTGTCGCCGGGACAGGCGGCGGATCTCACCGAGCTGACCATGGAGGTGTGGCCGCCCCACGGCGGCCGGACAGGAACCTATGACGCCGCCCTGCACGGCAGGAGCATCGACCTGCGGGCCCTGCTCCGGGAGCACTTCTATGTAGACGCCAGGGGCTTTTCCCTGGCCCTGCCGGAGCCCTGGCCGGACCTCGGGGCGGTGCAGGCGCTGGACGGCGGCGGTCTGCTGCTCTATTGCCGGGCCTTGGGGCCGGAGTGCGGCGGCATCGCGCAGCTGCACATTGAGACGGAACCCCTGGAGGTGCTCACAGGCCGGGATACCCTGCTGGGCGGCCGGGAGGGTTGCTGGCTCTATCTCTATGGCCTCCAGGCCCCGCTGCCCAGCCTGCGGGAGGCGGGGGAGGGGGTACAGGAGCAGTACCATGCGCTGTATCAGGCCCTGTACGCCGACCCGGAGGAGCTGCTGTCCCTCTGGGCGGAGGGCTGACCACCGCCGGCAGCTCCCCGCGCCCCACCCCCCCAGCAGACCGGCGGGAGGCTCCGCAGTAATGCCGCTCATATAGTGCTCCACATGGAGCGGGGCCAGGGCCTCCGCCAGTTGTGCGTCCAGGGGCAGACCGGCCATGGCCGCCTCCAGCTCCTCCAGAGGCCCGCTGCCGAAAAAGTCGCCGTAGAACCGGACGGCCTGAATGCATCCCTGCTTCACACGCAGGTGGGCGGTGACCAGCCCGGCGGGAAACCTGGCCTCCCGCCGCATGTCATAAGGGGGTGAGAAGCCGTAGTTCCACGCCCATGTGACATACTTCCCGTCCCGCAGCTTCTGTACGGCCAGCATATCCTCTGCGGTCAGAGTATAGGGCTCCAGTGCTCCACCGGCCATGGCGCACGCCCGCAGCGCCGATTTGAAGTCCTCCATAGCGATGGGGGTGGGGGCGTGGGTGTTGATGGTGGTCACCCGGCTGCGCACCGACTTCACGGCCTTCGAGTCGAACTTGGCCTGCTTCACCCGCAGAGCGTCGGCCACGTCGGTCAGGTTGGAGTCCAGCATGATGCATCCGTGGTGGAGCAGGCGCCCGTGTTTGGCGTACTGGGAATTTCCGGAGAATTTCATGCCGCCGATGGTCAGGTCGTTGCGGCCGGTGAATTCGGCGTGGACGCCGAAGCGGGCCAGGGCCTCCACCACAGGGCGGACAAAAATCTTGAAGTTGAGGCCAGGGGCGGTGTCCTGGTCCACGATAAAGGTAAAATTCAGGTTGCCTGTATCGTGGTACACCGCCCCGCCGCCGGACAGGCGCCGCACAACCCGAATCCCGTGGGCATCCACAAAAGCCTGGTTAATCTCCTCGGCGGTGTTCTGATATTTGCCCACCACAATGGTGTTGCTGTTCTGCCAGAGCATAAAATAGGCCCTGCTCCGGTCCATCTGCTCAAAGACATATTCCTCCAGCGCCAGATTAAAATAGGGGTCCGTACCGGGCGGTTCGAGATAGATCATTGCGGCGCCTTCCTTTCTCCCGCGTTTCCCGCCGGACGCCATTAAAAAGGCCGGCAGGCTATGGTTAAGACTTTTTTCCACAGACTGCAAAAAAGAAGCACCTGCAAAGCAGGTGCTTCTTTTTTGGAGGCGACACCCAGATTTGAACTGGGGGTGGAGCTTTTGCAGAGCTCTGCCTTACCACTTGGCTATGTCGCCGTATGGATAACAGGAGCAAGATTTGCTCCTGTTATCTTTTGTATGGAGCAGGTGACGAGGCTCGAACTCGCTACCTCCACCTTGGCAAGGTGGCGCTCTACCAGATGAGCTACACCTGCATGCCCTGATCCATTCTATGCGGATCACACACGCTTGATACCTGCTTTTGAAAGATTCCCCCGGTGGATACCTTGGGTATCCACCGGAGAAATGGTGCCTCCGGCCGGAATCGAACCAGCGACACGGGGATTTTCAGTCCCCTGCTCTACCAACTGAGCTACAGAGGCGAATGGCGACGCGGAAGGGACTTGAACCCTCGACCTCCGGCGTGACAGGCCGGCGTTCTAACCAACTGAACTACCGCGCCAGACGGTAGGGGGTACGGGAGCTCCCTCACGGGAGTGGTGGGAACAACAGGGTTCGAACCTGTGACATCATGCTTGTAAGGCATGCGCTCTCCCAGCTGAGCTATGCTCCCTTGTCCTCGCCGCAGACCAGTTTGTAAATCACTCTTGGTCACGCGGCGAAGGTTATTATACTAAAGCTTCCCCCAGTTGTCAACCATTTCAGCCAAAATTTTTTGCTTTTTTTCTCTCAAACCTACAGTGAGGCCAGAAGTCCTTCCAGCTCCTCGTTTGTATAGTGATATACCTTGTCGCAGAACTGGCAGGTGAGCTCGGCCCTGCCCTGCTCCCGGATGAGGGAGTTCAACTCCTCACGCCCCATACTGATGAGGGCGCGGGTGACCCGCTCCCGGCTGCAGTAGCAGCGGTACTCCACCGGCTCCTCAGAGAGTACCTCCAACTGAAATTCAGAGAGCACCTGCTCCACCAGCTCCCTGGCGCTCAGGCCGCCCCGCAGCGCCTCGGTTACCGGGCCTACCCTGGCGATACCCTGCTCGATGGCGGAGATGGCGGCGTCATCTGCGCCGGGGAGGAGCTGAATGAGGTATCCACCAGCGCACTGCACGCTCTGGTCCACGTCCACCAGCACGCCCAGGGCACAGGCGGTGGGGATCTGCTCACTCTCAGCAAAGTAGGAGGTAATATCCTCGGCGATCTCGCCGGATACCAGGGGGACAGTGCCCACATAGGGCTCCTTCATGCACAGATCCTTGATGACAGTGAGGGAGCCGTCCCGCCCCACGGCGCTGCCCACATCCAGCTTGGCGGGGCCCTTCAGGGGGAGGTCCACCAGGGGATTGACCACATAGCCCCGGGCGTTGCCCTGGCTGTCGGACACCACGGTGATGCCGCCCAGCGGGCCGCCTCCCTTGATGCGCAGGGTTACCGAGCCATCCTTCTCCTTGAGCTGGTTGCCCATCATGGAGGCGGCCATCAGGCTGCGGCCCAGGGCCGCGGTGGCCACGGGCAGAGTCTTGTGAATCTGCCGGGCGCGCTCCACCATCTCCTTGGCCGTGATCGCCGATGCCTTCACCGGCGCGTCCTTGGCCAAAACGCGAATGATCTTGTCTGCCATGCTTGTCAAAATTCCTTTCGTGCGGCAAAGAAAATCCGCTGCTCCCCCTCTCTGGGGGCGCGGAACCTCAGCTCGCCGTATTGTCTGATCTGCCGGAAACCGGCCTGCCGGAGCAGCTCCTCCAGCTCCGCCGGTTCGTAGGCGTACTCCTCGTGAACCTCCTCCCAGCGGCTCCACAGCCCGCCTGGATCCAGCCGGAAGATGTCCATTCCATAGGTGCAGATGCGCCGGCGCTCCGACCAGTCGGCCCGCCAGACGCAGTAGGCATCCTCGCTCTCGTCCAGAAACATCTGGCCGTCCAGGCCCCGGAGCTTTTGCGGGGTGTTGATGTCAAAGAGAAAGAGGCCGCCGGGCATGAGGAAGGTGTGCACCCGCCGGAAGGCCCGGGCCAGCTTTTTGGAGCTGGTGACGTAGTTGATGCTGTCCAGGCAGCACACGCAGGCGTCGATAGTGCCGTAGAGATCCAGCTCCTCCATGGCCTGATGCAGAAAGATCGGCTCGATGGGGCCTGCGCCCCGGCATTTCTCCGCCGCCTGGGCCAGCATCTCTTGGGATAGGTCGGCGCCGATCATCTCATAGCCCCGCTCCGCCAGAACACGGGTCAGGCTCCCGGTGCCGCAGGCCAGATCCAGCACCGTGCGGATGGGCAGCCGGCTTCGGGCGAAGTGCTTCTCCAGATAGTCGGCCCAGCGGGCATAGTGCACGTCGGCGGTAAAGGCGTCGTAGCACCCCGCCAGGAATTCATATGCCATCGCCGCCCAGCTTCTCCTTGATCCGCGGGAGCACCGCCTGATAACCGTCGGCCCCGTACTGGAGAGAACGGTTGACCCGGCTGATGGTGGCGCTGGACGCGCCGGTGCGCTCCAGAATGTCGTTGTAGATCATGCCGTCAGACAGGAGCATGGCCACCTCAAAGCGCTGTTCCATAGCCCTCAGCTCCGCCACGGTGCACAGGTCGGAAAAGAACTTCTTGCACTCCTCCAGATCCTTCAGGGTAAGAATGGCCTCATAGAGCACATCCCCATGCTCCCGCTTTTCGTTTTTCGTCATAGGTATCAATGACCTCCTCGTCAGTCTCTGCGGAAATCGTATCTATTTTACCAAAGTGAAGTATAGAAGTAAACCTCTTTTTCACCGATTTTACGGAGTTTCATAGGATGGAGCACCGGATTCTGAAAGAGGGAGGTGCCCGCGATGAAGGGGCTGCACACAGGGACGGAGAAGGCCGAGCCGACTTGGAAGGAGTGGAGGCGGGAATTCTGCTGGGAGGAGGAGCCGGTGCTCGCGGTCTCCGGTGTCCGCCTGGAGCTGCCGGAGGGAATACCCGGCCTGCGGCGGCTGGAGCGCTGGTGCCGCCGCCTGGAGGGGGCGTGGGCGGCCCGCTGGGAGCGGGAGCTCTATCCCAGGGCCTGCACGGCCGCCCGGCAGGCCAGGGAGGTCTCCCACCCCTTCCGGCCGTGGGAGGCATCCCTCACCGGCGTCGTGACCCTCCACACCCCGGAGTGCCTGAGCCTGTATTATGACGCCGCGGAGCGGACCGGGGGCCCCCACGGCGTCACCCTGCGGCAGGGAAGCGCCTGGGCGCTGCCGGGGGGGAGCCCCCTGACGCTGGGGGAGCTGTTTCCGCCGGGATTCCGGTGGAGGGCATGGGCGCTGGCGGAGGTGGAGCGGCAGCTCCGGGCTCGGCTGTCCGCGGGGGAGTCCTGGTTCGCGCCCGACTGGGAGGCGCGGCTGCCCCGCAGCTTCGACCCGGAGCGTTTCTATTTGACGGAGGCGGGGCCTGTGATCTACTTTCCACTTTACTCCATCGCGCCCTATGCGGAGGGGATTCCGGCCTTTTCTCTCGCAATCCCGGGGCAGAAAGAAAATACCCCGGAGGAATAGCTGTTTTTTTGCACTTTTTACCTTGTCAGCCCTGCCGCCGCGGCGTTATAATAAAGGGCGTTCCGGGAGAGACTCCTTCATGAATAAAGGCGCCCTCCCGGGCGGTTGCGCGCGGGAAAAGGCCAATGCGCGAATCCCCGCGGCAGGAGGAACGAACTATGGTCAAAGCAATCGTTGGCGCAAACTGGGGCGACGAGGGCAAGGGAAAGATCACCGATCTCCTGGCCGAGGCGTCCGATGTGGTCATCCGCTTTCAGGGCGGGGCCAACGCCGGGCACACCATCATCTGTGACTACGGCAAATTTGCGCTCCACCAACTGCCCTCGGGTGTCTTTTACCCGCATACCACCAACATCATCGGCAACGGTGTGGCCCTGGACGTGAAGAAGTTTCTGGCCGAGCTGAAGCATCTGGCCGACGGCGGTGTGCCCGCCCCCCATATCATCGTGGATCAGCGTACCCAGCTTCTGATGAGCTATCATGTGCTGCTGGACAGCTATGAGGAGGAGCGCCTGGCGGGGGCTGCTTTCGGCTCCACCAAGTCGGGCATCGCACCCTTCTATTCCGACAAGTACGCCAAAATCGGGATTCAGGTGGCCGACCTCTATAATGAGGAGCGGCTCATGGGTCAACTGGAGCACATCTGTACCCTGAAAAACGTCCTGCTGGAGCACCTCTACCACAAGCCTCTGCTGGAGCCAAAGGCGTTGTTTGACGAGCTGATGGGCTACCGCGCGGCGCTGGAGCCCTACGTGGGCGACGCGGTGAGCTTCGTTCACCGGGCCCTTAAGGAGGGCAGGCAGGTACTGCTGGAGGGGCAGTTGGGCTCCATGAAGGATCCCAACCTGGGCATCTGCCCCATGACCACTTCCTCCCATACCCTGGCGGGCTTCGGCACCGTGGGCGGCGCGGTGCCTCCCACGGCCCTTACCGATATCATCACGGTCACTAAAGCATACTCCTCCGCCGTGGGCGCCGGCGCCTTCGTCAGCGAGCTGTTCGGCGCGGAGGCCGACGAACTGAGACGCCGGGGCGGCGACGCCGGTGAGTTCGGCGCCACCACCGGCCGGCCCCGCCGGGTGGGCTGGTTCGACGCCGTTGCCACAAAATACGGCTGCATGGTGCAGGGGGCCACACAGGTGGCGCTCACCGCCATCGACTGCCTGGGCTACCTCGACGAGATCAAGGTGTGCACCGGCTATGAGATCGACGGCAAGGTGACCACCGACTTCCCTGTGCCCGCTCTGCTGGATCGGGCCAAGCCGGTGTATGAAACCCTGCCGGGCTGGAAGTGCGACATCCGGGGTGTCACTGACTACGGCAAGCTGCCCCAGGCCGCCCGGGACTATGTGGACTTCATTGAAAAGCACATCGAGGCCCCCATCACCATCGTCTCCACCGGCCCCAAGCGCCATGAGATCTGCCGGCGGGCCGGGAGCTGAGACCGTCCCTCTGTACGGAAAGGCAAAGGAAAGCCTCCGGCTGTGCCGGAGGCTTTCCTTGTGCACACCAGCTCAGCGGCTGTGGCGATAACAGTCCATGAGTGCCTTCCAAGAGTGCTTGGGCCAGAAGCGGCGCTTGGCCTCGGCGGACCAGCCCCTGTTTTCCAGAATTCCATCGCTGCGCTCGTCCAGCGCAGGAAGCTGTTTGCTCGTTCCATGAGCCTTCTTCATAAGACACACCTCTTTTGCGGTTTTCAGAGCATTTTTGCCCTGTGAGGCATAGTATTTCCATTGTAGAGGGGAAAACAAGGATGGTTACACGCAAAATAGTTCCAAGGAACGTACGATGATTGTTTAACCGGCGCTTGAAACGCACAGAAGGCCCCCCGCCGGGCGGGGGGCCTTCTGTGGCTGGAGGGGGACAAATCCTTGTGCAGATCAAGGAGGGAGGCATGCCCGCCGCTCCATGAGGCGTGTTATATGGTGAAACCCTTGCAGGACAAGGTGTCAACCCCTGGGAAACAGCACTCGGAGGGCCCGCCAGGGGCTGCCCTGCCAGTAAGCACGCATAAGATCAACAGAGAAGGGCATGCTGCTCATCTCCCTGTAATGCTCCAGCGTACGGTGGTCGGTGGTCCAAATCGTCTTTTTCATTGTGATAACTCCTTTCTATCACAAGCTCTTGCCTTCCTTACGGTTTCAGTATACAATAATATAAGATATGAGACAAGCGAATCTTTTTCATGCTGAATATGCGGAAATGGAATGGTAATTGTGAATCTTAACAAGTATCAAATTCTGCTGAAAACTGTGGAGCTGGGGAGCATCACCCGTGCGGCGGAGGCGCTGGGGTATACCCAGTCGGCGGTGAGCCGCGTGATTGCCGATCTGGAGCGGGAGTGGGACATGGAGCTTCTTACCCGCAGCCGGACGGGGGTGGTGCTCAGCAGCAGCGGGGCGGCGCTGCTGCCCTATGTTCAGGCGGTGTGCAATGCGGGCAGGGAGCTGGAGGAGCAGGTGGCGGAGCTCCACGGCCTGACCCGGGGAACCCTGCGGGTGGCCACCTTCGCCAGCGTGTCCATCCACTGGCTGCCCGCTATCATGAAGGAGTTCCTCGGCCGCTACCCGGGTATTCAGTTTGACCTGGTAAGCAACTGGGAGTTCGCGGAGGTGGAGGATCTGCTGCGGCAGGGTCAGGCAGACTGCGGCTTTTTGGGACTGCCCGCGGGGCCGGGGCTGGAAACCTACCCCCTTTTTCGGGACGAGCTGATGGCGGTACTTCCCCTGGATCACCCTTTGGCAAAGGCCCCCTACTATCCCATGGAGCGGTTCCGGGAGGATCCCTATATCAACACACCGGAGGAGCGGGATTTGGAGATCGGCCTCATTTTCCAGGAGGAGGGATTCCGGCCCAATCTCCGTTACACCGTCAATGATGACTTTGCCGCATTGGCCATGGTGGAACAGGGGCTTGGGGTGAGTATCCGTCCGGAGCTGGTGCTGCGCGCCTCCAGCTACGCCTTCGCCGCCATCCCGCTGGAGCGGAGACACTACCGGCGTATCGCCCTGGCGATACGCCGCGGCCGTTCCCCTTCGCCGTTAACTGCCCGCTTTTTGGAGTGCGTCCGCCAATGGGTGGGGGAGCATTTCCCGGCGGAGCAGGGAGACGGGGTGTGAGCCAAAAAAGGGACGGCTTGCAAAATTTTTGTTTTACAAGCTGTCTCCTTTATAGTATAATACATCCGTTGCGGCGGAAGTGCCGCACCGAAATGAAAGATAATAGGAGTGTTGTTGCATGAGCCGCATGGTCGGCACCGTATCCATGGGAATTCGTGCTCCCATCATCCGAAGTGGGGACGACCTGGTGGAGATCGTCACCAATTCCGTCCTGGAGACTGTCAAGGACGGAGCGCTCACCATCCGCGACCGGGACGTGATTGCCATGACCGAGGCCATTGTCGCCCGCGCCCAGGGGAACTACGCCTCGGTGGACGATATCGCCGCCGACGTGCGCGCCAAGCTGGGCGGGGAGACCGTGGGTGTCCTGTTCCCCATCCTCAGCCGCAATCGCTTTGCCATCTGCCTTCGGGGCATCGCCAAGGGGGCCAAGAAGGTGGTCCTGATGCTGTCCTACCCCTCCGACGAGGTGGGCAATCACCTCATCGATGTGGATGCGATGGACGAGAAGGGGGTGGACCCCTATAAGGATGTCCTCACCCTGGAGCGTTACCGGGAGCTGTTCGGCTACACCGTCCACCCCTTCACGGGCGTGGACTATGTGGACTACTATTCCAACCTGATCCGGGAGAGCGGCGCGGAGGTGGAGGTCATCTTCGCCAATGACCCCCGGGCCATCCTGCCCTACACCAAGAACGTGCTGGCCTGTGACATCCACACCCGCGCCCGCACCAAGCGCCGCCTGCTGGCCGCCGGGGCGGAGAAGGTCTTCTGCCTGGACGAGATCATGACCGCCTCCATCGACGGCAGCGGCTACAACGGCAAGTACGGATTGCTGGGCTCCAACAAGTCCACCGAGGACAAGGTGAAGCTCTTTCCCCGGGAGTGCCAGGATCTGGTGGAGGCCATTCAGGCCCGCATCCTGAAGGAGAGCGGCAAGCACGTGGAGGTCATGGTCTACGGCGACGGCGCCTTCAAGGACCCCGTGGGCAAGATCTGGGAGCTGGCTGATCCGGTGGTCTCTCCCGCCTACACCGCCGGCCTGGAGGGCACCCCCAACGAGCTCAAGCTCAAGTATCTGGCGGACAACGACTTTGCCGCCCTGTCCGGCGAGGCGCTGCGGGATGCCATCAAAGACGAGATCAAAAAGAAGGACGGCTCCCTGGTGGGCAAAATGGCCGCCCAGGGCACCACGCCCCGCCGCCTGACCGACCTGATCGGCTCCCTGTGCGACCTGACCTCCGGCTCTGGCGACAAGGGTACCCCCATCGTCTACATTCAGGGCTATTTCGACAATTATACCACCGAATAAGACAGCGGCCCGCCGGGAGACCGGCGGGCCATTTTTTCAACTTTTTTCAAGTTTCAAAAAGTCCCTCAGCCTGTCGAAAAGACTTCTTCCACAGGCTAAAGCGCGTGTACGAAAACTACGTACACGCGCTTTTTTCTGACCGTTGTTACTGGCCGCAGCCGGTGCTGCCACAGCCTGCGCACCCGGCGCAGCCGGGATGGGACTCGGACCACAGCTTGTCGGCCATGGGAGTCCAGTTGTCGGCATAGGGGTGGGTTTTGGCCGTCAGATGCTCCACGCTCTCGGGAGACTGAGGATCGGTGGAGTGGGCGCCCGTCTCGTGAACCATCTTCTCAATGAACTCCGGGTTTTCCAACATGGGGCAGGGGCGGAGCATGTTCTCGTTGAAGGGCTGGTTGTCATGGTAGGCCATGAACATGGGGGATTGCAGGCACTCCAGCAGGCTCTTCTCCCGGATGTTGGAGTCGGAGTAGTGGATGAACACGCAGGGATCCACGTCGCCATTGGCGTTGATGTGCAGGTAGCGGCGGCCGCCGGCGATGCACCCGCCCACATACTCGGCGTCGTTCTGGAAGTCCATGGCAAAGATGCCCTTGGTCTCCCGCATGGCGCGGATGCGGCGGTAGACCTCGGCCCGCTGCTCGGGGTTGGGCATCAGCTCGGGGGCGGCGTCGTTGCCCACGGGCATGTAGTGGAAGAACCACACGAAGTAAGCGCCCAGATCCATGATCAGATCGTAAAACTTCTCGCTGGTGATGTCCTTGTAGTTGACGCTGGTGTAGCAGGCGGAGATGCCGAAGGGCAGGTGGTGCTGCTTCAGCAGGGCCATGGCGTGGGTGACCTTGTCGTACACACCCTCTCCGCGGCGGGAGTCGTTGGCCTCCTCGAAGCCCTCCAGGCTGATGGCGGGGATAAAGTTGCCCACACGCAGCATGTCCTGGCAGAACTCCTCGTCGATCAGGGTGGCGTTGGTAAAGGAGAGGAAGGCCGCATCGCTGTGCTTCTCGCACAGGGCGATCAGGTCCTTCTTGCGCACCAGCGGCTCGCCGCCGGTGTAGATGTACAGGTAGATGCCCAGCTCCTTGCCCTGAGTAATGATGGAGTCAATCTCATCAAAGGTCAGGTTGAGCTTGTTGCCGTACTCCGCCGCCCAACAGCCGGTGCAATGCAGATTACAGGCGGAGGTGGGGTCCAGCAGGATGGCCCAGGGAATGTTGCAGCCGTACTTCTTGCGCAGTTCCTCCTGCTTGGGCCAGCCCACCAGGTTTGCATTGACAAAGAAGTTGTTGAATATCGTCTTGAGCACACTGGGGTCGGTCTGGGTCCAGACCTTCTCAATGAGCTGGTGCCAACAGGAGTCTTTGTCGTTAATTACCTTATCAAATGCCTCCCGCTGGAGGGACAGGGTGTCGCCGGCAAACTTGTTGACCAGATCCATGACCTTGCCCATGTTGTTCATCGGGTCCTTGTCCAGATAATCATACACCTTGGCCAGGCCGTAGCGCTTCAAACTGTCAGGAATCTTCATCTTGGTTTTCCCCTTTCACGGCATGTCATACCATTCATCGTTGCTACTATACCGCCGTTTTTGCAAAAGGAAAATAGACAAAACCCGCATCCTGTCCAAACTCTAGACAAAAATGGCAGTTTGCTTAAAAGCAGTTTGGCTTTTGAAGTTTCTTTATTGCGTTTTAACAACCGTTTTTTATTATATTTAAAACCACAAAAAATGATAGAGAATATTTTGAAGTGTACAGAAGGGACGGGGGAGAAATACATTTCTCTAAATCATGGGTCAATTAAGCGGTAAAGTTACAAAAAACTCTCAAGTTGTTGTAAAAGTGTCTTAAAAGATTTGTGCTGTTTGTTTATTTTATACTATAAATTTCGGCTATGTTTACATACTGACGAAACTTTGTTACTCAAATACAATTCACTTAACAAACAAAACAGTACCAGATGACACCGCAGGGCAGGGCCCCTGTATGGAAGGATCGCATACATGAGAGTTACGATGGAAGACATCGCAAGAATGGCCGGAGTATCAAAAGCGACGGTTTCCAGAGTCGTAAACGGAATTGAACAGGGAGTCGGCCCTGAAACACGCAGACGCGTATTGCAAATTGTGAAGGAGACGAACTACCGCTCCTACAGCCTGCCGAGCCAGAACCAGTCCAAGACTCTTGGGCTGATTATCCCGGATATCATAAACCCCTTTTTCGGTGAGCTGGTCAAGGCAATCGAGGGGGAGGCCACAGAGCAAGGGTACACCGTTCTGCTGGGAAACACAGATTTCTCCATGGAAAAGGAGGAGCGTTACCTCTCCATCTTCCTGGCCAAGCGGGTAGACGGCATTATTTTAGTGACAACAGCCCAGACCGCCGGAGAGCACTACCAGAGGCTGAAGAAGTACAGCGTGCCCTGTGTGCTGGTGGACCGCATGCTGGCGGGCGCCGAGTATACGGCGGGAATCTTTGTGGACAACTCCTACGCCCTTTTCATGGCGTGCAGCCTGCTCATTCAGCATCGTAACGAGAAAATCGCTCTGATCTCCGGTCCGCGAAACATCTCTACCTCGGTGGAGCGGATTCAGGGCTACCGGGATGCGCTGGAGCAGTACCGTCTGCCGTTTGAGGAGCGGCTCATTAAATATGGCGATTACACCTTTGAAAGCGGATACCGGGCCATCATGGAGCTGGAGCGGGAGGGCACCCGCTTTACCGGAGTCCTGGCGGCCAATGATACCATGGCGCTGGGCGCCATTAAGGCGCTCAAGGAGCTGACTTACGCTATCCCGGAGGATGTGGAAATCATCGGCTTTGACAATATCGGCTTTTCTCAGCTATGTGACCCGCCTCTGGCCACCATTCAGCAGCCGACCATCGAAATGGGACGCCGGGCGGCGGATACGCTGATCCGGGCAATCGTGGGTAAGCCCATTGAAACCAAAAATATCCATCTCCAGCCCAAGCTGGTGGTGAGAGGCTCAGTCAAGACCATCTATGGCGAACGGATTCTATATGTATAAGCACAGCGGATCATCCGGCATCGGTGCCCCGGCGGGGGAAAGAATCTAGGAAGACGTAGGGGTGTTCTCATTGAAAAAGATTTTGGTGGTAGGAAGCGCGAACGTCGACTTTGTGATCGGAGTACGGCAGGCCCCGGAGTTGGGTGAAACCATCCTGTGCCGCTCCTTCCGAAAGACCTGCGGCGGGAAGGGGGCCAACCAGGCGTATGCCTGTGGGCGCCTGGGCGGGAACACCGCGTTCCTCAATGCGGTGGGAGATGACCCCCTGGGCGGTGAGCTGGTGAGAAATCTGCAACAGGCCAATGTGGACACCCGCGCAATAAGGACGGTGGACGGGGTATCCACCGGCATGGCGGTGGTCTGTGTGGATGAGAAGGGAAACAACTCCATAATTGTCATTCCCGGCGCCAATAACCTCTGCGGTGTGGACTATCTGAGGCGGAACCGGGCGCGGTTTGAGGAGAGCGACATTGTGCTGCTCCAGATGGAGATTCCCTTTGAGAGCGTCTGCTATGCGGTGGAGCTGGCCAGTGGGCTGCACAAAACCGTCATTCTCAACCCCGCCCCCGCACCGGACAGCCTGCCTGATGAAGTATATGCGGGACTGGACTATCTGACCCCCAATGAGAGCGAATTCAAGCGCCTGACCGGCTGCCCGACCGATGAAGTGGAGGAGCTTGCGGTTCACTGCAAACCCCTGCTGGAGAAAGGGACGCGGAATATCATCATTACGCTGGGAAGCCGCGGTGCCCTGCATGTCAACCGGGAGGGGCATACGCTCTACCGCCCGCCCGAGGTACAGGCGGTGGATACCACAGCGGCAGGAGACACCTTCAACGCGGCGCTGGCCCGGGAGCTGGCGGACGGCCGCTCCACGGAGGAGGCGATCGTCTTCGCCAATATGGCGTCCTCCCTGGCGGTGTCCAGGGTAGGGGCACAGGATTCTATCCCATCGTATGAAGAAGTATTGGATTTTAAGAAGCGCATGGAGTGAATGCGGATGAGCGACATCATTGTTAAGACCACCGGGCTGTGTGCAGATTTCAAGATCAAGGACCGGATGGTTCGGGCGGTGAACCGGGTTTCCCTGAGCCTGGAGCGGGGCAAGACGCTGGTGATATTGGGGGAGTCCGGCTCTGGAAAGAGCACCTATATGAAGGCGCTGCTCCGGATTCTGCCCAAGACAGCCGCCGTAGAGGGACAGGCGGAGTTTCTGGGAAATGACCTGTTCCGAATGAGTGAGAAGGAATTCCGGGATATCCGGGGCAACCGGATGGCCATGATCTATCAGGACTCTCTGTCCGCGCTGGACCCGATGTATAAGGTGGGCTATCAGATTGTAGAGACCATCCGGGCGCACTCCAGCCTGACAAAGGCAGAGGCCAGGGAGCGGGTAGAAGAGCTCTTCGTCAAGGTGGGTATCCCTTCGCCCAGAGAGCGGATGAACGCCTACCCACACGAGATGAGCGGCGGCATGCGCCAGCGGGCGGTCATCGCTATGGCGCTGTGTTGCAATCCCTGCCTGCTGCTGGCGGACGAGCCCACAACGGCCCTGGATGTCACCATCCAAAAACAGATTCTCAACCTGTTCCTGGAGCTGCAGGAGAGCGACCGCATGTCCATCATGATGGTGACCCACGACATCGGTGTGGCGGCCCAGGTGGCGGATCAGATCGCCATCATGTACGGCGGCATCATTCTAGAGTGCGGCGCCACCAGGCAGGTGCTGGAGACGCCGGCGAACCCCTATACCAAGGCGCTGATCGCCGCGCTCCCCAAGAGCGGCAACCGGGAGCGGCTGGTTGCCATCGAGGGACAGCCGCCCACCATTGTCCATATGCCACCTGGATGCCCCTTTTCCAACCGCTGCGCCTACGCAACCGAGGCGTGCCGGCAGAGCGTTCCAGAGCTCAAGCCCATCGATGAGCACCATATGACGGCGTGTCATATGAATTTAGTAACGTCTGGAGGTAAATGAGGAGATGAAACACGTGAAAAGATTCCTGGCGCTCTCTCTGGCGGCAGCCCTGTTGGCGGGCTGTGTCTCCTGCGGCAATTCGGATGAGAAAACCTCGCCCACCGGCGGCGGTTCCGGTGTGGACAGTACCGGCGACGGCGGCACTCTGCGGATTGCGATGACCTGCGCGGCCCTGCCCAATACCGATTCCGAGCCCACGGAGGGGCAGGAGGGTTACCGCTTCGTCAGCTTCCAGCTCTATGACGCCCTGGTGAAGTGGGATGCGAGCTCGGAAACTGAGGCCGGCAAGATTATCCCAGGCCTGGCCACCTCCTGGGAGCAGAACCCGGAAAACCCCAAGCGGTGGACGTTCCATCTACGGGAGGGAGTCAAGTTCCACGACGGAACGGATTTCAATGCGGACTGTGTGATCTTTGCTCTGGACCGCGTGATGAATCCTGACTTTGAGTACTACAGCACCACCTGCGCCGCATCGGTGGGCAGCTTCTTGGCCAATATCGAATCCTATGCCAAGGTGGACGACTACACGATCACCATTGACACTGTGCAGGACAACAACGCCTATCTGATCTACGATCTGCCCTATATCATGATTCCCTCCATGGAGGCGGTGAAGGAGAAGGGCGACGGCTTTGCCGACGCCCCCGTAGGCTCCGGGCCCTTCCGGTTTGTCAGCAAGATCGCGGGCCAGGAGCTCGTCATGGAGCGGAACGAGAACTACTGGGGGAACGTGCCGCAGATCAAGACACTGATCCTCAAGCCCATCTCCGACGCGTCGGCCCGCCTGGCGGCCCTCCAGTCCGGCGAGGTGGACTGGGCCGAGGTCGTTCCCGTGGAGTCCCTGGAGTCTCTGAAGTCCCAGGGCTATCAGGTCAAGCTGAACGACTACCCCCATGCGTGGCTTTACATCATGAACACGGAGTCCGGCCCCTTTGCAGATGCCCGCGTCCGGCAGGCTTTCAGCATGTCCATTGACCGGGAGGGACTGTGCAATGACATCCTTCAGGGTGTGGGCACACCGCTGGCGCAGTTAATGTATCCAGGTTCTCCGTGGTATGCGGAGGGTGTGGAGGAGTATACCTATAACCCGGAGAGGGCGAAAGAACTGCTGGCCGAGGCCGGCTATCCCGATGGCTTTACCACGACCTTTGTCTGCCCCACCAGCGGCTCTGGCAACATGTTCCCCCAGATTATGAATGAGTACATCCAGAAGTGCGCCGAGGAGGTCGGTATCCACATTGAGCTGGATATGTCGGAATCCGAGCGGGTGTGGGACGTAATGAAGGTGGGCTTCAAGGATGAGTACGCCGATGTGGGCGCGCTCAACACCTCCTTCTATACCATGTTCCCCAATGTGTTCCAGAAGTTTGCGGGCACGGGCGGCTCCTTCAACACCGGCAAGTACAGCAACCCGGAGTACGATGCCTGTATCGAGGCGGCCTATGCGGCCACGGACGAGGCGGAGTCCACCCGGCAGTTCATTGAAGCCGAGAAGATTTTTACCGAGGAGCTGCCCTGGGTGATCGTCTGCAACGACCGGAACCTGCGGGTCCTGGCCCCCAATGTGCAGAATTTTGCCCAGTCCCAGACCTGGTATGTCGATTTGACGACGGTTACCGTCGAGTAAGAGAACCCCGTCTCATAAGCGCTGTCATTTCCGGCAAAAGACTCTGGCCTGCGGCCAGTGAAACCTGGCCGCAGGCCGCAGTATACAAGGGGAGTTAGTATGGTCCGAGTTATCTTGAAACGAATAGGCCTGGCGTTCCTCACGCTCTTCGGTGTGACGGTTATTGTATTCGCCCTGCTGCAGATGATGCCGGGAGAACCCATTGACAGCATTGTGCCTCTGGATGCTTCGGAGGAGCTCCGGCAGGTGATCATCGACCAGTATGGTTTTGACCAGCCACTCTATATGCAGTATTTCATGTGGCTGGGCAACGCGGTGCGCGGCAATTTTGGGAACTCTGTCAGCGACAACCGGCTCGTGCTCAGCGTGGTCAGCGAGGCCCTCCACAATACCCTGATTCTGGCGCTGGGGGCCAGCATCTTCGCGTTCCTGCTCAGTATCCTGATCGGTGTCTACAGCTCGTACCGGCCGAATTCCATCTTCTCCTGGATCGGCACGGTATTCGGCATCGGCGGTATCAGTATTCCAAACTACTGCCTGTCATTGATCCTGATCGGTATCTTCTCCGTCACCCTGCGCCTGCTGCCGTCTACAGGCATGTATACCAGTGGGGACTATACCTTCTCCTCCCTCATACAGCACCTGATTCTTCCCGCTATCGCGGCCGGCGCCATGACACTGGGGATTATGACGCGGATGGTGCGCAGCTCGGTCTCCGAGATGCGCAGCCGGAGCTTTGTCACTACCCTGCGGGCGAAGGGACTCAGTGAGCCGGCCATCATGCGGCATGTGCTGCGCAACAGCTTTCCCACGCTGCTGACCGTAGCGGGCCTGCAGTTCGGCTACCTGATGGGCGGCTCCACGATGGTGGAAACCATTTTTTCCTGGCCGGGAATCGGCCTGATCATCTATCAGAGCATCTTCACCAGCGACTTTCCCGTGACCCAGGCGGCCATCCTGATTGTGGCGGCGATCTTTGTCAGCATCAACCTGCTCATCGATCTGCTCCGCATTGTGGCAGATCCGCGCCTGAGAAAATAAAGACCTGCGGGAAACAAAGGAGTGATTGTTTTGCTGTCATCCATTGGCTCCAGAGCTGCGGCGGATCCGGAGGAGCTCCATTTCCGCAGGGAGGCGCGCAGCCGCTTTGTGCGGACCTTTCTCCGTTACCCGGCGGCCCTTCCCGCGCTGATCCTGTTCGTGATCGTGGTGCTGTGCGCCCTCGGCGCGCCGCTGCTCACCCAGTATACCCCCTTTGAGGGCAATGCGGCGGAGCGGCTGCAGGGCATCGGCACGGCCGGCCATCTGCTGGGAACAGACGAGCAGGGGCGCGACATCCTGACCCGCTGCCTGTACGGCGGGCGCCCGGGGCTGCGGATTGGGGTCCATCCTGCACGCGGAAACGGCGGCCCCCTGAGCCTGCTGATGGGCTTCCTGCCGGTGGCGCTGGCCACCATCGTGGGCAGTATCCTGGGGATCATTTCCGGCTATTTCGGCAAGGCCTATGCCCAGATCATCATGCGCACCCTGGATATTTTCTATGCGTTCCCCTCCATTCTGCTGGCCATCGCACTGTCCTCGGTTCTGGGCTCGGGCCTGTCCAGCATCATCATTCCAATCGCCGTCATTCTGGTTCCGCCCATCGCCCGGGTGGCCGAATCCACCGTGCAGGATATCATGCCGGAGGACTTTATTGAGGCGGCGCAGACCTCCGGGGCCAGCCCGCTGAAGGTTATCGTGTTTTTCATCATACCGAACACCTTTGGGCGGATCTTCATCTACTGTACCACGCAATTCAGCGTCAGCATCCTGTCGGCCTCTGGCTTGAGCTTTCTGGGATTGGGCATCTCTCCCCCCACGCCGGAATGGGGCTCCATGCTGAACGCCCTGCGGCAGCAGATCTACATCAATCCCCTGATTACCATTATTCCGGGCCTGTTCATTTTTGTCACAGCCCTGAGTGTCAATATCATCTCGGACGGCCTGAAGGAAGCCATGGAGGCCAACAGCTAAGCCCGCGCGGTATGACGGCGCGCCGTGATTGGAGAGCGTACAATGAGCAAGATTTTAGAGGTCAACGACCTGTGCAAGTCCTTTGTGGTAAAAAAGCGCCTGCTGGGCGAAAACGACGTGGTTTCAGCAGTAAATCACGTTTCCCTCGGCCTGGAGGAGGGGGAGGTGCTGGGCATCGTCGGTGAGTCCGGCTGCGGAAAATCCACGGTTGCGCGGCTGCTCCTTCACAGCATCCGGCCGGACAGCGGCACAATGAAGCTCTGCGGGAAGGAGTACGACATGGCCCATGCCACGGGGCAGGATGTGCAGACCTTTCGGAAGAATATGCAGATGGTCTTTCAGAACCCCTACTCCTCCCTGAACCCCAAGATGAATGTACTGCAGAACATCACCTTCGGCCTGACGGCCAATCAGGTGCCCAGAGATGAGGCATGCCGGCGGGCATACCGCTACCTGGACGCGGTTGGGATGCAGAAGTCCTTCCTCAACAAATACCCCAACAGCCTGAGCGGCGGGCAGCGACAGCGCGTGGCGGTGGCGCGGGCCCTGGCAATGGAGCCTAAAATCATCCTGGCCGACGAGCCGGTGTCCGCACTGGACAAGTCGGTGCAGGCGCAGGTGCTCAACCTGTTTCACGACCTGCAGAAGGAGTTCGGCATTTCGATTATTTTTATCTCCCATGATCTGAGCGTAGTGGAGTACATGAGCGACCATATTGCGGTGCTCTACCTGGGCGAGGTCATTGAGTACAGCACCTCCGAGGAGCTCTATCACAACCCCAGGCACCCCTATACCAAGGAGCTGCTGCGCTCCATTCCCCAGATCAGCGGAGACGCCCGCCTAAGTACGGCCAACAGGGAGCCGCCGATCGAGCTGCCCAGCCCGATCAGGCCGCCCTCCGGCTGCCGGTATCACCCCCGCTGCCCGTACCGGACGGAGAACTGCTCCAAGCATATTCCGGCGCCTGCCTTGGTGGGACGGGACCACATCGTGAAGTGTCACCGCTGCGCCGCACAGAATCAACCGATTGAACCGATGGAAGGGAGCTTGATATGAAAAAGTACAAGATGCTGTTTGCCGGGGAGTCCTGGCTGACCCATAACATGGAGGTAAAGGGGTGGGACGACTTCTCGGTTGGCGGGTATGGAACGGAGATCGGCCGAATCCATGCCGCGATGGACGAGTTTGCAGAGATCACCCACCTGCCCTCCCATCTGGTGGGAGAGAAATTCCCCTCTACGATGGAGGAGCTGAAGACGTATGATGTGGTGATTCTCAGCGATGTGGGGGCCAATACCCTGTTGCTCCACCCCCTGGTGTTTACCCAAAGCGTCCGTTTCCCCAACCGCCTACAGCTCCTGGCGGACTATGTAGAGCAGGGCGGCGCCCTGGGGATGATGGGAGGCTACATGACCTTCCAGGGCATCGGCGGCAAGGGCTGCTACCACGGTTCGCCCATCGAGAAGGCACTCCCGGTCGATTTTCTCCCCTATGACGACCGGCAGGAGCACCCGGAAGGCATTGATCTGAAGGTGGACCCCCAGCGCCATCCGGCACTGAAGGGGCTGCCCGAGGAATGGCCCTATCTGCTTGGCTACAACAAGGCCGTAGCCAAGCCGGGGGCACAGGTGGCGGTGGAATACCAGGGAGACCCCATCCTGTCCTTCTATGAGTACGGAAAGGGCAGAAGCTTCGCTTGGGCCTCGGACTGCGCGCCCCACTGGATGCCCCCCGCTTTCTGTGAATGGGAGTATATCCACCTGTTCTGGAAGAACATGATCGACTGGGTGGTGCAGAGATGACCGGCCGGAGAGAAGGGGCGGAACAATGAAGGTAAAGGTTGCCGCCATACAGATGTCGGCGGACATCGGAGGGCGGGAGGCAAACGTGGAGCGCGCGGAGCGGCTGCTGATTCAGGCGGCCAGGCAGGGGGCCGATCTCTGCGTGCTGCCGGAGCTGGCGCTGGATGAGTTTTTCCCGCTGTATAAGGACACCCGCTACTTTGCCTACGCGGAGGAGTTGGACGGGCCAACCGTCCGGCGCTTTCGTTCCCTGGCGGGGGAGCTGGGGATCTACTTGGCCCTTCCGCTGTTTGAAAAGAGTCTGATTGGTACCTACTATAATTCCCTGGTTCTGCTGACGCCGGAGGGGACGATCGGTGCGGTCTATCGGAAGGTACATGTACCCTGTACGCGCAGCTATGAGCGCTACTATTTCACACCCGGACCGGAGTTTGTGGTGGCGGATACCCGGTACGGGAAGGTGGGATTGGCCATTTGCTACGACCGGCGCTACCCGGAGACCTGCCGTGAGCTGATGAAGAAGGGGGCCAGGCTGATTCTGATCTCCATCTCCAGCAGCATTATGCCGGGGGGCTTTTCCGAGCTGCCCGTCTTCGAGACGGAACTCAAGACCAGGGCCTTTGAAAACCAGCTCTTTCTCGCGGCCTGCAACCGCTCCGGGCAGGAGGGAGAATACACGTTCTTCGGCCACAGCATGCTCTTGGGGCCGGACGGCTCCGTACTGGCCCAGGCAGATGAGGCGGAGAACGTGGTGGTGCTGGCAGAGATGGAGCTGGAGGACGCGGATAGGGCCCGGATCAACGGCCCGCTCCTGCGGGACCGCCGCCCGGAGCTCTATACCTGCTGATATAAATCAAAGAAATGAGGTAATCGTATGGAATTCTCTTACTTTATGCCGGTCCGTCTGCTGTTTGGCGCCAATGTGATCGACCAACTGGGCGCCACGGCCAAGAGCTATGGCACCCACGCCCTGATCGTGACGGGCCGCAGCAGCACGAAACGCTCCGGTCTGCTGGACCGCTCCATCGCCCTGCTGGAGGCCGCGGGCGTCCGCGCCACGGTATTCAATAAGGTGGAGCCCAACCCCCTGACCACCACGGTTATGGAGGGCGCGGCCCTGGCCAGGGAGCAGGGGTGCGACCTAGTCATCGGCATGGGCGGCGGCTCCATGATGGATGCGGCCAAGGCGGTGGCCTTCTGCGCGGTGAACGGCGGTGACGTGAATGACTATATCTCCGGTGGAAAGCAGGGTACCGGCTGCCTGCCCATTCTGGAGGTACCCACCACCTGCGGCACAGGGAGCGAGGCCAACCCCTTTGCGGTGCTGACCAACCCCGAGACTAAGGACAAGAAGTCCCTGTGGGGAGACCTGATCTATCCTAAAGTGTCCTTTATCGACCCTGAGCTGATGAAGACCATGCCCAAGGAGGTGCTGGCCTCGGTGGGCTTCGATGCCCTCTCCCACAACATGGAGGGCTACCTGGCCACCCGAAGCCAGCCCATTACCGACCAGCTTGCCCTGCACGCCATCCGCCTGACAGCCGGGAGCCTGCCCAAGGTGTACCACGGTGAGGGCACACAGGAGGACTGGGAGAACATCACCCTGGCCAGCCTGCTGGGCGGCATTGTCATCAACACCGCCGGCGTGGGCGGCGGCCACGGGATGGAGCATCCGGTCAGCGGCATGTATAACGTGGTCCATGGAAAGGGACTGGCGGCCCTGACACCCCCCCTCTTCCGCCACTCTTACAACACCAAGCCGGAGCGTTACGCGGCCATCTCCCGTCTGCTGGGCGGCAAGGACGAGACCGACTGCGCGGAGGCGGTGGAGTGCTTCCTCAAGTCCATTGATCTGAACTGCAAGCTCCGGGAGCTGGGGGTGGAGGAGTCCGGAATCGACTGGATGACGGACAACTGCATCAACGTCTTTGCCGGAAGCATGCGGAATCATACCAAGGCGCTTACCCGGGACGAGGTAAAGCAGATCTATCTGGAGGCGTTTTAATCCGGCGGCCAGAGAAGGGGACCGCCCTTGCTGATAAATTGATTGGAATGGAGGATACGGACATGCCCTGTATTGTTATGTATACCAATATGGAGGTGCCCAAGGAGAAGGCCGAGGAACTGAAAAAAGCCCTGGTGGTTTCCTGGGAGAAGCTTCCGGGTAAGAGTGAGCGGTGGCTCATGACCACCATCCGGGACAACACCACCATGTTCTTCGGCGGCAAAGATACCCCTGCGGCCTTTGTCAACTTCAAGATTCTAGGCAGCCTTGGCAGGGAGAACTGCGAGATCCTGAACGAGGAGTTCCTGACCGATGTCAGCCAGGTGCTGGGTATTCAGAAGGAGCGGATCTTTGTGGCTCACGATGAATGTCCCTCCTGGGGCTGGGTCAAGAACTGAACATGACAGAAAGGAAGGTATTGCATATGCCCTGTATCATCATCAGGACCAATGTGGAGATTCCCAGCGACAGAGCAAAGGAGCTGAAAACGGCCCTGGCCGTGTCATGGGAGAAGGTGCCCACCAAGCGGGAGCGCTGGCTCATGATCGTCATGGAGGACAAGCAGCAGATGTTCTTCAGCGGCAGGGATACCCCCGCGGCCTTTGTGAACTTTAAAATTCATGGGGACTATGACATCGGCCCCAAGAACTGCGAGATGCTCTCCGAGGAGTTCATGAATGATCTGAGTCAGGTGCTGGGCATCCAGAAGGAGCGGATCTTCGTGGCCCACGATGTGTGCCCCTCCTGGGGCTGGGTGGACGACCCGGATCCCAGAGCCTACGGCCCCGCGCCGGTCTGAGTGAACTGCAACAAACAATTACAATAGAAAGTGAGTGGATCAATATGGAGTACAAGTACAAGTGGTATATTCCCGACGCCTACCTTCATTCCCGCGGCACCGGCTACTTCACCAGCCATGAGGGCTGCGCCTTCATCAACGAGACCGGCCGGGACGCCCATGTGCGCTTCACCTTCTACTTCCAGGATCGTGAGCCCATGACCGGCTATACCAGCGTGGTGCCTGCCCGCCGGACCAAACATGCCCGGTTCGACCTGATGGAGAACGACAAGGGTGAGCCCGTTCCCATGAATGTCGGCTATGCCGTGGTTGTGGAGAGCGACATGGATATGCCGGTCCAGTTCAGCCACTGTGACACCTCCCAGCCTGAGCTGACCTTTACCACCACCATGGTCCCCCACATCACCCTGGACCGGGAGGACTAACCCCCAAAATACATAGAAGAAGCGCACCGGCCGCCGGCTGGTGCGCTTCTTCTATGCATGCTTTTTGATAGAAGGGGGCAGAGCTGATATATTGATCATTAGACTGCGATAATTAAATCATCAATATGGGAAAGAAGTGGTAAGGGCAGACCGGTTCATCGGTTCCCGCATTGCCCAGAGTGAGAACGAGAAATTCCTGTGGTGGGCGGAGGGGAGGAAGTTCTCCAACGTTCAGTGCGACTGGGGGGCGCGTGCCCTGGGGAATATGGACCTGCTACCGGGAGTTTGTCATTGTACGGGCAAACAGCCGGGGCTGGAGCCGCCCGCTGAGGCGTATCATACCATGCAAAGCGCCCTCCCGGAGCAGTCCGGCGGGGGTGCTTTGGAGTAGTCAGTGTACGGGGAAGCTGTGCCGTGTGAGGGCGATCATCTCGCGCAGCTTTCCCTTCAGGAAGTGGATTCCCTTGCCGCTGGACAGTCCACCGAAGGTGGAGCTCTCCCAGGTCAGAGGGATGGATTCGCCGCTCTGGGCATCGAGCTCGAGCCGCTTGGGAAGATAGAAGGCCGCGCCGTCCTGCTCCTGAAGGTCGAAAAAGCACCTGTGAATGGCGGTAATGAAGTCCTCCCGTTCCGGAAGGGCGCCGGGGGCGAGAATGGAGGAACGCATGAACTCCGACAGCAGTCCGTATAGATCAAACAGGATGTCGATTCCCATTGTTTTGGTCAGAACGTGCGCGGAACTGTCCCAGGCCTGCGGGTAACATGCCTTCCAGGCGGAAAAATAAGTCTCGATGGCCTCCACCCGGGCGGAAAAAGTGGTGTAGTTGAAGCCGTTCTGCAGGTTGATCTCGAGCCAATGCTCCAGCAGCTTCTGCATTTTGCTGGAGTTGACATAAGCCCGGGGCAGAGAGCGGGCACGGGGGCCGTCGAACATCTTGATCCGGTCATGAAAGAGGCCGGCCCGGCCATTGAGCTCGTCCATCAGGTCAAAGGCGGTGTTCTCCCGGTCGGACATCAGGCCGGAGAGGTTGCGGATGGCGTTGGTATGTATGGCGGAGGGCTTCTCCTGGTTGCAGTTGATCTCAGCAAAGGAGGCTGCCATCTTGCGCAGATCCAGATCCAAGTAGACGCCGGTGAGGAAGGGGTAGTCCAGCTTGCCCGCCGCATAAGCCCCTTCGGTGCGGTGATGGCCGTCGATCATATAGCCCAGCAGTTCCTGCTCTGGGGCTAGAAGATAGCCCGCCTCGTCTGCCGCACAGGCTGCGATGTGCTCACGGTAACGGTGGAGAGCGACGGTCAAAAGGACAATGCCGGAGGAGTCGCCGGTGCGGCTCTCCAGAGGGGCAACAGTTATATAGGGGCTGTCCTGGCATCTGAGGGTGATAACAATGGCGTTGGGAAAGCCATACGGGCCGCTGGAGAGGCGCTCCTCAATTTCAGAGACTTTTTTCATGACCAGAGCGCGCTGAATGCCCTCTGGGTTTTCCAGGCTGCGGGGGAGGCGGCAGATCATAGCCTGTAGGAAGCCGGTGGTGAGAGCGCAGGTGTAGAGTTTGAGGTGGTCGCTCTGATCCACACGGAGCATGGGAATGGACATTGCATCCCCGTGCTGCGCAATCATCCTGTCCAGCATGGACAGGATATCTGCCTTGGTCTTGCTCTTTGTAAACATCCGCTTCATTTCGATCCTCCACTCTTGAGAATAATATATTGAGAATTTTTATCTCAAAAGCATTATATCAAAGGCGGAAAAAAGAATCAAGCTAAAAAGAGAATCGCTGCACAGATTTTGAAATAAGAAAAAATAGAGGTCATAAATTTGATGAAAGGGGTTGACAAGGTGGGGAGAAGATGGTAAAATGTAACCTGTTCTGAACAAAGGGACATGCGCGAGTGGTGGAATTGGCAGACTCGCTAGATTCAGGTTCTAGTGTGCATTACGCACGTGCGGGTTCAAGTCCCGCCTCGCGCACCAACGGAAGAGCACCTGTGTTACACAGGTGCTTTTCTTTTTATGCCGGGAGGAGATGTAGCCGGATGACAGCAATTGTCTGCGTGGACGAGGCTTGGGGGATGGCGTTCCACGGGCGGCGGCAGAGCCGGGACCGGGCGGTGTGCGCCCGCATCCTGGAGGATGCGGCGGGCCGCCGGCTGTGGATGAGTCGGGACACGCTCCGGCTGTTTGAGGCGCCGTATCCGGAGTATCTGACCGCGGCGGAGGATTTCCTGGCCCAGGCCGGGCCGGGGGAGCTCTGCTTTGTGGAGGAGCCGCCCCTGTTGCCCTGGCTGGACCGGCTGGAGGGGCTGGTGCTCTACCGCTGGAACCGGCGCTACCCCGCCGACGCCTGGCTGGATGTGCGGCCCGGCCCTCCGGGATGGACTCTGGCCCTCCGGGAGGAGTTTTCCGGCCACTCCCACGAGCGCATTACAAAGGAGGTCTACACCCGATGAGACGCGTCTTTCCGCTCCTGCTGCTCCTGGCCCTGCTGCTGGCCGGCTGCCAGGGGGAGGCCGCCCCGGCGGTCAGCTACGATCTGGACCAGGTGCCCGCCTATACGGGCGAGCCCTATGTGGTCATCAATGACAACCAGCCCTTCTTTGGGGAGGAGGAATATACCACCGAGGCCTTTGAGACCTACCGTGCGCTGGACGGGCTGGGCCGCTGCGGCACGGCCTACGCCTGCGTGGGGGAGGAGCTGATGCCCACCGAGGCGCGGGAGAGCATCAGCTCGGTGAAGCCCTCCGGCTGGATCAACGTGGAGTACGGCGGTCAGTACCTTTACAACCGCTGCCACCTCATTGGATTCCAGCTCACCGGCGAGAACGCCAACGAGCGCAACCTGATCACCGGGACCCGCTACATGAACGTGGAGGGCATGCTGCCCTTTGAGAACTTGGTGGCCGACTATGTGAAGGAGACCTCCAACCACGTCCTCTACCGGGTCACCCCGCTCTATGAGGGGGACAATCTGGTGGCCAGCGGAGTGCTGATGGAGGCCGGGAGCGTGGAGGACCAGGGGGAGGGAGTCTGCTTCAACGTCTATGTCTACAACGTCCAGCCGGGCATCGGCATCGACTACGCCACCGGCGCGAGCTGGGCGGAGGGGGAGCAGGGGGAGACCCAGGCCAGCCCCACCCCCGCGGGCGCCGCCTACGTGCTCAATACCAACACGAAGAAATTCCACCTGCCCACCTGCGCCAGCGTGGAGGACATGAAGCCGGAGAACCGGACGGACTACACCGGAAGCCGGGAGGCCCTGCTGGCCGAGGGCTATTCCCCCTGCGGCCAGTGCAAGCCGTAAAGCAAAACCGCCGCGGAGCCTCGCTCCGCGGCGGTTTTTCAGCGTCCCAGCAGGAAGAACAGGGCCAGAAACAGGGCGCAGGACAGGATGGGGAAGAGGACGTCCACCGGCCGCAGGCGCAGGGGCTGGCTACACGTGCGGGGGGCGCGGCCGTCGAAGCCCCTGGACTCCATGGCGATGGACAGCTCCTCCGACCAGCGCACCGACTTGACCAGCAGGGGCTTGAGCAGGGCGGGGGAGACGGGAAAAACCCGGATGCCGCGGGCGGCAAAGGCGGCGCGGGTGCGCTTGTACTCCTCCATCATATTGGGCAGGATGCCCCAGGCGGCCAGCAGGCCGTAGGCGAACACCGGGGGGAGGCGGAGCTGCTGCTGGAGGGAGCGCACCAGGAGGATGCGGTCGGTGGTGAGGACAAAGAGCAGACCCAGCCCGGCGAAGGCCAGTACCCGGCTGCCCAGCACCAGCCCGTTCCACACCGCCGCCCCGGTGAGGGCCTGGGCGGCGGCGTTGATGGGCATGCCCGCCCCGGCGTGAAAGTGGTAGCCGGTGGAGAACATGCCCACCGCCACCAGAAGCACGGGGACAAGAGTCCCGGCCAGCACCTTGACGTTGGCGCGGGAGAGAAACAGGGCGACCAGACATACCGCAAATACCGCCAGGTTGACCGCCGGGTGATGGAGTCCGGCCAGCAGGAGGGTGGGCACCACCAGCCCGATGAGCTTACAGGCGGGATTGAGCGACTTCATACAGGCTCCCCTCCTTCAGCTCGTAGAGAATGTCGGCGTAGTCCTGAGCCAGTGCCCGGTCGTGGGTGGACAGGATGAGGGTGAGTCCCCGCTCCACCACCTCCTGCTGGAGGGCGTCCATGATGGCGGCGGTGCGGCCGCGATCCTGGGCGTAGGTGGGCTCGTCGCACACCAGCACCTGGCAGTCATAGGCCAGCAGAGCGGCCACCCCCAGCCGCCGCTGCTGGCCCTGGCTGAGCATATAGGGGGACAGGCGGCGGAAGCGCCAGAGCTGGATCCGGCGGAGCACCTCCTCGGCCCCGGCGGCGGGGTCGCCCGCCCCGGCGCTGTGGCGCAGGCTGACCGCCACCTCGTCCAGAACGGTGTCCGCCACGAACTGGTCCTGGGGGCTCTGGGTGACGAAGCCCATGCGGCCGGTCAGCCGGCGGCGGTGCCTGGACAGCTCCGTTCCCTCCAGTTGAGCGGAGCCCTGATAGCGGTAAAGCCCGCTGAGGGCGCCGAACAGGGTGCTCTTGCCGCTGCCGCTGGGGCCCACGATGGCGTGGATGCGCCCCCGGAAGAAGTCGGCGTTCACGTCCCGCAGCACCTCGCGCCCATCCTGGGAGACCCGCAGGCCCCGCAGGGAGAGCACCACCTCCTCCGGCCCGGTTTTGACCGGCCGGGCGGCCTGGTAGGGGCAGCCGGGGACGCTGACGCCCCGCTCCGCCCACGCCTGAGGGGAGAGGGCGCTGGGGGCATAGGCGGCGCCGTCCAGCGTGCCGTCCTGGGCCATGAGGCGGATCTCGTCGGCGATGGACAGCCAGTGGTCCAGCCGGTGGTCGATGGCCAGAATGCCGGTGCCGCATTCCCGGT
>OAVM01000257.1_pt1 | contig 26793 bp, 32 predicted proteins | sample 1476421 | NCBI WGS metagenome assembly OAVM01 (sample SAMEA2580099, study PRJEB22360) | human gut metagenome | biome: human gut; feature: human-associated habitat; material: faeces | place: Denmark | collected 2008/2010
CAAAGCTGAAAGCTTTCCGGAACCCCCAGCCTAGCTGGGGGTTTTCTGTGCACAATAAAAAACCCGCCTGAGCGGGTTTGAGATTGTGGTGCTTTTTGTGGGAGTCATCCACTTACGCACTTTGTTTTGCCATGCCAGCAGTTAGCTTCTGCTGTAAAACTATTCATGCAGCAAACCTGCACTTCACCACAATGGTTAGCATACTTTTCCTGATTAAGTTATTGCCAAATATGCTGGCCATTGTTTCATGTATTGGACCTCCTTACTATTTATTAAAGAGATCCAATATTCACCACTCTGTCTGTATCTCCACTCAGGCATCAGCCTTCTTCGTTATCGTATACAGACAAACTATGAATTTTAATCAGTAATTATGACATTTGCTGCTGCAGGACCTTTAGCACCACTCTCTACAGAGAAGGTAACCTTTTGACCTTCAAATAAGGTTCGATAATTATCATTCTGAATCGCAGAAAAATGCACAAACACATCTTTACTACCATCAACAGGAGAAATAAAGCCAAAACCTTTATCAGCGTTAAACCATTTTACTAAACCAGTCATTTTATTTGACATTCTACATTCCTTAACTTGAGCCTTTCGGCATAAATGGTTTGCATAACAGAAACGACTTCGTACTTAATTGGAGAGACTCAAAGAAGGAATAAGTGAATAACACCTGAAATGAGAACTGCTTTAGTAAACTACTTCGTATATCGTCTGTTCTTCAAACCGACGCAATCATTAACGCATAGTTGAACATATGAAGCAATGTTTATTTTAGACATCCAGCCATCTTCAACCCCATCAAAAAACTATAGCTTTCTTCAGGAACGTGTGTATAGTGCGCCAAGTTATCAGTATTAAGGAATTTTTTGTCCCGTAAAATGACAGGAATTCTCAAAACCTTTGACGGCAAAAGCGGCAAAGGTCTTATAACCCCATCCAATGGTCGTATCGATGTCCAGCTTCATGTTTCAGCGCTCAATCTCCGCGATGCAGAAGAAATTACCACCGGATTACGCGTGGAATTTTGCCGGATAAATGGTCTGCGTGGCCCTTCAGCTGCCAATGTTTACCTTTCATGAGCTATATTAAAGCTTTAATTTCAGGCCCCATCGGATCACACATGGAGAGTTTTTATGAATAACCCCGTCTGTCTTGATGACTGGTTGATTGGCTTTAAAAGCTTATGCTGTACTTTGGCCGTAATAGCTCTGCTAATAATATAATAAGCAGACTCATTGTGTTTAGGGACATTGTACTGGAAGAAAACATTTTAAACATCAGGCAAATAACCAAGTCACCAGCTAAATAATAAGTTAACAGACATGAGTCCCGGGATGAGATTCAACATTACCATTGCCCCATTTAAAGCACAAAACCCGCTCATCAGCGGGTTTTCTACTTTTTCTTAACGTCGGGTATACAAAGCCCATCGTTGAAAAAATTTTATCCATATTTTTTGAAGAATGCAAACATCATGTCGCCATCTTCAGCAAAAATCATTTATCTCGTCACCTTCCTCAATTGCGCTTCCGCGTATGCTTCTTCCTGCCAGCACTTTGTTACCAGTTTACCAATGACGTCCGCATACCCCTTATACCACTGATAATCGGTCAGGTCTGGTACCAGCTTCTGGACATGACGTCGTGCCAGCGTGGTCGGTAAACGACTAAACCGGTTTCCATTACAACGCCCACAAATCTTATATACCGGTACGCCATGAAACCGGGTTCTTTTTTCATCCAGAACAATCCCTTTACCCTTACACCCTCTGCACGCTGTGCTGGCTTCGCCCTTACCATGGCAATGCTGACATAGTTCCTTCACCCATTCTTCCTTGATTACAGATTCCCCGCGTCTGTAGTGTTTCACCACTTCGCGCAATACATTATAAAATCCCGTACCTGAACAATGCTCACAGCGAGCCTTACTTGCCGCAGACCTGGAGTAATCAGCAAAGGCAAAACTCACGAGGTAAGGAATAATCTGTAACCGGATTTCTTCACTCAATTTGTTCAATGTCGGGTTATCCAGTGCCATCGCGTAATTTAGCAGGCCTTCAATCGCAAACTGAGGGTCCTGAACACCAACTTTTGCCAGAAATAAGGCCAACCCAAGTGGTGCTTTCGACTGCACCATCCCCTGCGCTGCCATTACATCCGTAATTGTTAAACAACCGGTGCCTGTCGCTGGAGCGTCATCGCTCAATTTTGGAGATTTTGGGGAGTAATATTTTGGTAAGGCTTCAAGGTTCATGCTCGTTCTCCACTTACGCCAGTACGCCAATTGCCAGCGCGCGATCGATAAAACGAAATATCAGCTCCAGTTGGGAGCCATACTTATCTTCAAATGCCACTGTATCCGTATGCAGCTCGTTGTGATGCTTTCTGCACAAAGGCAACACAAAGAGATCATGTGCTTTTGTTCCCATTCCGCCCTGCCCGTGACCAATCAGATGATGCGGATCGTCGGCTGGCATACCGCAGCAAGCACACGGCTGTGTCTTAACCCAACGTGTGTATTTCTCCTTAACCCAGCGGCGACGTTTAGGCAGCTTCATGAAAGATTCCGGAGACTCTGGATCAACGGTGATGCTTACCACCGTCTTTTCCTGTGGTGATTTTTGTTGCTGGTGGGCGTAAGGCAACGGTGCAAGATTTTTTGTGCGTTGTTTCAATATGCTGGTGGCGGTCTGCTCTCCCGGTACGATGTCGCTTTCGCGGTACACCGAGCAGATTTTTTCCGCTGGTAATCCCAGCGAACGACGCGATACAGCCTCAGGTAGTGCATCCACCACCTGATTGCAGACCGCCCACCAGGATAATTCAGCCAAAGATAATTCCCGCTCCTGCGTACCGCTTATTGCGTGACGGATGACGTCAATCACCCATGCTGTCAGATTTTGTTGAGCAAGCAGCTCCAGTGATTCCGATGTCTGGTCACGCAGTTGGTTGTCGCAGTGCCAGCACAACACCATTGCGCCGGTACCATAACGGTGAATGACTGTTTCAGTGTGATGGTAATCGCCATTAGGCCACTGGCAGGATGTAACATGACGTAATAGCCAGTCGGACAATGCGCCAACGCCGCCAGCAGCACGAATCACCCGTTCGTTACTAAAAAACGGCAGCAATGTTTTGTCTTCCGCCAGCGGCTGGCGAACGGCAGGAACGACTCCGGATGGCAGATTACGCATGCTTTTTGGTTCCGGTTCCACCAGCACTCGAGGATTATGAAATATCTGTATGGATTCACGGCCCGGCTTAAGGACCACCAGCCCAAGCTCAGGCACCAGAACAGGTCTAAGTAATACCCGCACGTTACCTCCAGATCCGTTGCTGGAAAGTGCGGGACGCACGTGGTGGGCGTTCGGAATAAGGCAGCCTGACAGAGATTATCCAGTGCCGATAGTCGAGACTGAGAGCTTTCTTAACCTCGAACCCGCGCCTGCGGTAAGAATGAATCAGCCATTCGGCCTGTTCTGCAGTGCATGGAGGGTGCTGGAACCATTCAGACTTGAATGCGTGAGAATACCGCCCGTGCGTGCAGGCAAGAACGGGCGAATTATCAGAATTGTAATATTTTGCGTTGCGTGCCATCGGTTTTCTCCGGTGGCACGGTGTTACTCAGCGGGAGTTCAGCCCCGCGCAAGATTGTAGATGAGTTTATTCTCCTGAAAAAGCAGAAAAGCCAGCTTTTATTCCGATCTCTTTCAATGCCTGTAATGAAGTGACAAACTCACCTTCGCGCAAGATAAATCCGTCCGTGACCCGAGCATCCACAAAATTAATTAACGCAGCCCCATTCTTTCGCAAACACATAATGCGGTAATGACTAACAAGATTTCCATTTTCAACGCACACAGCATAGAGGCCATCTTCACAAAAAATTTTACGCAGTTCTTCGATGTTCATCATCAGAATCCTTCCGGATAATTAGCTCTCCCCTTTAAGGGACCATCCCTCTTATCCCTGCGCGCTACTTAAGTATTTTTGATTCTATTCCGGCACCGTCCAGAACTTCAAACGCGTTGAAAATAAAAACAAAAACCCGCCGAAGCGGGTTAAGTGCGGGTGCGTTGAGGATGCCTGCCACATCAGAGGTGGCGAGGGATTTCTCCCCCGCCGGGTCTCTTACTCCTCAGGTTCGTAAGCTGTGAAGACAGCGACCTCCGTCTGGCCGGTTCGGATTCGTACCTCGCAGAGGTCTTTCCTCGTTACCAGTGCCGTCACTATGACGGTTAAACAGATGACGATCAGGGCGATTAACATCGCCTTTTGCTGCTTCATAGCCTGCTTCTCCTGTCAACGCAAAGCAGAAGTGTCACCTTCGGTGCGAAACAGAGATGTCATGCTTTGGTTCAGAGAATGCGTTTGACCGCCTCGCTATATACTTCCGAGCGTTCTCTTTTCCCAACAGAAATCACGAAAACGACAACTTTCTCGTCTATAACCTGGTATACAAGGCGATAGCCTGAAGACCGGAGCTTAATCTTGTAACAATCAGGCATACCACGGAGCTTGTTTGCTTCAATCCGGGGTGACTCAAGTACTTCAACCAGCTTCTTTTTCAACTGTTCACGTACCGTCGAGCCCAGCTTTCGCCATTCCTTTAGTGCCCGCTCGTCAAAATCCAGAAAATACGCCATCAGAGTTCATCCAGCGTCACACGTACTGGCTTAGGATTACGAAGCCGTTCTTTCACTATCTCCACAAGTTCAGCATCTTCATCACTCAGGAGTGTCTGTTTGAACGGCAAGCGTTCATTGTCAGCGATATACTCGAGCATGAGACGAAGCGCTTCAGAAGGAGTTACACCCATTTTTTCAAGCGCGGCGTAAGAACGCGCTTTAAGTTCATCGTCAATACGCAGGTTAATGCTACCCATGTCTTACACCTCTTGTAATTACAAATGTCATTACAAGTATCGCACTACAACATGCTTAGGGCAAGTCACGAAGGAAGTCAGAAAGTAGTCGTAAGAACGGTGATCACTGTCCGCTTTGTGCCAGGAGCAGCCATTGCTAAGTCCATCCTGTATTGTGCAGGTCAGCTCGCTTTTAAAGAGTCCGGCCATCATCTTACTGGTACAGACACCATATACTTTGTGACGGTCAGGCTACATATGCACAACTCAACTTATTCATCTATTTTTTGCTTTAGCATGTCAGTGTTGCTTTCTCGTCGGCGGGTGAGCGGTGACCTGACCTGTCGATAAAGGAACGTAGCACGTTTTATGCAACACCCGCATGCGGCAGAAAATTATTGCCGAACGTTTACCCCTGTCAACAAGCTTTACTTTCTGAGGCGCGCCAGCCCGCGAGGAAAACAATCTGAACATCAAACAATTAATGACACAAGAAATACGATTAAAGATTTTTTTGTGCATGCCGATAGTGCTTTTTTAAAAGGAGAAATCTATGTCTGTCACAATTCAGGGAAATACCTCAACCGTTATTTCAAACAACTCCGCCCCGGAAGGAACATCAGAAATAGCCAAAATCACAAGACAAATTCAGGTGCTGACTGAAAAGCTTGGGAAAATCTCATCGGAAGAGGGGATGACGACACAGCAGAAAAAAGAAATGGCTGCATTGGTACAGAAGCAAATTGAAAGCCTCAGGGCTCAACTGGAGCAGTTGTTAAGGCAGCAGGCAGAGAAAAAGAATAAAGACGCGACAGTTCAGCCTGATAAAAAAGAAGAGAAAAAAGACGATACAAATACCGCTGGCACCATTGATATTTACGTCTAAGTGACAGCCGTATTGTGGCCCTCATCGGGCCACTTTTCGCCATCAGCCTTTTCTTTAAAGACATATTATCTTTGTATCATTTCTGATAGTTAACATTACAAGATATAAGTAATGGACGCACTCCCAATTAGTCTATTTAAATCGCCACGAGTTTAACTGACAACCCATGATCAATTATGAATTGCAACTATTTCTGTAGTCACTTTTGTGGGGACAGTCCACAAAACTGCCAACTTCCGCTTCTTGCTCTTAGCGGACATTAGCATAGGCTATTTACCATAACGCCTCATTACGCGCACCGCCCAGACTGACTCAGCGCGTTTCTGGCATATCCCCGGTAAAACAAGTAACAAACCACCCGAAAATGAACACCAGAAACGCGACTTAAGAATCTACCCTATGAATGGATATGCACTCAACCGAATCGATCTTGGTTTCAATCTATTTTATCGGGATCAGGCTTCTTTTTAGGTAACTTCGGGGGCTTAACTTGCTGATGACTTTGCGTTCGGCGCGTAAGCCAGGGATGGTCAGCTTTAGATTTAACATAGTATTTTGAGCGTAAATCAATACGGGCATTATCCACTCGTTCATGGACACTCTTTTCATCATCCAGTGGTATAGGCTCCGGGCCATCAACATACTTTTCCCAGCCCAGCGCTTTCCCGTCATACAGAACGTTAATTTCACCGTCAAAGTTCTCACATACAGTAACAACCGAATGCCTAAGTCGATATCCCCGGCCCTCACTGCGTACCTGAAACGCACTGCTTTTGTACTGGAAAGTGAGATTTTTAGACAGAACGCGCTTCGCCTGTAGGCTGAAGATATAACCCAGTTCCTCTTCAGAATGGTGCACATCAAGATGAGCATTATCAGTAGTACGAGGCGACGTAGCGAACCGCTTGTTATAGGCTTCAATAAAGGTCGGCAACCATGCATTTGCTGTTTCAATATCACTGATATTCTGAAGCCGCATTTCTTTGACCAGCCTGTCCTGTAGTGTCTGATTGGCGCGCTCTACCCGCCCTTTTGCCTGCGGGCTGTTGGCATGGATTGGCTCGATGCCCAGTGTCTTTATCGCACGAGTGAACTGGGTCAGCTCACCTTCCCGCTCTGGGTTATTTACCCTGAATATACTGTGTCTATCAGAGTAGAGAGCGAGCGGTACGCCATGATCATTAAGGTAACCCCGGAGGGTTTCCATGTAAGCCCGGGTTGTTTCAGCAGGCACAAAACGCAACGCCATCAACGCACTGGTGGCATCATCAATGAAAACGATCAGTGTACATCTGGGGCCTCGATTTTCAAACCAGTCATGAGGTGAGCCATCAATCTGGATCAGTTCACCGTAAGATGGTCGTCGCATGCGGCGTTGATATATACGGGCAATTTTACGACGGCGTTCACGCCATAACCCCTCTTCTATCATCCACTTTCTGAGAGTTTCAACGGATAAAGATAAACCGTGTATCTCGCGCAATTTTTCGCACGCAAACGTAGGTCCAAAATCAGCGTAACGGCCTTTGAGGAGTGAAATTACTGTTGCTCTGAATTCAGTAGAAAAGGAATTATTAGGACGCTTTCCACGTCGGTGGGAAACCAGACCAGAAGGCCCTTCATTTCTATACCGTTGCACCAGACGTTTAACCTGCCGAATAGAAATGCCAATGCGTGCCGCAGCTTGTTCCTGAGTAATATGTCGATTAATTGACTCCTGAATAATCTGAAGTCGGTGGAGTTCCTTATGACTCATCGTAACAGTCTCTTTGATCATGAAAAATCCCCCAGAGAATTGTCTGGGGACATTTTAGAATGGTTCAAAGGGGACATTACAGCTTGGTGTTAACAATAGCCTGCTTCTCCTTGCCTTCCGGCACTCGCGACAGATTATGTTTAGACGACTGTCGTAGCGACGTATTTCTCCGTCAGGTGATGACCAGATAAGGTCCGGATCAACCACAGCAGGTTTCTTCACCTTTGCCCTCGAGAGTTTTTTGCGGGCGTTTTGCCAGTCCTTACGCGCCTGTTCAGAGGGGAATAACCCGTAGCCGGAGTTGTATACATCGCCACTGGCTACCAGCTCTCTGGCAAGAACGCTCATCAGATATCTAGTCGCACCTGTTTTAGCTTCCAGTTGCCGTAACGTCTCACGGCCGCTCTGGCGCACGAGTTCCACCACCTGCCATTTAATTTTTTCCCGCTCTTCTTGTGTAAAAACTTTTGCCACAAGTCCCCCTTAAAATTACCTCATGACCTGAAATCAACATTTATCCTCTGAAACCAGGCGGAATTTCTGTATCCGGTTCAGAAATATGATTAACACAACGCTGTACAGGTGAACGTCCCAGGCGGATGACCAGTTCGTCCCATTTTTCGCGGAGCTTTGACGGGCTCATGATGTTTTTTACCCAGAATGGATCTCGCTGAACCCGACCAAACATTTCGCAAATTTGTCTGTGGCTTCTGCCATCCAGCATCCGCATTGTGCGCACGTCATTGGCCCAGGCAGTCCAGTTAGGCTCTTTTGGTCGCATGATCTCGCCATCATCACTGGCTGCCTGTTCGTAGAGACCCACGATCCGCCCCCAGATCCACTGCGCACACGCCAAATCCTCCCTGCTACCCCACTGGCGTTTTTTCGCACTAAACACAACCGCGTCGGAGTTCCGGGTTAAAAAATCCTGTTCAGTCGTCTGCGGGTCCGGTTGCGAAGCTTCCGGACGAAAAGTGTTTTTATTCTCTGTAGTAATCTCTGTTGTATTCTCTGTAAGATCATCAGGCCATTTTGACCCGATGACATTGGGTCGTTTTGAACCAATGGAGCGTTTCATTTTGACCTCTTCCATCGTGTCATTTTGACCTGATGGAGCGGCGCATTTTGAACCGATGGATTCGCTCAATTTGCCACCATCTAAAAGCTCGCTCCCATAGTTGATCGTGTAGAAATTGGTCATATCGCGCTTTGATTTATTGAGCTTTTCACAACGCAAAAGCCCCAGCGTTTTCAGACTTGCAAACGCGCGCTTTAACGTTGACTCTGACCAGAATGGGAACTGTTCCAGCCATTGTTCCGTTGTGTTATAAATCCAGCGAACACCATCACATTCCATGCCGGAGTTGGTATCTCTCAACCAGTAGTGCAGTTGTTGCAAAACAATGGCTTCGTTTAAGCCAATTTTCATTGCCAGCTGCGTGTTTATAACCAGTGGGCGTTCAGCAAAAAGAAGGCTCATAATTCCATCCAGCTTTTTGTTGGTATTGCTGTCGATACGCAAGTTTGAAAGCAATTGCTTTTTCTATAAGTTCGTCAGTTTCACGATCCACTACGGCAGGATCAGCAAAAAGCAGTCCGGACTCCACCACATCGCCATATTCTTTGTTTAACCCGGCGATCATGCACGTGATGCTTTTTCCGTCAGTAATTTTACGATACAACCTGAAATCATTAATCCGGATAGCCTCCATAATTGCAGGCACTAGCGCCGTGAACTTTTCACGCTTATCCCTGGTGTCGATAGCCTTCCAGCGTTCAAATATCTTCACTCGATTAACGCCAAGCGCTCGCTGATCAATCGCGCCACCTTCATATGTGACACGCTGAACATCGATGTTCGGGCGCTCTTTCAAAGCCCAGAATGCTTCAGTGATTAATATCGTCGCCTGCTCCTGTGTCATTCCTGGTCGACATATCCAGGCATCCAGAGCCTCACGAGCCTGTTCAGGAGTGATTTTCATTGTTCAACCGCCCCGCCCGCTTCGTCTTACGATATTCATCATAAACTTTGGGATCATACTGAAGCTCCCCGCCAGATGCCTCCTGTAGACGCATCGCGCGACCTTCGGGAACTAAATCCCCTTTCCAGCTATAAAGCGAAGCCAAACGAATACCTGCTGCTTGTGCAAGTTTTGTTTTTGAACCGAAATACAAAAGAGCGTCAGTTTTAAGCATTTAAAACACCTTTATTGTTAGTCATAACTAACAAGATAGATGTTAACAAAAACATAGTCAATACGATTTAGCATTAGCTAACTATGGAAACAAAAAATTTAACTATCGGCGAACGCATCAGGTATCGTCGGAAAAACCTCAAACACACCCAAAGGTCTCTTGCTAAAGCCCTGAAAATCTCCCATGTGTCTGTATCACAATGGGAACGGGGTGATAGTGAACCTACAGGGAAGAACCTTTTTGCCCTCAGCAAAGTATTGCAATGCTCACCAACATGGATTCTATTTGGCGATGAAGACAAGCAACCAACACCACCTGTTGAGAAGCCAGTTGCCTTATCCCCCAAAGAACTAGAGCTCCTTGAGCTGTTTAATGCACTGCCAGAATCAGAACAGAATACCCAGCTCGCCGAAATGCGAGCTCGAGTAAAAAACTTCAATAAACTCTTTGAAGAATTACTAAAAGCCCGTCAGCGGACAAATAAAAGATAACATCATCAATGAGTTATCTTTTACCACATCAATTATGTTAGCTATAGCATACAAAATCACTTGACCGATATGTTAGTCATGGCTAATCTTGTTTGCATCAACACACCGCACGGTGTTCTCAGCAAACAGTTCCGCTACCCCAGCGTTAAGGGGAAATGAGGTCAGCATGGATACTATCGATCTTGGCAACAACGAATCTCTGGTGTACGGCGTGTTTCCAAACCAGGACGGCACGTTCACCGCGATGACGTATACCAAAAGCAAAACGTTTAAAACCGAAAATGGTGCCCGTCGCTGGCTGGAAAGAAACTCAGGTGAGTGATATGGATTTCGACACAATCATGGAAAAGGCTTACGAAGAATACTTCGAAGGCCTTGCCGAAGGCGAAGAAGCTCTCAGCTTCAGTGAGTTTAAACAGGCACTCAGAATAAGAATGTGCTCTCACAATGACGCGGAGCACAAATATGAGAAGCAAAATCAGACCGCAGAAAATTTTGTTCTGGAACCCGGAGAAACGCTTTTCAAAATTCCCGTTACGTGCCCCATTTGCGGTTTTACATCAGAAGAACTTGACGACTCCTGTAACAATCAGGAAACAACCAAGTATGTCGAAGATGATACCGAGTGCGCACGAAGAACGATTATATCCACGAGTCCAAACTCCAGGACCAATAAATCTCACTATGAGAGGGTGATTAATCCACTCCCCCAAACCAATAAAAAAGATGCCGGAGGACAAAAAACCCAATGGAACAACGGGATATCTGTCAAAAAAAGACGTTCCATTAAAGACAAACAACGCAGCGCCAACAACTGTAAGAGCTTTATACCAGTAATCAATTTTCATGTTCTTAAGCGGATTTATTGGTGGTTGCGACATTGCTTAATGAATCCTTAAAACTGTGGTGATTTTAAGGATACCACCTCGCCTGACGTGGTTAAAAGCAGGCACACAACACGAAAGCGCACGGCGAAGTTCGTCTCACTGTACGGTGTCGTTAAATTTAATTCGACCGTGCGCTTCCGGTTGTGGCAACCCGCAAAATGGCGCGGCGGTAAGTATGGCGGGGTTATTCCTTCCCCGTTGAGGACACCGGGTTGTCAGGTTGACCATACGCTTAAGTGACAACCCCGCTGCAACGCCCTCTGTTATCAATTTTCTGGTGACGTTTGGCGGTATCAGTTTTACTCCGTGACTGCTCTGCCGCCCTTTTTAAAGTGAATTTTGTGATGCGGTGAATACGGCTAAGCGCACGCGGAACAGTTAAAACCAAAAACAGTGTTATGGGTGGATTCTCTGTATCCGACGTTAATTGTTAACTGGTTAACGTCACCTGGAGGCACCAGGCACTGCATCACAAAATTCATTGTTGAGGACGCGATAATGAAAACGTTATTACCAAACGTTAATACGTCTGAAGGTTGTTTTGAAATTGGTGTCACTATCAGTAACCCTGTATTTACTGAAGATGCCATTAACAAGAGAAAACAAGAACGGGAGCTATTAAATAAAATATGCATTGTTTCAATGCTGGCTCGTTTACGTCTGATGCCAAAAGGATGTGCACAATGAATTCAGCATTTGCGCTTGTTCTGACAGTTTTTCTTGTTTCCGGAGTGCCAGTTGATATTGCAGTCAGTGTTCACAGGACAATGCAGGAGTGTATGACTGCAGCAACCGAACAGAAAATTCCCGGTAACTGTTACCCGGTCGATAAAGTTATTCACCAGGATAATATCGAAATCCCGGCAGGTCTTTAAAACAGTTCCGTAATAAATATCCGGTTTCATTCTTATATGCCAGCAATGGCAGGGATTTGTTCATCCTTAAATCTGTCATGAGGTTAAAACAAAATGAGTAAAGTCTTTATTTGCGCCGCTATTCCTGACGAACTGGCAACAAGGGAAGAAGGCGCTGTGGCTGTAGCCACAGCCATTGAAGCTGGCGACGAACGCCGTGCTCGAGCAAAATTTCACTGGCAGTTCCTGGAACATTATCCGGCTGCTCAGGACTGCGCTTATAAATTTATTGTCTGCGAGGATAAACCTGGCATACCCCGCCCTGCCCTCGATTCATGGGATGCTGAATATATGCAGGAAAACCGCTGGGATGAGGAGTCTGCTTCTTTTGTCCCGGTTGAGACTGAATCCGATCCGATGAACGTCACTTTTGACAAGCTGGCCCCTGAAGTACAGAACGCTGTCATGGTTAAGTTCGACACATGTGAAAACATCACCGTTGATATGGTTATTAGCGCACAGGAATTGTTGCAGGAAGACATGGCAACATTCGACGGACATATCGTTGAAGCGTTGATGAAAATGCCAGAAGTTAACGCCATGTATCCGGAGCTTAAGTTGCACGCCATTGGGTGGGTTAAGCATAAATGTATTCCTGGTGCTAAATGGCCCGAAATTCAGGCAGAGATGCGCATCTGGAAAAAACGTCGCGAAGGTGAACGCAAGGAAACCGGAAAATACACGTCTGTTGTTGATCTCGCCCGCGCCAGAGCCAATCAACAGTACACTGAAAATTCAACAGGAAAAATCAGCCCGGTCATTGCTGCCATCCATCGCGAATACAAGCAGACATGGAAAACACTGGATGACGAACTGGCCTACGCTCTCTGGCCTGGTGATGTGGATGCCGGAAACATTGATGGCAGCATCCATCGCTGGGCAAAAAATGAAGTTATCGACAACGACCGCGAAGACTGGAAGCGTATCTCGGCATCAATGCGCAAACAGCCTGATGCCCTTCGCTACGACCGCCAAACTATTTTTGGCCTTGTCCGTGAGCGTCCGATCGACATTCACAAAGATCCCATAGCACTGAACAAATATATCTGCGAATACCTGACGACAAAGGGCGTGTTTGAGAATGAAGAAACAGACCTGGGCACTGTTGATGTTCTCCAGTCATCAGAAACACAAACTGATGCAGTGGAAACTGAGGTATCTGATATCCCAAAAAATGAAACCGCGCCGGAAGCTGAACCATCTGTAGAGCGTGAGGGGCCGTTCTATTTCCTCTTCGCAGATAAGGACGGAGAAAAATACGGTCGCGCAAACAAACTTTCTGGTCTGGATAAGGCACTGGCTGCTGGCGCCACTGAAATCACAAAAGAAGAATATTTTGCCCGAAAAAATGGCACATACACGGGCTTACCGCAAAATGTAGATACCGCTGAAGATTCAGAACAACCAGAGCCGATAAAAGTTACCGCTGACGAAGTAAACAAAATTATGCAGGCAGCCAATATCAGCCAGCCTGACGCCGATAAGTTGCTTGCTGCATCACGTGGTGAATTTGTTGAAGGGATTAGTGACCCGAATGATCCGAAATGGGTTAAGGGGATCCAGACCCGCGATTCTGTGAACCAGAACCAGCATGAATCGGAACGGAACTACCAAAAAGCGGAACAAAACAGCCCAAATGCGTTACAAAACGAGCCAGAAACGAAACAGCCTGAGCCAGTGGCGCATCAGGAAGTGGAAAAAGTCTGCACCGCCTGCGGTCAGACCGGCGGTGGCAACTGCCCTGATTGTGGCGCGGTGATGGGCGACGCAACATACCAAGAAACATTCGATGAAGAGTATCAGGTTGAAGTTCAGGAAGATGATCCGGAGAAAATGGAAGGCGCTGAACATCCACACAAGGAGAATGCTGGCGGCAATCAGCATCACGATAGCGATAATGAAACTGGCGAGACGGCAGATCACTCAATTAAGGTGAACGGTCATCACGAAATCACATCCACCAGCAGGACGTGTGACCATCTAATGATAGACCTTGAAACCATGGGAAAAAATCCTGATGCCCCGATCATCTCAATAGGTGCAATATTTTTCGATCCGCAAACCGGAGATATGGGACCGGAATTTAGTAAGACTATCGATCTGGAAACTGCTGGCGGAGTCATTGATCGGGACACCATTAAATGGTGGCTTAAGCAATCACGCGAAGCGCAATCTGCCATTATGACCGATGAAATCCCGTTAGATGATGCACTGTTACAATTGCGGGAATTTATCGACGAAAACTCCGGTGAATTTTTTGTTCAGGTCTGGGGAAATGGAGCCAACTTCGACAACACGATTTTGCGCCGTTCATACGAACGGCAGGGGATCCCCTGCCCGTGGCGTTACTACAACGATCGCGATGTACGCACAATCGTTGAGCTGGGGAAAGCCATAGACTTCGATGCCAGAACGGCTATTCCATTCGAAGGTGAGCGCCATAATGCACTTGATGACGCCCGTTACCAGGCAAAATACGTTTCAGTTATCTGGCAAAAACTGATCCCGAGTCAGGCTGATTCTTAATGTTCAACTGTCGCCGGTTGTGACTGGTATTCTGCAACCGGCGCTCGTCTAATGTAAGAGATAAAGAAATCGATGAGCGAAGTAATCATGATTGTCTCTCCCGGCAAATGGGTATCCGAAGAGCAGTTAATTGCGCTGAAAGGAATAAAAAAAGGTACGTTAAAAAAGGCCCGGGAAAAATCGTTTATGGAAGGAAGGGAATATAAACATGTCGCTCATGACGGTATGCCATGGGATAACAGCCCATGCTTTTACAACCTGGAAGAAATTGATCGCTGGATTGAGCGCCAGGCATCAGCGAGACCAAGACGTCATCTTACTTGACTAAAAGCCACACTAACTAATGAGAGAAGTTGAAATGAAATATCCGACAGGCGTGGAAAACCATGGAGGGAAATTACGTATCTGGTTTGTTTATAAAGGCGTAAGAGTCAGGGAAAATCTGGGGGTTCCTGACACAGCAAAAAACAGGCGCGTTGCAGGTGAACTACGCGCCTCTGTTTGTTACGCAATAAAAACTGGTGTTTTCGACTATGCAAAACAGTTTCCCTCCTCACGCAATCTGGAAAAATTTGGTGAGGCCCGACAAGATTTAACCATAAAAGAACTGGCTGAAAAATTTCTGGCACTGAAAGAAACTGAAGTCGCAAAAACATCACTCAACACATACCGTGCCGTCATCAAAAATATCCTGAGCATAATCGGTGAAAAAAATCTTGCCTCATCGATTAATAAAGAAAAATTACTGGAGGTTCGTAAAGAGCTACTGACTGGATACCAGATCCCCAAAAGTAACTATATTGTTACACAACCAGGGAGATCGGCTGTAACTGTAAATAATTACATGACAAATCTTAACGCCGTGTTCCAGTTTGGTGTTGATAACGGTTACTTGGCAGATAACCCGTTTAAGGGGATCTCGCCATTAAAGGAATCAAGAACCATTCCGGATCCTCTTTCGCGGGAGGAATTCATCCGTCTTATCGATGCGTGCAGAAATCAGCAAGCCAAAAATTTATGGTGTGTTTCTGTTTATACTGGCGTTCGCCCTGGTGAGCTGTGTGCACTTGGATGGGAGGACATAGATCTGAAAAATGGAACAATGATGATCAGGAGAAATTTAGCAAAAGACCGTTTCACGGTACCAAAAACACAGGCGGGAACCAATCGGGTCATTCATCTTATTAAGCCAGCAATCGACGCTCTCCGGAGTCAGATGACATTAACGAGACTGAGCAAAGAGCATATCATTGATGTTCACCTCAGAGAGTATGGCAGAACAGAAAAACAAAAATGCACCTTTGTTTTTCAACCTGAAGTGTCAGCGAGAGTAAAAAATTATGGTGACCATTTTACCGTTGACTCAATAAGGCAGATGTGGGACGCAGCGATAAAACGTGCCGGACTCCGCCATCGAAAATCATATCAGTCGAGACATACTTATGCCTGCTGGTCGCTGACAGCTGGTGCTAACCCGGCATTTATAGCAAACCAGATGGGCCATGCAGATGCGCAAATGGTATTTCAGGTATACGGAAAATGGATGTCTGAAAACAATAATGCACAGGTAGCTTTGTTAAATACACAGTTAAGCGAGTTTGCCCCAACCATGCCCCATAACGAAGCAATGAAAAATTAATTTAATATTTATCAAATAGTTAACACGTATGACTCTTGAAATCCATAAATTCAAGCGCAGTGCCCAGCCATCCCGATACTGCTGCTTTCACCAAATCCTTAGTACTTCTTTCGTGTTTTTCTATTGTCATAATGGTTATCTCTAAAAAAGAGGTAAGATGCGTACTACTTACTCGCCGTTATTGGTATTATTCAGAAAAAGTGAGTAAGACTTTGCAGCAATGTTTTTGATCCTGTTCAAATAAACTAATGGCATCCGCAACATGCTGGAAATCAAATGTATGGGTAATTAGTTTTTCTGGTTTAATTAACCCTTTACTTAACCAGTCGATAACGACCGGGAATTTATTTGCATTTAAGCGTGAAGAGAAAATAGAGAGTTCTTTTCCGGTAATTCCTTGCTGAATCACTTCAGACGGTTCACTGGAGAAGCCCATCAATACAATACGTGCCGCTGGAGAAGCCAGCGTTACGGCCTCTTTTAAGATTGAAGGATGACAAGCGGCATCGATAATTAAAGTCGGCTTGATGCCTTTTTCAGCGAAACTCTCGCCAAGCGGTGTCTGGCTGTTATTAATCGCCCAGTCTGCCCCGCTCTCTTTCGCTTTTTCCAGTCGTTCATCAATGCGATCGGCAACAATCACATTTTTAACGTTATAGACGCCTTTTAATACCTGAACGATCGTCAGGCCGATTGGGCCGGCACCGTAAACCAGAACGGTATCATTTTCAGTCGGTTGACCATGACCGGTAACGTTAGCCGCAATGGTAAAAGGTTCGATCATCACCGCATATTGATCGGCCACTGCTTCAGGAATTTTCCACGCATTTTTTGCCGGAACCACGGCATATTCACTGAAACCACCGTCAGCGTGCACACCTAATACAGCAAGTGTCGTACAAACGTTCGGCTTACCTATAGAGCACGGATAGCAATGCCCACAGCTGACCACCGGATCGACAGCAACGCGTTCACCGACTCTGGCGCTTTCCACGCCGTCACCCACTGCATCAATGACGCCAAAGAATTCATGACCAATGACGCGCGGATATTTCGCAAAAGGATTATGCCCACGGTAAATATGGCTATCTGAACCACAAATTCCGGCAAGTTTCACTTTTACTCGTACTTCACCCGCTGACGGGGTGGGTATTTCACGTTCGATAATCGACAGTTGATTCGGTTTTTCAATTAAAATGCTTTTCATTACCTTACTCCTTACCAGTTCCACAGCGTGCCATCTTCCAGACGTGCGACTGGCAGATAAGCAGGTTCATAGGGATATTTCGCCGCCAGCTTTTCATCGAATTCGATGCCAAGACCCGGTTTTTCTCCCGGATGCATATAGCCGTTATCGAAAGTCCAGTTGTGCGGGAAGACTTCGAGCATTTGTTCGGAATAACCCATGTATTCCTGGACACCGAAATTGGGGACCCACAGATCAAAGTGCAGCGCCGCAGCCATGCAGACTGGTGACAAATCGGAAGGACCGTGTGAGCCAGTACGTACCTGATACAGCGAAGCAAAATCGGCAATCCGGCGCATACCGGTAATTCCGCCTGCATGGGTCAGCGTGGTGCGGATATAATCGATGAGTTGCTCTTCAATCAGTTGTTTGCAGTCCCAGATGCTGTTGAAGACTTCACCCACCGCGATGGGTGTGACGGTATGTTGGCGAATGAGACGGAAGCATTCCTGGTTTTCCGCAGGCGTCGGGTCTTCCATCCAGAACATGCGATAATCTTCAATGCTCTTACCAAAGCGCGCCGCTTCAATAGGCGTTAAGCGATGGTGCATGTCATGCAGCAGATGTTCATCAAAACCAAACTTGTTACGTACCGCGTCAAACAATTTCGGCATGAAATCGAGGTATTTCTCCGTCGACCACAGCTGCTCTTCCGGCCACTGTCCTTTGGTTGCGGGTTCATAAGCCAGACCTTTACCTTTCGACATGCCGTAGGTGGTTTTCATACCAGGGATTCCGCACTGCACGCGGATGGCTTTGAATCCCAGCTCCTGATGACGGGCATAATCATCCAGAGCTTCATCAATACTGTGACCGGTGGTATGGCAATAAACCATCACCCCTTCACGAGACGCGCCGCCGAGTAACTGGTAAAGCGGCATGTTGGCAGCTTTGGCTTTAATATCCCACAGCGCCATATCAACCGCTGAAATGGCCGACATCGTAACCGGACCGCGACGCCAGTAAGCACCTTTATAGAAAAACTGCCAGATATCTTCGATACGGTGTGCATCGCGACCAATAAGCTGCGGACAAAGGTGATCCTGCAAATAAGAGGCCACGGAAAGCTCACGTCCATTTAGGGTGGCATCCCCAAGGCCCGTAATACCGTCCTCAGTGGTGATTTTTAATGTGACGAAATTACGCCCCGGACAGGTAACAAAAACTTCAGCCTTTACGATCTTCATGTTCGATTCCTTGCATCGCTTGTCGTGATGCATGAAATCTACGCAACTGAGCTACTACCATACAAGTATGAAGATCAAAAAAAGCCGGAGTGATCACAAAAAAAGGCGTATATTTGCGCCGTGAATGGTTGACAAAAGATGAAACAGAATACCTTTTGTCAGCTGACACTTCCTCGTATCTTATTGATAAAATGGATTTATGTTCCTACGTGCGCCCCCAGCCCGCAACAATGATCAACATGCCGCAAAGCGCAATTAACGCCCCCGTCCAGTCATAAAGAGTCAGTTTCACGCCATCCACAACGCGCAGCCAAATCAACGCCGTGCAGACATAAACGCCACCATAAGCCGCGTAAACACGCCCACTCGCCGCAGGATGCAACGTTAACAACCAGACAAACAGCGCCAGTGAAATCCCCGCCGGAAGCAACAGCCAGATACTGGCGTTTCGCTTCAACCACAGCCAGGGCAAAAAGCATCCAATAATTTCACACAGCGCAGTAGCAAAAAATAGTAACGTTGTTTTAATCATCTTTGTCACTTATTGACATCACGTATAGTTATAGGGCGACATAATATCATCAATATAAACACCCTCCTTGAACGTTTTGCGTTCGCAGTGGATGGTGTACAATCAGCTTTAATCATTCATACAGGGAATGAATTATGAAAATCACTCTCAGCAAACGAATCGGCCTGCTCGCTTTTCTGCTGCCTTGCGCACTGGCATTGAGCACAACTGTTCATGCCGAAACTAACAAACTGGTGATTGAGTCTGGCGACAGTGCACAAAGCCGCCAGCGCGCCGCTATGGAAAAAGAGCAATGGAATGACACGCGTAATCTGCGCCAGAAAGTGAATAAACGCACTGAAAAAGAGTGGGATAAAGCCGACGCTGCTTTTGATAACCGCGATAAATGTGAGCAAAGCGCCAACATCAATGCCTACTGGGAGCCAAATACTTTGCGCTGCCTGGACCGTCGAACTGGCCGCGTTATTATCCCCTAACCTGTTATTGATTTAAGGAATGTAAGGACACGTTATGCCAAGCGCCCACAGTGTTAAGCTACGCCCGCTGGAGCGTGAAGATTTACGCTATGTACATCAACTCGACAATAACGCCAGTGTGATGCGTTACTGGTTTGAGGAACCCTACGAAGCCTTTGTTGAACTCTCTGATCTGTATGATAAGCATATTCACGATCAGAGCGAACGGCGCTTTGTGGTGGAATGTGACGGCGAAAAAGCCGGTCTGGTGGAGCTGGTGGAAATTAACCATGTTCATCGCCGCGCAGAATTTCAGATAATTATCTCCCCGGAGTATCAGGGGAAAGGTCTGGCAACCCGTGCCGCCAAATTAGCAATGGACTATGGCTTCACCGTTCTCAATCTCTATAAGCTGTATCTGATCGTTGATAAAGAGAATGAAAAAGCGATTCACATTTACCGCAAGCTTGGCTTTACGGTTGAAGGTGAATTGATGCATGAGTTCTTTATTAATGGTCAATATCGTAATGCCATTCGCATGTGTATATTCCAGCATCAGTATCTGGCTGAGCACAAAACACCGGGTCAGACTCTCCTGAAGCCGACCGCACAATAGTATTAATAATAATCGATCGTATTTTTGATGGTGTAAACCCGTTCGACGGCGGGTTTTACTCCTTCATCAACAATGATTAGCTGACAGTCCACCGGATTGGCGTGATTGTCATATTCACAGCTCTGTTTTACATTTCCAACCCGTTGATTATTCAGTAAAGTAACCGCTGTGTAATCTAATTTTTTGATCGGGTCCGTTGATGGCGTGGCGCTGACAGATAATGTTTTATCGTTACTTTTCGTGGTTTTACCCAGCGGATACCCCTGATCATCATAGCGATATTCCATCTGCATCTGTTTGCTGCTGGCTTTAATCACGAAACCATTATCATCGGTTTCCCAACTCACCCCGGCAGAAGGTAATTCTGCTAGCTGGCATTTTCCCTGCAAACGAACTCTTTTCTCCAGCGTCTCGGCATCACGGTAATAATTGGCGTCCAGTACCAGGGCAACCACGGTATTATTTTCCAGATCCAGTAATTCGAGAGAATCAAAACAGCCTTCTTCCGACAAAGTCCCCGAAACACGTTTCGTCACTTCACCTTGCTCATCCATTAATGTCTGAGTGAAATCTTTTACGGGACCACGCAGCGGATCAAAATCGAATTCATTAGAGAAACTGGCCATCTCCGGGGTAAATGAAAGTGTTACCTCTGTGCGGTCACATCCTGTGAGTAATATCGCGAGTAAGCATGGCAGTAATTTGTATTTCACAACAGTCACCTGAGAGTAGAGATGATTCTCAATCATAGTAGCAAATACAGTACTTTACACGTTAAATGCTATGCTTAAAGAAGTTATCTTCGCGTAAGGAGCTTATGATGAAACTCTCAACCTGCTGTGCCGCGCTTCTGCTCGCCCTCGCCTCACCCGCGGTACTCGCCGCGCCGGGATCCTGTGAGCGCATACAGAGCGATATATCACAGCGCATTATCAATAATGGCGTACCCGAAAGCAGCTTCACGTTAAGTATTGTACCCAATGACCAGGTTGATCAGCCTGATTCCCAGGTCGTCGGGCATTGCGCTAATGATACGCATAAAATTCTCTACACCCGTACCACCAGCGGTAACGTCTCTGCTCCCGCGCAGTCTACCCAGGATAACGCGCCTGCTGAACCGCAGTAACACATTATCGACTGAACGCCGGATACGACACATCCGGCGATTTGAACATACAACATAATCCCACCTTAATACTCATACCCTTCTATTGATATGGATTAATAATTATTAACCCCAAATGGGTAGACTCTCTCTATTGTTAGCGCGCTAAATATTCAATATATAAACATTTATATAACGATAAAGAACAGGGAGTGAGTTATGTCCAAAAATGAACAAATGGTGGGCATCAGCCGCAGAACACTCGTTAAATCTACCGCGATAGGTTCTCTGGCGCTGGCTGCAGGCGGTTTTTCTTTGCCGTTTACCCTGCGCAGTGCAGAAGCAGCGGTACAACAGGCCAACGAAAAAGTGGTCTGGGGTGCCTGTTCCGTCAACTGTGGTAGCCGCTGTGCACTTCGTCTGCATGTTAAAGATAATGAAGTGACCTGGGTGGAAACTGACAACACCGGCAGCGACGAGTATGGCAACCATCAGGTACGCGCCTGTTTGCGCGGTCGCTCCATCCGTCGGCGTATTAATCATCCCGATCGCCTGAATTACCCAATGAAACGCGTGGGCAAACGCGGCGAAGGCAAATTCGAACGGATTAGCTGGGATGAAGCCCTGGATACTATCGCCAGTAGCCTGAAAAAAACCGTCAAACAATATGGCAATGAGGCTGTATATATTCAGTACTCTTCGGGGATTGTTGGCGGCAATATGACCCGCTCTTCTCCATCAGCCTCGGCGGTCAAACGCCTGATGAACTGCTACGGCGGTTCACTAAATCAGTATGGCTCCTACAGCACTGCGCAAATTTCCTGTGCCATGCCCTACACCTACGGCAGTAATGATGGCAACAGCACCACGGATATTGAAAACAGCAAGCTGGTCGTGATGTTTGGTAACAACCCGGCTGAAACCCGCATGAGCGGCGGTGGCATCACTTATCTTCTTGAAAAAGCACGCGAGAAATCGAACGCAAAAATGATTGTTATCGATCCGCGATATACCGATACGGCTGCTGGTCGTGAAGATGAATGGCTTCCTATTCGCCCGGGCACCGATGCCGCGCTGGTTGCGGGTATTGCCTGGGTATTGATTAACGAAAATCTCGTTGATCAACCTTTTCTCGATAAATACTGCGTCGGCTATGACGAAAAAACCTTACCCGCAGATGCACCAAAAAATGGTCACTATAAAGCCTATATTCTTGGTGAAGGTGATGATAAAACAGCGAAAACGCCGCAGTGGGCTTCGCAAATTACAGGTATCCCGGTAGACCGTATCATCAAACTGGCGCGTGAAATTGGCACAGCAAAACCCGCTTATATCTGCCAGGGCTGGGGGCCGCAACGCCAGGCAAACGGCGAGCTGACGGCACGCGCTATTGCTATGTTGCCTATTTTGACGGGCAATGTCGGCATCAGCGGCGGAAATAGTGGTGCGCGTGAATCGACCTACACCATTACCATCGAACGCTTGCCGGTGCTGGATAATCCGGTCAAAACGTCAATCTCCTGCTTCAGCTGGACAGATGCTATCGATCATGGCCCGCAAATGACGGCAATCCGCGACGGCGTCCGGGGCAAAGATAAACTAGATGTGCCCATTAAGTTCATCTGGAACTACGCGGGAAATACCCTGGTTAATCAGCATTCTGACATCAACAAAACGCATGAAATTCTGCAGGACGAATCGAAATGCGAAATGATTGTGGTCATCGAAAACTTTATGACCTCATCGGCAAAATATGCCGACATTCTGCTGCCAGACCTGATGACCGTTGAGCAGGAAGATATTATTCCTAACGACTACGCCGGTAACATGGGATATCTCATTTTCCTCCAGCCTGTCACCAGCGAAAAATTCGAACGCAAACCAATTTACTGGATCCTGAGTGAAGTCGCGAAACGTCTTGGACCTGACGTCTATCAAAAGTTCACTGAAGGTCGCACGCAGGAACAATGGTTACAACATCTGTACGCCAAAATGCTTGCCAAAGATCCGGCGTTACCGTCTTACGACGAATTAAAAAAAATGGGTATCTATAAGCGTAAAGATCCCAATGGTCATTTTGTCGCCTACAAAGCATTTCGTGACGACCCCGAGGCAAATCCACTTAAAACGCCTTCCGGTAAGATTGAAATTTATTCCAGCAAGCTGGCGGAAATTGCCCGTACCTGGGAACTGGAAAAAGATGAAGTGATAAGCCCACTGCCGGTTTATGCCTCAACCTTTGAAGGCTGGGACTCCCCTGAACGTAGTGCCTTCCCACTGCAACTGTTTGGTTTCCATTACAAATCCCGTACGCACTCGACCTACGGCAACATTGATGTCCTGAAGGCAGCCTGCCGTCAGGAAGTGTGGATCAACCCTATAGATGCACAGAAACGTGGGATTGCCAACGGCGATATGGTGCGGGTGTTTAACCATCGTGGCGAAGTTCGGCTACCAGCCAAAGTGACACCACGCATTCTCCCTGGAGTTAGTGCTATGGGCCAGGGAGCCTGGCACGAGGCCAATATGTCTGGCGATAAAATCGACCACGGCGGCTGTGTGAATACGCTAACCACTCTGCGACCTTCACCACTGGCGAAGGGAAACCCGCAGCACACTAATCTGGTCGAGATCGAAAAAATATAACCCACTACGACCATAAATTTTGACATGACATTTTGTTTGAAAAGCAATAAGTGAGTAATGATGAAAATCCATAACACAGAGGCGCTCATGTCGGCTGAAATCAGTCGTAGAAGTCTGATGAAAACCTCCGCACTTGGCAGTCTCGCGCTGGCAAGCAGTGCTTTCACTTTGCCGTTTTCCCAAATGGTCCGAGCGGCACAGGCACCGGTAGAAGAGAAAGCGGTCTGGAGTTCCTGCACCGTTAACTGCGGGAGCCGCTGTCTGTTACGTTTGCATGTGAAAGATGACACCGTGTACTGGGTGGAGTCTGATACGACAGGTGACGACGTTTACGGTAATCATCAGGTTCGGGCATGTTTACGCGGGCGCTCTATCCGCCGACGGATGAATCATCCTGACAGGTTGAAATATCCCATGAAGCGCGTCGGCAAGCGCGGTGAAGGTAAATTTGAACGGATAAGTTGGGACGAAGCCCTGGATACCATCAGTGATAATCTTCGGCGGATCCTAAAAGATTACGGCAATGAGGCTGTACATGTTCTCTATGGAACAGGCGTAGATGGCGGAAACATCACCAACTCAAACGTCCCGTACCGTCTGATGAACTCTTGCGGTGGTTTTCTCAGTCGCTATGGCAGCTACAGTACCGCACAGATCAGTGCCGCAATGAGTTATATGTTCGGTGCCAATGATGGCAACAGCCCGGATGATATCGCCAATACGAAACTGGTCGTTATGTTCGGAAATAACCCGGCAGAAACACGGATGAGCGGCGGTGGTGTCACTTACTACGTCGAGCAAGCCCGCGAACGTTCAAACGCACGCATGATCGTCATCGATCCACGTTATAACGACACAGCTGCCGGGCGTGAAGATGAATGGCTGCCCATTCGCCCTGGCACCGATGGCGCACTGGCCTGTGCAATTGCCTGGGTACTGATTACTGAAAACATGGTCGATCAGCCATTTCTCGACAAATATTGTGTTGGTTACGATGAAAAAACGCTGCCAGCTAACGCTCCACGTAACGCGCATTATAAAGCCTATATTCTGGGCGAAGGGCCTGACGGCATAGCTAAAACGCCGGAATGGGCAGCAAAAATCACCAGCATCCCGGCAGAAAAAATTATCCAGTTGGCACGAGAGATCGGTTCAGCAAAACCGGCTTATATTTGTCAGGGGTGGGGGCCACAACGACATTCCAACGGCGAGCAAACGTCCCGCGCTATTGCCATGCTTTCCGTTCTCACCGGTAACGTCGGCATAAACGGCGGCAACTCAGGTGTACGCGAAGGTAGCTGGGATCTGGGGGTAGAATGGTTCCCGATGCTCGAGAATCCTGTTAAAACGCAGATTTCCGTCTTTACATGGACAGATGCTATCGACCATGGTACGGAAATGACCGCGCCCCGTGATGGTGTTCGTGGAAAAGAAAAACTGGATGTCCCCATCAAGTTTTTATGGTGCTACGCCAGTAACACATTGATCAATCAACATGGCGACATCAATCACACCCATGAGGTGCTTCAGGATGACAGCAAGTGCGAGATGATTGTTGGCATTGACCACTTCATGACTGCCTCGGCTAAGTATTGCGATATCCTGTTACCCGACCTGATGCCAACAGAGCAAGAAGACCTCATCTCTCATGAGTCTGCCGGGAATATGGGCTATGTGATCCTCGCCCAACCCGCAACCTCAGCAAAATTTGAACGCAAACCCATCTACTGGATGCTGAGTGAAGTCGCCAAACGCTTAGGACCAGACGTTTATCAAACCTTTACTGAAGGTCGCAGTCAGCATGAATGGATCAAATATCTCCATGCGAAAACGAAGGAACGTAACCCTGAGATGCCCGACTACGAGGAGATGAAAACGACCGGGATCTTTAAGAAAAAATGCCCGGAAGAACACTACGTCGCTTTCCGCGCATTCCGTGTAGATCCACAGGCAAACCCATTGAAAACACCTTCGGGAAAAATCGAAATTTATTCTGAACGACTGGCGAAGATTGCGGATACCTGGGAATTGAAAAAAGATGAAATTATTCATCCTCTTCCAGCTTATACGCCAGGTTTTGATGGCTGGGACGATCCCCTGCGGAAAACTTATCCACTGCAGTTAACGGGCTTCCACTACAAAGCGCGTACCCACTCCAGTTACGGCAATATTGATGTATTACAGCAGGCCTGCCCACAAGAGGTGTGGATCAACCCCATTGATGCTCAGGCACGCGGTATCCGTCATGGCGATACCGTGCGGGTATTTAACAATAATGGAGAAATGCTGATTGCCGCAAAAGTGACTCCGCGTATTCTGCCTGGCGTTACCGCCATCGGGCAAGGTGCTTGGCTTAAAGCGGATATGTTTGGTGACCGGGTCGATCACGGCGGCAGTATCAATATTCTGACCTCTCACCGCCCTTCACCGCTGGCAAAGGGAAACCCGTCGCACAGCAATCTTGTCCAGATCGAAAAGGTTTAAGGAGTAGCCCATGACCACACAATATGGATTTTTTATCGATTCCAGCCGCTGTACTGGCTGTAAAACCTGCGAACTGGCGTGCAAAGATTTTAAAGATCTTGGCCCGGAAGTCAGTTTCCGCCGTATTTATGAATATGCTGGCGGCGACTGGCAGGAAGATAATGGCGTCTGGCACCAGAACGTGTTCGCTTATTATCTCTCCATCTCCTGTAACCATTGCGATGACCCCGCATGTACAAAAGTCTGCCCCAGCGGTGCAATGCATAAGCGTGAAGATGGTTTCGTGGTGGTTGATGAAGATGTTTGTATCGGCTGGCGCCGCTCGCGCCACGGGTTTTTCTGCCGCGCCGGTCGG
>OAVM01000260.1_pt1 | contig 26206 bp, 28 predicted proteins | sample 1476421 | NCBI WGS metagenome assembly OAVM01 (sample SAMEA2580099, study PRJEB22360) | human gut metagenome | biome: human gut; feature: human-associated habitat; material: faeces | place: Denmark | collected 2008/2010
AGTTACTCGATAAAGTAACTCCGTCACAGTGGGCTGCAATCGGTGTGCTGGGTAGCCTGGTTTTTGGCCTGCTGACGTATCTGACAAATCTTTATTTCAAGATTAAAGAAGACAGGCGTAAGGCTGCGAGAGGAGAGTAATCCAATGACTCAAGACTATGAACTGGTTGTGAAAGGAGTCCGTAATTTTGAGAATAAAGTTGCGGTAACTGTAGCCTTACAGGACAAAGAACGCTTTGACGGTGAAATTTTTGACCTGGATGTCGCCATGGACCGTGTTGAAGGAGCTGCGCTGGAGTTTTATGAGGCAGCAGCCAGAAGGAGCGTCCGGCAAGTCTTCCTGGAAGTAGCAGAAAAATTGTCAGAAAAAGTTGAGTCTTATCTGCAGCATCAGTACTCCTTTAAGATTGAAAATCCTGCCAATAAGCACGAGCGTCCTCATCATAAATATCTATGAACACAAAAATCAGATACGGCCTGTCGGCTGCCGTTCTGGCGCTGATTGGTGCTGGCGCATCTGCTCCTCAGATACTTGACCAGTTTCTGGACGAAAAAGAAGGTAACCACACAATGGCATACCGCGATGGTTCTGGCATATGGACCATCTGTCGGGGTGCCACAGTGGTGGATGGAAAAACCGTTTTTCCCAATATGAAACTGTCGAAGGAAAAATGCGACCAGGTCAACGCCATTGAGCGTGATAAGGCGCTGGCATGGGTGGAGCGCAATATTAAAGTACCACTGACCGAACCACAAAAAGCGGGTATCGCGTCATTTTGTCCCTATAACATTGGCCCCGGTAAGTGTTTCCCGTCGACGTTTTATAAGCGGCTGAATGCTGGTGATCGTAAAGGTGCATGCGAAGCGATTCGCTGGTGGATTAAGGATGGCGGACGCGATTGCCGCATTCGTTCAAATAACTGTTACGGTCAGGTTATTCGTCGTGACCAGGAGAGCGCATTAACCTGCTGGGGGATAGAACAGTGAATCAGATATTCATGGTGATTTTTCTCGTGTTGTCAGGATTTATCGTCGGAAATGTCTGGAGCGACCGAGGATGGCAAAAAAAATGGGCGGAACGTGATGCTGCCGCATTATCACAAGAGGTAAATGCTCAATTTGCTGCTCGAATAATTGAACAGGGGCGAACTATAGCCCGTGATGAGGCTGTTAAAGATGCGCAACAGAAATCTGCTGAAATTTCTGCCAGGGCTGCTTATCTGTCTGATAGTGTTAACCAGTTGCGTGCCGAAGCAAAAAAATATGCCATACGCCTTGACGCAGCGAAGCATACCGCAGATCTTGCCGCTGCCGTCAGAGGCAAAACAACCAAAACCGCCGAAGGAATGCTCACCAACATGCTCGGAGATATTGCAGCAGAAGCTCAGCTTTATGCTGAAATTGCTGACGAACGCTACATCGCAGGAGTGACTTGTCAACAGATCTATGAATCTTTAAGAGATAAAAAGCATCAAATGTAGGGTAATATTAAATCGGAACATTTACATCGCGGAATGTAAAATTTGAATAAAAAGGACTCTTCCATGAGCCAAAATTCCTGAAATCTTAAGGGTAAGATAAAAGGTCTTAATCAGAATGACACGTTTTATTAATAAATAAAGCTATTCTTTCATTGCTGTGTTTTTCTTTACAAAAGTAATCCTTGCTATGGGTGGTTAATCATGCGTTAATGGTGTTCTGGTTTGTTACAAATTTATCTGAAGCAGTCATTGTTATAATTTTATTATTTGTACCTCTTGAGATTTCCTTGTTGGTTTTTCTCTCTGATATTTTTTTCGGACCATTCTGCCCAAGGGCTAATTTCTTCAAAAGGTAATAATTATGTCTAACAAAATGACTGGTTTAGTGAAATGGTTTAACCCTGAAAAAGGTTTTGGTTTCATCACGCCGAAAGATGGCAGCAAAGATGTGTTTGTCCATTTCTCAGCAATTCAGAGCAACGATTTCAAAACATTAACTGAGAATCAGGAAGTTGAATTTGGTATTGAGAACGGACCTAAAGGTCCTGCCGCTGTTCATGTAGTGGCGCTTTGAGGTAGACAATATTACAAACCATATTCACTTTAGATGCCCGTGTTGTCATGGTTCCCAGTATAGAACATCATCTTTTGATGTTTCTGACATGAATCCTTTCGGGGCAAAATGTATCTTTTGTAAATCAATGATGATTACATTTGATAATATTTCACAATACTTAAATGCCAGCCGTCTGTCGTTGGATTTAAAAAAGTGAAAATGAAGGCTCCTTCGGGAGCTTTTTTGCTTGGTGTCTATTCGATGGATACTCACATACTACGGTAACATCATGAAAAAAATCATAGTTTTTTTTAACTCTGAACCAGCAGTGGTAGTGCCAGCGATGACTGGAGTTAACACCATCATGCGTGAATATCCAAATGGCGAAAAAACACACCTTACTGTAATGGCCGCAGGGTTTCCATCTCTGACCGGAGATCATAAAGTCATTTATGTAGCCGCGGATCGACATGTTACTTCAGAAGAAATTCTGGAAGCAGCAATAAGGCTCTTGAGTTGATTTGATGCTATTGCATTGATAATTCAGGAAAATTCTCTTTGTCTGTTTGTGTAAAATTTAGACTATCGTATGTTGATTATTGCGATGTTTCATCTTATCTTTTACACGTTTGCACCATATAATCGACTTACTGTGTAACTGGAAAGTCATAACAGACTAAAAGAGGAAATGATGAATATTGAAGACTTAAAAACAAAAGCAGAAGCAGATATTTCTGAATATATAACAAAAAAAATTATTGAACTTAAGAAAAAGACCGGGAAAGAAGTTACCAGTATTCAGTTTACCGCACGGGAAAAAATGACGGGTCTTGAAAGCTATGATGTCAAGATTAATTTAATCTGATGTATTCAATAATAAAATTTATCCATAAACCTCGTTTTTACGGGGTTTTGTTATATTTGAATGGTTCCGAATATCTAAATCACAATTGTTGATGGTTTTTATTAAACCAATGCAGTCCGGCTCAGGAGTGAGAGAAGCCGGACGTTATGGTTTAGCGTGGTAAGATCTGTGTAGTTTTCTGGATGCTTTCAGTAATTTTCTGGATGCTTTCAGTAAATAGTAATGAGTTATCAAAGGCATAGTAATATCTTTGGTGTTCCTGGATATTTGTAACCCATCGGAAAACTCCTGCTTTAGCAAGATTTTCCCTGTATTGTTGAAATGTGATTTCTTTTGATTTCAACTTATTATAGGAGGTCTCTATAAGATGTTTGTTTCTGGAGAATTTAACATTTACAACCTTTTTGAGTCCTTTTACTAACACTATGTTGTCGTTTTCTAACACAATGTGAATATTATCTGTGGCTAAATAGTAAATATAAAGTGAGATATTGTGACGTTTTAGCTCAGAATAAAATAATTCACAGTTTAAATCTTTACGTACTTGATCGAATATTTCTTTAAAAATGGCAGCCTGAGCCATTGGTAAACCTTCCATGTGATACGATGGCGCGTAGTTTGCATTATCGTGTTTATTGTTTCAATCTGGTCTGACCTCTTTGTGTTTTGTTGATGATTTATGTCAAATATTAAGCCTGTTTTTAATGAATAGTGTTGATTGCGTAACAAAATTGAGCCTTGCTGGCATCCAGGAGGGATATGCAACCGACAGATGTATGTAAGGTCGATGTACTCAAACTTTCATACTTTTCCTCTTTTATGCAGTAAGATTTGAAGTAATATTTTAACCGCTAGATGACGAGCAAACGCATGGAGCGACAAAATGAATAAAGAACAATCTGCTGATGAACTCTCGTTGGATCTGATTCGTGTAAAAAATATGCTTAATAGCACCATTTCTATGAGTTACCCGGATGTTGTAATTGCATGTATAGAACATCAGGTGTCTCTGGAAGCATTCAGGGCAATTGAGGCAGCGTTGGTGAAGCACGATAAGAATTCGAAGGATTATTCCCTGGTGGTTGACTGAGCACCATAACTGCTAATCATTCAAACTATTTCACCTGTGACAGAGTCAATATCGCATTCTGTCACTGTCAGGCTAATACAGAGCTGCAATTCAACTACTGCAATGTCCTCGTAATTAGGTGAATTTACAATATCGTCCTGTTCGGATGCCGGCTGCATTGCTGAAGATGAGGCATTTATGGTTCGCATATTTTCCCCTCATGCTCGTCAGTCCTGTGCGTAGGAAGAAACAGGACACTCACACTAATTTGTGTGGGCATGCTGTGATGTCCTTCTGAATTATTCCTATGCCATTATGTAAAGCGCTGTATCAGATGCTCGTCACGGCTGTCAGGCTGTCAGGCTGTCGGGTCCTCCCGGTGGGGGCCCCTGCCACGGGGCGGGAGCGTCGCGGAAAAAGGCTAGTTTTTGCATTTCCATGGCGGCGGCAGCATGTTTGGTAATTTATTGATAATTAAAAGTTATTTCTCTTTTTACCTGTACAATATTTTTTTCTTCCTGTCATTAGACCAGTTTGCAATTAATTGAAATATATAAATAAACCTGATTTTCACCTGCCAGATGGAGTTGCTTATGTCAAATGTGAGCGGGATCGGTGATGCTTATTACTGGAGTGTTTTTAAAATCGCCGAGGCCTTTGGGCTTCACCGGGACACAGTAAAAAAACGGCTCCTCGCGGCCAACACTCCTGTGGCTGCGACTGTCAGGGGGAACCCCGTTTACGCCCTGCAGCATGTCGGGCCCGCCCTGTTTAGTGTGAAGCATGAGGCAGCAGACTCTGTTCATGATCCATCCCGTATGGAGCCGAAAGAGAGAAAGGACTGGTACCAGTCTGAAAATGAAAGGATCAAGCTGGAAAAGGAGCAGCGAAAACTCATCCCAGTTGATGAAGTAGTCATCGTCTATTCGTCCATGAGAAAGGCTGTCGTCCAGGTTCTGGAGACAATTCCGGATGTTCTTGAACGCGATTGCGCCCTGACTCCTCAGGCCGTCGGCGTTGTACAACAGGCCATTGATGACCTGCGATACACTCTTCAGGAAAAATCCTACGAGGCTTGTGCTGCTGAATTAATTCCTGATGAGGAAGGAGAGAGTCTCTAGGAGGAATAATGGGTTTTTCATCAGCCCGAAATTTGGGAAGGGACATATCGGCAGGATTTTCCCCACCACGTCGCATGCCGATTTCGGAGGCTGTTAAAAAATTCATGCGTGTTCCCAAGGGGGCTGGTAACTCGGTGCCATGGGATCCTGAACTGACACCCTACATCATTGAGCCCATGAACTGCCTGGCATCGCGTGAATACGATGCGGTGATTTTTGTTGGTCCTGCGCGAACAGGGAAGACCATTGGTCTGATCGATGGATGGATTGTCTATACCATCGTTTGCGATCCTTCGGACATGCTCGTTGTGCAGATGACCGAAGATAAGGCCCGCGAGCATTCTAAAAAGCGCCTCGACAGAACGTTCAGAAGCAGTGCTGCGGTAAAGAAAAGAATGAGTCCACGTCGTAACGACAATAATGTCCATGATAAGACGTTCAGGGATGGCTCGTTCCTTAAAATTGGTTGGCCCTCGGTCAACATTATGTCGTCGTCGGATTACCGGTTTGTCGCCTTAACCGATTACGACCGTTTTCCGGAGAATATCGACAGCGAGGGTGATGGTTTCTCCCTGGCCTCAAAACGTACCACCACATTTATGTCCGCCGGGATGACTCTGGTGGAGAGCTCGCCGGGACGTGACATCTGCGATAGCAAATGGCGACGTAAGTCGCCTCATGAAGCGCCACCGACGACTGGTATTCTTTCCCTTTACAATCGTGGTGACCGCCGCCGCTGGTACTGGCCATGTCCGCACTGCGGTGAATATTTTCAGCCAGCTATGGATGCCATGACCGGCTACCGTAATGAACCGGATCCCTTTAAAGCCAGTGAGGCGGCGTATCTACTTTGCCCGCACTGCAGCGGCATTATCACTGCGGAGAAAAAGCGTGAGCTCAATAGTGCAGGAGTCTGGTTGCGTGAAGGTCAGGTCATTGATCGTAACGGCAACGTTTCCGGTGAACCGCGCCGCTCCCGTATCGCCAGTTTCTGGATGGAAGGGCCAGCTGCTGCGTATCAGACCTGGGCGCAACTGGTTTACAAATTACTGACTGCAGAACAGGAGTATGAAGCGACAGGAAGCGAAGAAACACTCAGGGCGGTTATCAACACCGACTGGGGATTGCCTTATCTTCCTCGTGCCAGCATGGAGCAACGAAAAAGTGAACTGCTTGAGCAGCGGGCAGAGCCAGTTCCTTCCCGCAGTGTGCCGGATGGCGTTAATTTCCTTGTGGCGACAGTGGATGTGCAGGCGGGACGTCATCGCCGTTTTGTGGTTCAGGTAACGGGCTATGGCAGTCGTGGCGAACGCTGGATTATTGATCGTTACAATATCATGCAGTCATTGCGCAGTGACTGCGACGGGGAGAGCCAGCGAATTGATCCGGCCAGCTATCCGGAAGACTGGGATGTCCTGCTGACGGATGTTTTTCATAAAAGCTGGCCGCTGGCCTCCGATCCTTCTCAACAAATGCGACTGATGGCAATGGCGGTGGACTCCGGCGGTGAAGACGGGGTCACTGATAATGCCTATAAATTCTGGCGTCGTTGCCGTCGTGATGGCCTTGGTAAACGTATTTACCTGTTTAAGGGCGACAGCATCCGGCGCGCAAAACTGATCACCCGTACATTCCCTGATAACACCGGACGAACGGGCCGACGGGCGCAGGCCGCAGGTGATGTGCCGCTCTGGCTTCTTCAGACGGATGCACTGAAAGACCGGGTGAATAACGCGTTATGGCGTGACTCGCCAGGTCCCGGCTATGTGCATTTCCCTGACTGGCTGGGGAGCTGGTTTTACGACGAACTGACGTATGAAGAGCGGAGCAGTGACGGGAAATGGAGTAAGCCGGGTCGCGGTGCCAACGAAGCCTTTGACCTGATGGTGTATGCCGAGGCTCTGGTCATTCTGCATGGATACGAAAAGATCCGCTGGCCGGATGCACCGGAATGGGCGAGCCGGGAAACCTGGCTGGAGTGTGTCCCGGACAGTACCGAACCGTCACCCTCACCGGAACCGGTATCCACGCCTGTTAAAAAACAAAAACGGAAGAAAACAGTAACTGACGATGTTAACCCCTGGCTGACTTCCGGAGGATGGTTATGAACCAGAATGATATCGAAGCCATGATTCAGCGTTATACGGAAGCTGAAATGGCGGTGCTGGACGGAAAATCCGTCACCTTTAATGGTCAGCAGATGACCATGGAAAACTTATCTGAGATCCGGCAGGGACGGCAGGAGTGGGAGCGCCGCCTTGCGGCTCTGATTACACGACGACGGGGGCATCCCGGGTACCGGCTGGCGAGGTTCTGATGGCAATTCTTGATGATGTGATTGGCGTTTTTTCACCAGGATGGAAAGCGGCAAGGCTGCGTTCCCGTGCGGTGATCCAGGCTTATGAGGCCGTAAAAACGACGCGGACACACAAAGCCCGGCGGGAAAACCGAACTGCCGACCAGTTAAGCCAGTACGGGGCCGTGTCGTTACGTGAGCAGGCCCGTTACCTTGATAACAACCACGATCTGGTTATTGGTGTATTTGACAAGCTGGAAGAACGGGTGGTGGGGAAAAACGGGATTATTGTCGAGCCACATCCGGTATTACGCAATGGGGCCATTGCCCGTGATCTGGCAGCGGAGATACGCACCCGATGGAGTGAATGGTCTGTCAGCCCGGAAGTCACCGGGCAGTTTACCCGTCCGATGCTGGAACGTCTGATGCTGCGTACCTGGCTGCGCGATGGTGAGGTGTTTGCCCAGATGGTTTCCGGGCGCATAAACAGCCTGACGCCTTCTGCCGGTGTTCATTTCTGGCTGGAGGCGCTCGAGCCAGACTTTATTCCCATGACCAGTGATGAGAGCAACAGGCTGAATCAGGGCGTGTTTGTTGATGACTGGGGGCGTCCCGAAAAATATCTGGTGTATAAAAGTCGTCCTGTATCCGGACGGCAGATGGAAACCAAAGAAGTGGATGCAGAGCGAATGCTGCATCTTAAATTTGTTCGCCGTCTGCACCAGATGCGCGGGACGTCTTTGTTGTCCGGTGTGCTGATCCGCCTCAGTGCCCTGAAAGAGTATGAAGATTCTGAGCTGACTGCAGCAAGGATCGCCGCTGCTCTGGGGATGTACATCCGGAAAGGCGACGGGCAGAGCTATGAACCGGATGGTAATGGCAGCAAGGATAAGGAACGCGAGCTTACCATTCAGCCAGGCATTATTTACGACGATCTGAAACCCGGCGAAGAAATCGGAATGGTGAAGTCGGATCGTCCCAATCCTAACCTTGAAACTTTTCGTAATGGTCAGTTGCGTGCCGTGGCGGCGGGCAGTCGTCTGAGTTTTTCCAGTACGGCACGCAACTATAACGGCACTTACAGCGCCCAGCGTCAGGAACTGGTTGAGTCTACTGATGGCTACCTGATCCTGCAGGACTGGTTTATTGGTGCCGTCACCCGCCCGATGTATCGTGCCTGGCTGAAACAGGCTGTGGCATCCGGTGTTATCAGGCTACCCCGTGATCTTGACCGTTCTTCACTGTATACCGCGGTGTATTCCGGACCAGTGATGCCGTGGATTGACCCTGTTAAGGAGGCTGAGGCCTGGAAAATCCAGATTCGTGGTGGAGCGGCGACAGAATCAGACTGGGTACGTGCTGGTGGTCGTAATCCGGATGATGTCAAACGTCGGCGCAAGGCCGAAATTGATGAAAACCGCAAGCTGGATCTGGTATTTGATACCGATCCGGCCAGTGATAAAGGAGGCAGCAGTGCCGCAACGAAACGACAGGAGCCGCAGCACACCGACGACCAGTCCGAAGAATAATTCCTGGTTCAGGATGCAGGCTGGTCACCAGAGTGACGCGGATATTTATATTTATGACGAGATTGGTTTCTGGGGTGTTACAGCGAAGCAGTTTATCAGTGATCTGAATGCACTGGGCGATATCACCCACATTAATCTCCATATCAATTCACCGGGTGGCGATGTCTTTGAAGGCATCGCCATTTTTAATGCGCTGAAAACACATGGTGCATCCATTACCGTTTATGTCGACGGTGTGGCGGCGTCAATGGCGTCGGTCATTGCGATGGTGGGAAACCCGGTCATTATGCCGGAAAACACCTTCATGATGATTCATAAACCATTTGGCTTTACGGGCGGTGATGCGGAGGACATGCGCACCTATGCCGACCTGCTCGATAAGGTTGAGGCGGTTCTGTTACCCGCTTATGCACAGAAAACCGGGAAAACCACCGATGAAATTGCTGCCATGCTGGCGGATGAGACCTGGATGTCCGGTGCCGAATGTCTGGCACATGGATTTGCTGATCAGGTGACGCCAGCCGTTAAGGCAATGGCATGTATTCAGTCAAAACGTACAGAGGAATTTAAAAAGATGCCGGAATCCATTCGAAACATGATTACTCCGCCACGCAACAGTGCTCCACGCGTACAGGATGATGAACCTGCAGCCTCCCGGACGCCAGTGCAGGCAGCAGCACCCGTGGTGGATGAAAACAGTATCCGTGCGCAGGTACTGGCAGAGCAAAAAGCGCGTGTAAACGGTATTAATGATCTGTTTGCCATGTTTGGCGGGCGTTATCAGACGCTGCAGGCTCAGTGTCTTGCCGATCCTGAATGTTCGCTGGAGCAGGCCCGCGAAAAGCTGTTGAACGAGATGGGGCGCGAGTCCACGCCATCCAATAAAAATACCCCGGCTCATATTTATGCCGGTAACGGTAATTTTGTGGGGGACGGGATCCGCCAGGCGCTGATGGCGCGTGCCGGATTTGAAAAAACCGAACGTGATAATGTCTACAACGGGATGACCCTGCGTGAATATGCCCGTATGTCACTGACTGAACGGGGTATTGGGGTTTCCAGTTATAACCCGATGCAGATGGTCGGTGCGGCGTTCACACACAGTACGTCTGACTTCGGTAATATTCTGCTGGATGTTGCAAACAAAGCCATTCTGCAGGGCTGGGAAGATGCCCCTGAAACCTATGAACAGTGGACGCGGAAAGGTCAGTTGTCTGATTTTAAAATTGCCCATCGTGTGGGTATGGGGGGCTTCAGTGCTCTGCGTCAGGTGCGTGAAGGGGCGGAATATAAATACGTCACCACCGGAGATAAACAGGCCACTATTGCACTGGCGACCTATGGCGAGCTGTTCAGTATCACCCGTCAGGCCATTATCAATGATGATCTGAATATGCTGACCGATGTCCCGATGAAACTGGGCCGTGCGGCGAAATCCACTATTGCCGATCTGGTTTATGCCATTCTGACGTCTAACCCGAAAATCTCCACAGATAATGTAAGTCTGTTCGATAAAGCGAAACATGCAAACGTACTGGAGAGCGCTGCAATGGACGTGGCATCGCTGGATAAAGCCCGTCAGTTGATGCGCGTTCAGAAAGAGGGGGAGCGTCATCTGAATATTCGTCCTGCGTTCGTACTGGTACCGACGGCGATGGAGTCTGTTGCTAACCAGGTCATTCGCTCCTCAAGTGTCAAGGGGGCTGACATTAACGCCGGTATTATTAACCCGGTGAAAGATTTTGCGACCGTTATTGCAGAGCCTCGTCTTGATGATAACAGCCAGACCACCTTCTACCTGGCTGCGTCAAAAGGCTCCGATACGATTGAAGTGGCTTATCTCAACGGTGTGGATACGCCATATATTGATCAGATGGAGGGCTTCAGTGTGGATGGCGTGACAACGAAAGTGCGTATTGACGCCGGTGTCGCGCCAGTTGATCACCGTGGTCTGGTGAAATGTACGGCGTAAACGTCGCAGACAACAACTCTGATGGCCCGTAAGGGCTTTTTTTGTACCTGAAATCAGCCCCTGAACGGGGCTGTGCGGAGACAGTTATGGCAAAGAATTTTGTAGAAGAAGGAAAAACGGTGGCGATTGTTGCCAGTGCAGCCATCAGCAGCGGAGATCTGGTGCAGGTGGGTGATGTTTTTGCGGTGGCGCTGACCGATATTCCACAGGGTGAAACAGGCGACGGCCTGACCGAAGGTGTGTTTATGCTGCCTAAGCTGAAAACGGATGACATGAAAACGGGTAAGAAGGTTTATCTGAAGTCCGGAAAAGTTCAGCTGACTAACAGCGGCTCTGATCCGCTGGTCGGGGTTGTCTGGGCAGATGCCGGAACCAGTGCAGAAGAGGTGCCGGTAAAACTCAATGTCTGATCCCTTTTCCCGGCTGGCAGCGCGTATGGATGCTATCACGGTCAGAAAGATGGGAAAGACAGCCTCGATTAATGATGTCGATATGACCGTGATCCCGGGAGAAACACTGGCAGAGCTGAATGCTCTGTCCGGACCTGCGGTCTCTCTGGTGGTGTTTTCTTCGGGATACCGCCCACGGCGCGGGGATCGCGTTGTTTATGACGGACAACAATGGACGGTCACACGGCATGAACGCTTTAACGGTAAGCCAATGATCTTTATTGAGTAAAGAGGTGTGGGATGAAGGGGCTTGAGAATGCCATCCGCAATCTGAACAGCCTTGATACCCGTATGGTGCCACAGGCCAGCGCATGGGCGATAAACCGTGTGGCACAGAAAGCGGTCTCGGTTGCCACCCGGCAGGTTGCCGGGAATACCGTTGCGGGAGATAACCAGGTGAAAGGGATCCCCCTGAAACTGGTACGTCAGCGTGTCCGGGTGTTTAAAGCCAGTCCGTCAGGAAAAATGACGGCCAGGATCCGCGTTAACCGGGGCAATCTGCCCGCCATCAAACTGAACACAACACGGCGGCGTGCTGGTGAAGGACTGAGAGTGGGAAAATACTTTTTCCGGGGGGCATTTGTTCAGCAACTGGCGAATGGCCGCTGGCATGTTCTGAGGCGTCTTCCTGAAGCGCGTTTTGCAACAGGGCATGACCATCAGGGCAGGCCAAGAAAAAATCGTCTTCCTGTGGAGGTAGTGAAAATCCCGCTGTCCGGACCGCTGACACAGGCATTTGAAGATGCCCGCGACCGCATCATTGCTGCGGAAATGCCGAAACAGCTGGGGTATGCACTGAAACAACAACTGAGATTATGGCTGACCCGATGAACCGACATACACAAATCCGCCAGGTCGTACTGGCACGCCTTCGGGAACAGTGTGGAGACAGCGCCACGTTTTTTGACGGGCTTCCGGCATTTATTGATGCGCAGGAACTGCCCGCCGTGGCGGTGTGGCTGAGTGATGCTCAGTACACCGGAAAAATGACGGATGAAGATGACTGGCAGGCTGTTCTGCATATTGCCGTCTTCATCCGGGCACAGGCACCGGATTCAGAGCTGGATATGTGGATGGAGAGCACCATTTTTCCTGCCCTGAATGATATACCGGCACTTTCCGGACTCATCGACACCCTGATCCCACTCGGTTTTAACTATCAACGTGATAATGAGATGGCCACCTGGGCGATGGCGGAAATCACGTACCAGATCACGTACACGAATTAAGGAGGTGGTAATGACCACACCAAATCCACTGGCAAAGACGAAAGGTGCGGGGACGACGTTCTGGATGTATACCGGCAACGGCGATGCGTTTGCGAATCCTTTGTCGGACACTGACTGGCTGCGTCTTGCGATGGTGAAGGATCTGCAACCTGGCGAAATGACCGCTGATGCAGAAGATGACACTTATCTCGATGATGAAGATGCAGACTGGAAAACGACAACCCAGGGGCAGAAATCAGTCGGTGATACTTCGGCGACGCTGGCCTGGCGTCCGGGTGACAGCGGGCAGAAAAAACTGGTTCAGTTGTTCGACTCCGGTGAAGTCTGCGCGTTTCGTATCAAATATCCCAACGGTACTGTTGATGTTTTCCGTGGCTGGCTGAGTTCACTGGGTAAAACCATTGCCTCAAAAGACGTGATGACCCGCACTGTGAAAATCAGCGGTGTGGGGCGTCCGTATCTGGCAGAGGAAGGCACTGAAACAGTGAGCGTTACCGGGCTGACGGTGGCACCGGCATCTGCCAGTGTAAAAGTGGGAGCAACCACCACGCTGACCTTTACAGTAAAACCTGACGGAGCCAGTGACAAAGCGATCAGTGTGCATTCGTCAGATCCACAGACTGCCACGGTGACCCTGAACGGGCTTGTAGCCACGGTGAAAGGCGTGAAGCAGGGCAGTGTCAGCATTGTGGGCATGACCGCTGACGGGAATTTTGTGGCTGTGGCTGCGGTGACTGTCAGCGCCGCAGGTTAACAGGACGATACTCATCATTTGCCCCGGTTATCCGGGGCTTTTTTGCAGGTGGAGAACATGATGTTTCTGAAACAGGGCACGTTTAATTATGAAAAACAGTCCGTGGTGCTCAGTGAGCTGTCCGGGCTGCAGAGAATTGAATATCTGGCGTTTGTTCAGCAGCGAACGGCAAAGTTTGATGCCGGTGAGGGAGAACTGCCGGAGGCTGAACGACAGATTGCTTTTCTGCGGATGGGGATGGATATCAATGCCTGGCTGGTTTCCCGCTCACTGTGGAATGCGGATCAGTCTAAGGATGTAGAGACGCTTTGCGCATCCGTTATTACAACATGGTCGTATGATGCCCTGGGTGCGGGGGCGGAGATGGTTCTGTCGCTGAGCGGTATGGGGGCCATTGATAATGCCGGGGATGATGAGCATGAGGCGCTGACGCCGGAAAAGTCCTGACGCGGGAAATGCAGTTTGTCATGCGGCTTGCCCGGGAGTTCCGGCGGGCAGACTGGCGGCGGATGCTGTCGGAAATGTCGGCCACTGAGCTTGGTGAGTGGGGCGATTATTTCCGGATGCAGAGCTTCAGTGATGTGTGGATGGATGCGCAGTTTGCCTCGCTGAAGGCATTGATCGTGAGAATGGTGTCCGGCAGCAGTGATGCTGCGGTGGCTGATTTCAGCCTTTTACCGGAAGAGAACGGGATACCGGAGCGAACGGACGAAGAACTGATGCATCTTGGGGAAGGTATTTCCGGAGGTGTGCGTTATGGACCAGATAGCCAACCTGGTCATTGATTTGGGGATTGATGCGGCAGAGTTTAAAAATGAAATCCCCCGTATCAAAAACCTTCTGAATGGTGCAGCCAGCGATGCAGAACGGTCTTCTGCCCGTATGCAGCGTTTTATGGAGCGTCAGACTCAGGCCGCCCGGCAGACAACGCAGGCGGCGTCTTCGGCTGCAACAGCCGCATCCGTCCATGCGCAGACGGTGGAGAAGAACGCACAGGCTCATGAACGCATGGCCCGCGAGGTGGAGAAAACCCGCCAGCGCATGGAGGCGCTGAGCCAGAAAATGCGCGAGGAACAGGCGCAGGCCATGGCTCTGGCGGAGGCTCAGGATAAAGCGGCTGCTGCGTTTTATCGTCAGATTGACAGTGTGAAACAGGCCAGTGCGGGTCTGCAGGAATTACAGCGTATTCAGCAGCAGATCCGACAGGCCAGAAACAGTGGCGGGATTGGTCAGCAGGATTATCTGGCGCTGATTTCTGAGGTTACGGCGAAAACCCGTGTTCTTACACAGGCTGAGGAAGAGGCTACCCGACAGAAAGTGGCGTTTATCCGTCAGCTTAAAGAGCAGGCAACCCGCCAGAATCTTTCTTCTTCTGAGTTGCTTCGTGCTAAGGCTGCCCAGCTGGGGGTAAGCAGTGCTGCAGAAGTGTATATCCGCAAAATGGAGCAGGCAGGAAAAGCCACGCATTCGCTGGGTCTGAAAAGTGCAGCGGCCCGCCAGGAGATAGGCGTTCTGATAGGTGAACTGGCTCGCGGCAATTTAGGTGCGCTGAGGGGATCCGGGATAACGCTGGCTAACCGTGCCGGATGGATAGACACACTGATGTCACCGAAAGGCATGATGCCAGGTGGGGTTATTGGCGGTATTGCCGCGGCCGTCTATGGTCTGGGTAAAGCCTGGTATGACGGTCAGAAGGAGGGGGAAGAATTTAACCGCCAGTTGTCGCTGACGGGGCATTATGCCGGAGTCACTGCCGGGCAGCTGTGGACGCTTAGTCGTGCTATTTCCGGGAATGGTATCACGCAACATGCTGCAGCCGGTGCGCTGGCTCAGGTGGTGGGGAGTGGTGCATTTCGTGGAAACGATATCGGTATGGTGGCGAGAGCTGCCGCACAGATGGAGCGATCGGTTGGCCAGTCGGTCAGCGATACCATAAATCAGTTTAAGCGGCTGAAGGATGATCCTGTAAATGCCGCGAAGGCTCTGGACAATGAGCTGCATTTTCTTACTGCCACTCAGCTTGAGCAGATACGTGTCCTTGGGGATCAGGGACGGTCCAGTGATGCTGCACGGATAGCCATGTCTGCACTGGCAGAGGAAACCGGTCGGCGTACTGCGGATATTGATAATAACCTCAATGCGCTTGGCAGTACGCTGAAGTATCTGTCTGATTTGTGGAGTCGTTTCTGGGATGCGGCCATGAATATTGGTCGTGAAGACTCGCTGGATGAACAGATTGCCGCTTTACAGGAGAAAGTGTCGCGGGCGAAAAGACTCCCCTGGACGGCATCATCTTCTCAGGTTGAATACGATCAGCAGCGTCTGAACGATCTTCAGGAGAAAAAACGCCAGAAGGATTTGCAGGATGCAAAAGAGCAGGCAGAGCGGAATTATCAGGAGCAACAGAAACGACGTAATGCTGAAAATGCTGCACTGAACCGGATGAATGAAACGGAAGCAGCACGACATCAGCGTGAAATTGCGCGTATTAATGCCATGCAGTACGCCGACCAGGCTGTCAGGGATGCGGCGATACAACGTGAAAATGAACGTTACGAGAAAGCCCTGGCATCCGGTAAGAAAAAAACACGCGAAACCCGTAATGATGAGGCCACCCGGTTATTGCTGCAGTACAGTCAGCAACAGGCACAGGTGGAAGGGCAGATTGCTGCTGCAAGACAGTCAGCAGGCATTGCCACTGAAAAGATGACAGAAGCGCATAAACAGCTTCTGGCTCTGCAGCAGCGCATCAGCGACCTGGACGGGAAAAAACTGACGGCAGATGAAAAGAGTGTGCTGGCCCGTAAAGATGAACTGATTCAGGCACTGACGCTGCTGGATGTAAAACAGCAGGAGCTTCAGAAACAGACGGCACTCAACGAGCTGAAGAAAAAAACAATTCAGCTGACCAGTCAACTGGCTGAAGAAGAGCGTGCTCAGCGTCAGCAACATGACCTGGATATCGCCACGGTGGGTATGGGTGATCAGCAGCGGCAGCGATATCAGGTACAACTGAGTCTTCGCCAGAAATACCAGCAACAGCTGGAGCAGTTGAGGCGGGATAGTGAGCAGAAAGGGACATATAACACGGATGACTACAGAAAGGCCGAGCAGGCGCTGACGGAGAGCCTGAACCGACAACTGAATGAGAATCGCCGTTACTGGCAACAGCTTGAAATTGCTCAGGGGGACTGGAAAAACGGAGTCCTGCGTGCACTCCAGAATGTCACTGAGAATGCGGATAACACAGCCGGGACAGTGGAACAGTTGTTCACGTCTGCGTTCAGTAGCATGAGTGACTGGCTGGCGACATTCTGTACTACAGGCAAACTCAATTTCAAATCCTTCACCTCTTCTGTGCTGTCAGATATGTCCAGAATCATGGCTCAGATAGCTTTAATGAAAGCGGTAAAAGGCATTGCTTCCGCGCTGCCTTTTGATTTTGTAGCTAATGCTGATGGCGGTGTTTATCAGTCGGCTGATTTGAGTCGCTACAGTGGCACGGTGGTTAACCGTCCGACGTTTTTTGCTTTTGCAAAAGGCGCGGGTGTGATGGGGGAAGCTGGACCTGAAGCCATTCTGCCACTGCGTCGTGGTGCTGACGGTAAGCTGGGGGTTGTGGCGGATATTGGTGGTTCAGGTATGGCGATGTTTGCCCCGCAGTACAACATCGAGATCAATAACGATGGCACGAACGGGCAGATAGGTCCGGCTGCCCTGAAGGTGGTTTATGACCTTGGGAAAAAAGCGGCAGCGGACTTTATGCAACAGCAGGCCCGTGATGGTGGTCGGTTTAGTGGAGCATATCGGTAATGGAGACGTTTCACTGGAAAGTGCGCCCGGATATGAATGTGGTATCAGAGCCGAAAGTGGTGACAGTGAAGCTGGGCGATGGTTATGAACAGCGTCGTGCGGCGGGACTGAATAACCAGTTGTCGACTTACAGCGTGACGATACGTGTTCGTAAATGTGAACACCCATCTTTAAAAGCCTTTCTGGAACGGCACGGTGGCGTCCGCGCATTTCAGTGGACGCCACCTTATGACTGGAGGCCGATCAGGGTGGTTTGTCGTAAATGGTCGGCAAGCGTGGGGGCGCTGTGGGTAACCATAACGGCAGATTTTGAACAGGTCGTGGCATAGGAGGCCCTGATGCAGGATATTCCACAGGAAACACATCATGAGACGACACGCCTTACTCAGTCAGCCCTGGTGGTGCTCTGGGAAATCGATCTGACAGAGGTCGGTGGTGAACGTTATTTTTTCTGTAATGAGCAGAACGAAAAAGGTGAGCCGGTCACCTGGCAGGGGCGGCAGTATCAGGCATACCCCATTCAGGGGACGGGATTTGAACTGAACGGTAAGGGCAGTGCTGCCCGTCCGACACTGACGGTCTCTAACCTGCACGGCATGGTCACCGGGATGGCGGAAGACCTGCAGAGTCTGGTCGGCGGAACGGTGGTCAGGCGTAAGGTTTACGCCCGTTTTCTGGATGCGGTGAACTTCGTCAACGGAAACAGCGACGCCGATCCGGAGCAGGAGGTGATCAGCCTCTGGCGCATCGAGCAGTGCAGCGAACTGAGTGCGGTCAGTGCCTCCTTTGTGCTCTCCACACCGACGGAAACGGATGGTGCTGTTTTTCCGGGGCGCATCATGCTGGCCAACACCTGCACCTGGACCTATCGCGGTGATGAGTGCGGTTATCATGGTCCGGCTGTCGCGGATGAATATGACCAGCCGACGTCCGATATCACGAAGGATAAATGCAGCAAATGCCTGAGCGGCTGTAAGTTTCGCAATAACGTCGGCAACTTTGGCGGCTTCCTTTCCATTAACAAACTTTCGCAGTAATCCCATGACAGAGACAGAATCAGCGATTCTGGCGCACGCCCGGCGATGTGCGCCAGCGGAGTCGTGCGGCTTCGTGGTAAGCACGCCGGAGGGGGAAAGATATTTCCCCTGCGTGAATATCTCCGGTGAGCCGGAGGAGTATTTCCGGATGGCTCCGGAGGACTGGCTGCAGGCAGAAATGCAGGGTGAGATTGTGGCGCTGGTCCACAGCCACCCCGGTGGTCTGCCCTGGCTGAGTGAGGCTGACCGGCGGCTGCAGGTGCAGAGTGATTTGCCGTGGTGGCTGGTTTGCCGGGGGGCGATTCATAAGTTCCGCTGTGTGCCGCATCTCACCGGGCGGCGCTTTGAGCACGGGGTGACGGACTGTTACACGCTGTTCCGGGATGCTTATCATCTGGCGGGGATTGAGATGCCGGATTTTCATCGCGGGGATGACTGGTGGCGTCACGGTCAGAATCTCTATCTGGATAATCTGGAGGCCACAGGGCTGTATCAGGTGCCGTTGTCAGCGGCGCAGCCGGGCGATGTGCTGCTGTGCTGTTTTGGTTCATCGGTGCCGAATCATGCCGCCATTTACTGCGGCGACGGTGAGCTGTTGCACCATATTCCTGAACAACTGAGCAAACGAGAGAGGTATACCGACAAATGGCAGCGACGCACACACTCCCTCTGGCGTCACCGGGCATGGCACGCATCTGCCTTTACGGGGATTTACAACGATTTGGCCGCCGCATCGACCTTCGTGTAAAAACGGGGGCTGAAGCCATCCGGGCGTTGTCCACACAGCTCCCGGCGTTTCGTCAGAAACTGAATGACGGCTGGTATCAGGTGCGCATTGCCGGGCGTGATGCAGGTGAAACCGAATTATCTGCCCGTCTTAATGAGCCGCTGGCAAATGGTGCCGTGATCCACATCGTGCCGCGTCTGGCGGGAGCTAAAAGTGGCGGTGTGTTTCAGGTGGTGCTGGGGGCGGCGCTGATTGCGGTGGCATGGTGGAACCCTGTGGGCTGGCTGGGTGCCGCGGCTGTATCGGGCATGTATGCGGCAGGGGCCAGTATGATCCTGGGTGGTGTGGCCCAGATGCTGGCACCGAAAGCCCGGACGCCCACAGCGACCAGCACGGATAACGGTAAGCAGAACACCTATTTCTCATCACTGGATAACATGGTTGCCCAGGGCAATGTTCTGCCTGTTCTGTACGGTGAAATGCGCGTGGGGTCACGCGTGGTTTCTCAGGAGATCAGCACGGCAGACGAAGGGGATGGTGGTCAGGTTGTGGTGATTGGTCGCTGATGCAAAATGTTTTATGTGAAACCGCCTCCGGGCGGTTTTATCGTTTATGGAGCATGACGAATGGGTAAAGGCAGCAGTAAGGGGCATACCCCGCGCGAAGCGAAGGACAACCTGAAGTCCACGCAGCTGCTGAGTGTGATCGATGCCATCAGCGAAGGGCCGGTTGAAGGTCCGGTGGATGGATTAAAAAGCGTGCTGCTGAACAGTACGCCGGTGCTGGACAGTGAGGGGAATACCAATATATCCGGCGTCACGGTGGTGTTCCGGGCCGGTGAGCAGGAGCAGACACCGCCGGAGGGATTTGAATCCTCCGGCTCCGAGACGGTGCTGGGTACGGAAGTGAAGTACGACACGCCGATTACCCGGACCATCACGTCTGCAAACATCGACCGTCTGCGCTTTACCTTCGGTGTGCAGGCACTGGTGGAAACCACCTCAAAGGGGGACCGGAATCCGTCGGAAGTCCGCCTGCTGGTTCAGATACAGCGTAACGGTGGCTGGGTGACGGAAAAAGACATCACCATTAAGGGCAAAACCACCTCGCAGTATCTGGCCTCGGTGGTGGTGGATAACCTGCCGCCGCGCCCGTTTAATATCCGGATGCGCAGGATGACGCCGGACAGCACCACAGACCAGCTGCAGAACAAAACGCTCTGGTCGTCATACACCGAAATCATCGATGTGAAACAGTGCTACCCGAACACGGCACTGGTCGGCGTACAGGTGGACTCGGAGCAGTTCGGCAGCCAGCAGGTGAGTCGTAATTATCATCTTCGCGGGCGCATTCTGCAGGTGCCGTCGAACTATAACCCGCAGACGCGACAATACAGCGGTATCTGGGACGGAACGTTTAAGCCAGCATACAGCAACAACATGGCCTGGTGTCTGTGGGATATGCTGACCCATCCGCGCTACGGCATGGGGAAACGTCTTGGTGCGGCGGATGTGGACAAATGGGCGCTGTATGTCATCGGCCAGTACTGCGACCAGTCAGTGCCGGACGGCTTTGGCGGCACGGAGCCGCGCATCACCTGTAATGCGTACCTGACCACACAGCGCAAGGCGTGGGACGTTCTCAGTGATTTCTGCTCGGCGATGCGCTGTATGCCGGTATGGAACGGGCAGACGCTGACGTTCGTGCAGGACCGACCGTCGGATAAGGTGTGGACCTATAACCGCAGTAATGTGGTGATGCCGGATGATGGCGCGCCGTTCCGCTACAGCTTCAGCGCCCTGAAGGACCGCCATAATGCCGTTGAGGTGAACTGGATTGACCCGGACAACGGCTGGGAGACGGCGACAGAGCTTGTTGAAGATACGCAGGCCATTGCCCGTTACGGTCGTAATGTCACGAAGATGGATGCCTTTGGCTGTACCAGCCGGGGGCAGGCACACCGCGCCGGGCTGTGGCTGATTAAAACGGAGCTGCTGGAGACGCAGACCGTGGATTTCAGCGTCGGCGCAGAAGGGCTTCGCCATGTACCGGGCGATGTTATTGAAATCTGCGATGATGACTATGCCGGTATCAGCACCGGTGGTCGTGTGCTGGCGGTGAACAGCCAGACCCGGACGCTGACGCTCGACCGTGAAATCACGCTGCCATCCTCCGGTACCACGCTGATAAGCCTGGTTGACGGAAGTGGTAATCCGGTCAGCGTGGAGGTTCAGTCCGTCACCGACGGACTTAAGGTGAAAGTGAGCCGTGTTCCTGACGGCGTTGCCGAATACAGCGTGTGGGGGCTGAAGCTGCCGACGCTGCGCCAGCGCCTGTTCCGCTGTGTGAGTATCCGTGAGAACGATGACGGTACGTATGCCATCACCGCCGTGCAGCATGTGCCGGAAAAAGAGGCCATCGTGGATAACGGGGCGCACTTTGACGGCGAACAGAGTGGCACGGTGAACGGTGTCACGCCGCCAGCGGTGCAGCACCTGACCGCAGAAGTCACTGCAGACAGCGGGGAATATCAGGTGCTGGCGCGCTGGGACACACCGAAGGTGGTGAAGGGCGTGAGCTTCCTGCTCCGTCTGACCGTAACAGCGGACGACGGCAGTGAGCGGCTGGTCAGCACGGCCCGGACGACGGAAACCACATACCGCTTCACGCAACTGGCGCTGGGGAACTACAGGCTGACAGTCCGGGCGGTAAATGCGTGGGGGCAGCAGGGAGATCCGGCGTCGGTATCGTTCCGGATTGCCGCACCGGCAGCACCGTCGAGGATTGAGCTGACGCCGGGCTATTTTCAGATAACCGCCACGCCGCATCTTGCCGTTTATGACCCGACGGTACAGTTTGAGTTCTGGTTCTCGGAAAAGCGGATTACCGATATCAGGCAGGTTGAAACCACAGCCCGCTACCTTGGCACGGGGCTGTACTGGATAGCCGCCAGTATCAATATCAGGCCGGGCTATGATTATTATTTTTACGTTCGCAGTGTGAACACCGTTGGCAAATCGGCATTCGTGGAGGCTGTTGGTCAGCCGAGTGATGATGCATCCGGCTATCTGGATTTTTTCAAAGGCGAGATAGGGAAAACCCATCTGGCTCAGGAGCTGTGGACGCAGATTGATAACGGTCAGCTTGCGCCTGACCTGGCTGAAATCAGGACGTCCATTAAGGATGTCAGCAATGAAATCACGCAGACCGTCAATAAGAAACTGGAAGACCAGAGTGCGGCAATTCAGCAGATACAGAAGGTTCAGGTTGATACAAATAATAATCTGAACAGCATGTGGGCTGTGAAGCTGCAGCAGATGCAGGACGGACGCCTTTATATTGCGGGTATCGGTGTCGGTATTGAGAACACCCCCGACGGCATGCAGAGTCAGGTGCTGCTGGCGGCAGACAGGATTGCGATGATTAATCCTGCAAATGGCAACACAAAACCGATGTTTGTTGGTCAGGGTGATCAGATATTCATGAATGAAGTGTTCCTGAAATATCTGACGGCTCCCACCATTACTAGCGGCGGTAATCCTCCTGCATTTTCCATGACACCGGACGGAAAGCTGACCGCTAAAAATGCAGATATCAGTGGCAGTGTGAATGCGAACGCCGGGACGCTCAACAACGTTACGATAAATGAGAACTGTCAGATTAAAGGGAAACTGTCAGCCAACCAGATTGAAGGCGATATTGTCAAAACAGTGGGTAAGGCTTTCCCGCGGGACTCCCGGGCACCGGAGCGGTGGCCATCAGGGACCATTACCGTCAGGATTTATGACGATCAGCCGTTTGACCGGCAGATTGTTATTCCGGCGGTGGCATTCAGCGGTGCTAAACATGAGAGAGAGCATACTGATATTTACTCCTCATGCCGCCTGATAGTGAAGAAAAATGGTGCTGAAATTTATAACCGTACCGCGCTGGATAATACGCTGATTTACAGTGGTGTTATTGATATGCCAGCTGGTCACGGCCACATGACGCTGGAGTTTTCGGTGTCAGCATGGCTGGTAAATGACTGGTATCCCACAGCAAGTATCAGCGATTTGCTGGTTGTGGTGATGAAGAAAGCCACCGCAGGCATCAGTATCAGCTGAATTTTATAACCCATATACGGGCGCCAGAAATGGCGCCTTTTTTATTGCAGAAAAGCGAGAGGTAATTATGCGTAAAGTTTGTGCAGCCATTTTGTCCGCAGCCATCTGTCTGGCCGTATCCGGTGCGCCTGCATGGGCGTCTGAGCAGCAGGCCACACTGAGCGCAGGGTATCTTCATGCCCGTACGAACGCTCCCGGCAGCGAAAATCTGAACGGGATTAACGTGAAATACCGTTATGAGTTTACGGACACGCTGGGGCTGATTACGTCATTCAGTTATGCCAACGCTGAAGATGAGCAAAAAACGCATTACAGCGATACCCGCTGGCATGAGGATTCCGTGCGTAATCGCTGGTTCAGCGTGATGGCGGGGCCGTCTGTGCGCGTGAATGAATGGTTCAGCGCGTATGCGATGGCGGGTATGGCTTACAGCCGTGTGTCGACTTTCTCCGGGGATTATCTCCGCGTAACTGACAACAAGGGGAAAACGCACGACGTGCTGACCGGAAGTGATGACGGTCGCCACAGCAACACGTCTCTGGCGTGGGGAGCTGGCGTGCAGTTTAACCCGACCGAATCCGTGGCCATTGATATTGCTTATGAAGGCTCCGGCAGTGGCGACTGGCGCACTGACGGTTTCATCGTGGGTGTCGGTTATAAGTTCTGATTAGCCAGGTAACACAGTGTTATGACAGCCCGCCGGTTCAGGCGGGCTTTTTTGTGGGGTGAATATGGCAGTAAAGATTTCAGGTGTACTGAAAGACGGCACAGGAAAACCGGTACAGAACTGCACAATCCAGCTGAAAGCAAAACGTAACAGCACCACGGTGGTGGTGAACACGCTGGCCTCAGAAAATCCGGATGAAGCCGGGCGTTACAGCATGGACGTTGAGTACGGTCAGTACAGCGTTATTCTGTTGGTGGAAGGATTCCCGCCGTCACATGCCGGGACCATCACCGTGTATGAAGATTCTCAACCCGGTACGCTGAATGATTTTCTCGGTGCCATGACGGAGGATGATGCCCGTCCGGAGGCACTGCGCCGTTTTGAGCTGATGGTGAATGAAGTGGCACGTCATGCCGGAGCGTCATCACAGAGTGCAGCGGCGGCAAAGAAATCCGAAACGGCAGCAGCCTCATCGAAGAATGCAGCGAAAACCTCAGAAACGAATGCAGCTAACAGCGCACAGGCGGCAGCGGCCTCGCAGACTGCATCGGCAAACTCCGCGACAGCAGCCAAAAAATCAGAAACCAGCGCGAAAAATAGCGAGACAGCCACAAAGGCCAGCGAAAAAAACGCAAAATCCAGCCAGACGGCAGCGAAAACCAGTGAGACGAATGCCAAAGACAGTGAAGCCAACGCAAAGGTGAGCGAAACAGCGGCGGCGAACTCGGCGAAAGCATCGGCAGCAAGCCAGACGGCAGCAAAAGCAAGTGAAGATGCTGCCAGAGAATACGCAAACCAGACAGCAGAGCCGTACAGATATGTTTTACAGCCGCTGCCGGATGTGTGGATACCCTTTAATGATTCGCTGGATATGATTACGGGCTATTCTCCGGGTTATAAAAAAGTGAAGATTGGTGATAATGTGGTTCAGGTTGCCAGTGATAAACAGGTTAATTTCAGTCGCGCATCAACGGCAACATATATCAACAAATCTGGCGAACTGAAAACGGCGGAAATTAATGAGCCACGATTTGAAAAAGAAGGTTTATTGATTGAAGGTCAGCGAACCAACTACATGTTGAATTCAGCAACTCCAGCTTCTTGGGGTAAATCTGCAAATATGAATGTCGCTGAGGTTGGAACTGATAGTTTTGGTTTTACTTATGGAAAGTTTGTTTGTAATGAATCATTAATTGGGCAAAGTACAACCCTTAATATGGCAGTAGTTTCAACCTCGGGGGCTGTCGATGTATCAGGCGATAATAAGTGTGTGACGACATCGTGCAGATTTAAAACGGATTTGGAACTCCTGTTAAGGATCAGGTTTGAAGCCTTCGATGGCAGCGCTTCATCTAATCTTGGATATGCCATTGTTAATACGCGGTCTTTATTGGTTGAAATCACCGGTGTAGCTGCCGACAGGCTCACCGCACGAGTTAACAAAGATGAAGCTACGGGCTGGATTTTTGTAGAGGCAACGATTCAAGCAAGTAAAGAAACTTACATAACCTCTGCAATACAATACGCACCAAAAAAAGGTGGTGTCGTTGAATCTGGTGACTATATTTATCTGGCCACCCCTCAGGTTGAGGATGGTTCGTGTGTATCATCTTTTATTATATCAGGAACGACGGCGGCGACGCGCGCAAGCGATATGGTTACAGTTCCGATTAAGAATAATCTTTATAATCTTCCTTTTACGGTTCTTTGTGAGGTACATAAGAACTGGTATAAAACGCCAAATGCAGCGCCACGTGTTTTTGATACCGGCGGTCATCAAACCGGAGCGGCTATTATTCTTGGCTTCGGATCTTCGGCAGATGGGCCAGACGGATTTCCTTATTGCGATATTGGTGGATCAAATAGGCGTGTTAACGAAAACGCATCGTTGAAAAAAATGGTTATGGGGATGCGTGTAAAGTCAGATCAGTCTACATGTGCAGTAAGTAACGGGCGTATATCCAGCGAAACAAAAACCACATGGGAATATATCCGGAGTACAGCAACCATTCGCATTGGTGGACAAACTACAGCAGGATTACGCCATTTATTTGGGCATGTGAGGAATTTTCGTCTCTGGCATAAAGAGCTAACAGATGCGCAGCTTGGGGAGGTTGTGGAGTGAGAGATTTCACGTTGCGTTTCAGTGATAAAGCAGATTTCAGGGCATTTCTCAGGAAACTTAACTGGGAAGAGGACGAAGAGCTGCAGAATGCCGTTCTGGTTGATGAGATTGGTTTTACGTTCAGGGAGACAGATGTTTCTGATGACGGAGAACCAGAATACACGCGAAACGAAGGGTACTTTGTTAATATCCGTCTTCTTGACGATGGATTTGATGATTCCGTGTTCCGTGAGTGGGTGGTTACACCAGAGCGCCCGCTCAGGGAGTGGTTTTAAGGATAGCAGATGGATATCACGTCGATACTTCATGCGCTTTGTGCCGTGGCGGTGCAGGTACTGGCTGGTCTTTTTACCGGAAACTGGGCTTACGGGGCGATAGCCGGTTGTACGTTCTTCATTGCGCGTGAACACA
>OAVM01000291.1_pt1 | contig 21985 bp, 18 predicted proteins | sample 1476421 | NCBI WGS metagenome assembly OAVM01 (sample SAMEA2580099, study PRJEB22360) | human gut metagenome | biome: human gut; feature: human-associated habitat; material: faeces | place: Denmark | collected 2008/2010
CCGGAGCTGCGTAAGGTCTTTTTGGGCTTAATATTTGACAAAGGTCATAAGAATTCTTTTTCCCGAGACAGACGGCACGAAGCGCTCTTTCTGCTGTGTTATTGTCCGCCTCCGCCAGACCGTCATCACTGTAATAACAGAGGGCGTCCCACTGATTCAGGACATAGCTGAACGCTTCGCCCAGTCGGGATTTTTTCGACAACGTGCCATTCTTCTCCACCATCCATTCATGCAGCGACGTCAGTAACGCTTTGCTTCGCTGCTGCCTGGCTGCAAGACGTTCAGACTCCGGTAAGCCCCGTATTTCATCCTCAATGGCGTACAGTTCACTGATGCGCTTCAGAGCTTCTTCTGCCGTCGTACTTTTGCTGCTGATGTATACATCGTGGATTTTTCGCCGGGCATGGGCCCAGCACGCAACTTCTGTCAGTGCACCACCTTCACGTTCGGCACTGAACAGCCGATCGTAACCGCTGAATGCATCCGCCTGCAGGATACCCCGGAAGGGACGAAGGTGTTGTACCGGATGTTTTCCCTGCCTGTCTGGTGAGTAGGCGAACCAGACCGCCGGTGGCTCTGATGAGCCCGCATTCCGGTCATCCCGGACATACGTCCAGATGCGTCCTGTTTTTGCCTTTTTTCTGCCCGGTGCCAGCACTTTTACTGGTATGTCGTCAGTGTGAACCTTGCGGGTGTTCATCACGTAACGGTACAGGGCATCATTCAGCGGAGTCATTAACTGGCAGCACGCGTCAACCCAGTTGGAGAGTAATGCACGGCTCAGTTCGACACCCTGTCGGGCAAAGATTTCACTCTGACGATACAGTGGCAGGTGTTCGCAGTATTGTCCCGTTAACACGCGGGCAAGTAATCCGGAGCCCGCGATGCCGCGCTCTATCGGGCGGGACGGCGCTGGCGCTTCAACTATACAGTCACATTTTGTACAGGCTTTTTTTACCCGAACAGTGCGGATCACTTTCAGGGCGCTACTCACCAGTTCCAGCTGCTCAGCACTGACTTCACCCAGATAATCCAGCTCACTGCCACACTCCGGGCAACAACTTTCTTCAGGCTCCAGGCGGTGTATTTCACGGGGAAGATGTGCTGGTAACGGACGACGATGACGTGACTGTCGCAACTGGCGGGGAACCTGCGGGTCATTCTCACGCCCACTGTAACGATCGCTTTCCTGTTCGCGTTGTTTCAGTTGGGCCTCAGCCTGTTCAACCTCACGCTGCAGTTTTTCAGAACGGGTACCGAACAGCATCCGGCGCAGTTTTTCTATCTGGGCCCTCAGATGTTCTGTTTCCCGCTCCTCCTCTTCGATCTTTTCTTCGGCACGTGCCAGTGCAGAGCGCAGGAAGGCCTCCGTCTCTTCAACCAGACTCAGTTGCTGATCTTTCTGACGGAGGGCTTCAGCCTGCTCAGAGAGTAGCCTTTCCAGCTCAGTGATACGAATGAGGTATTTCCGACTCATGACCGTTTTTATAATCCGGCCATGACATTTTTACAACATTGTCAGTGCATTAAGGCGGGATGTTTTGGGTTGACGCCAGTCCAGTTTATCGAGGAGCATTGCCAGCTGCGAGCGGGTAATGGATACCTTACCGTCACGCACCGCAGGCCAGATAAACTGGCCTTCCTCCAGACGTTTGGTGAACAGGCACAGACCATCAGCATCAGCCCACAGGATTTTAATCGTGTCACCCCGTCGGCCGCGAAAGATAAACAGGTGACCGGAGAAGGGGTTCTCATCCAGCACATGTTGTACCTGTTCACCCAGACCGTTGAAGGATTTACGCATATCAGTAACGCCGGCAACCAGCCAGATTCGAGTGTCTGATGGGAGCGAGATCATCGTCCTCTCCCGGTCAGTTCACGGATCAACACCGTGAGCAGCTCTGGTGAAGGATTTTCCAGCGTCATGTTACCGTGGCGGAACTCAACTTTACAGGAACTGGCACTGACTGTGCTTTGTGAAGGAGTGGATAAAAGCGGAGTAAGAGCCGCCATAGGCTCTTTCTGCTCATCAGGCGTTATCTCAACAGGTAATAATTCAACGCCAGCGCCAGAAGAGGTTGTTACCGGAAGACGCCGCGATATACGCCCTTCGTTCTGCCAGAGCCTGAGCCATTTGAACTGGAGGTTATCATTGATATCGTGTTCCCTGGCAATACGGGCAACAGAGGCTCCTGGTTGTGAAGCCAGTTTAACCATTTGAAGTTTAAACTCATTTGAAAATGTTCTGCGGGGTTCTGCGGGGTTCTGCGGGGTTCTGCGGGGTTCTGCGGATAATATTTTCTGTTCCATAACAGGTGTCCACTAGTTGAAAAAGTGGGCACCTACGTTACCAATACTGGCTTAATGGCTACATACGGCGGTCAGTTTACGCTTACAGAAATGTAATGAAGACGTCCTACCATTAACTGAAGAGCATGGTGACGGATGAAGGAAAAAGCAGGAGTGTGTGGTGCCTCACAGATTTCCGACATCATAGCTGTCAACGACGGATGAAAAGCGGCTCTTCCGCAACTTGGGTGGAAGAAAATGGATGAAACTTTCTGGTGTGAGAACCTTAAGGAAACAACATGTTGGGTGGAGCGGACAATCCAAATGGTGAATTACCGTCTTATATCACTGGCGCTGACATTCCGGGCGTCTTCTCCGCCACAACGCCATTTGCAGTGCATCACAGGCCAGTTGTGCTGTCATTCGCAGTGACATCGACCAGCCAATGACGGCGCGTGACCACAGGTCGATGACTACTGCGAGATACAACCAGCCCTCATCGGTACGCAAGTACGTGATGTCACCCGCCCACTTCTGGTTCGGGCCGCTGGCGCTGAAGTCCTGCTCCAGCAGATTCTCCAATACGGGCAGGCCATGTGCACGGTAGCTGACTGGGCTGAACTTCCGGCTGGCTTTCGCCCGCAGCCCCTGACGACGCAGGCTGGCGGCAATGGTTTTAATATTGAACTCCGGCAGTTCGTCAGCAAGGCGGGGAGCACCGTATCGCTGCTTTGCCTCAAAGAATGCCTTATGGACAGCGGCATCGCAGGTGAGCCGAAACTGTTGGCGCAGGCTCATCTGGTGACGACGCCTGAGCCAGACATACCAGCCGCTGCGGGCAACCCGAAGTACACGACACATCGCTTTGATGCTGAACTCTGCCCGATGATTTTCGATGAAGACATACTTCATTTCAGGCGCTTCGCGAAGTATGTCGCGGCCTTTTGGAGGATGGCCAGTTCCTCAGCCTGCTCCGCCAGTTGTCGTTTAAGGCGGACATTTTCAGCGGCCAGTTCGCTTTCGCGCTCTGACGAACTCATTTGTTGCTGCTGTTTACTGCGCCGGGCATAAAGCTGGGATTCATACAGGCTGAGTTCACGGGCTGCGGCGGCCACACCGATGCGTTCAGCGAGTTTCAGGGCTTCGTTACGAAATTCAGGCGTATGTTGTTTACGGGGCTTCTTGCTGATTGATACTGGTTTTGTCATGAGTCACCTCTGGTTGAGAGTTTACTCACTTAGTCCTGTGTCCACTATTGGTGGGTAAGATCACTCAGCAACGTATCAAAAGTCTGTAAAATCATGGGCGTTTCGCGTGATACATTTTATCGTTACCGCGAACTGGTCGATGAAGGCGGTGTGGATGCGCTGATTAATCGTAGTCGCCGCGCTCCTAACCTTAAGAACCGTACCGATGAGGCAACTGAACAGGCTGTTGTTGATTACGCCGTCGCTTTCCCGGCACACGGTCAGCACCGGACCAGCAACGAGCTGCGTAAACAGGGCGTTTTTATCTCCGGCAGTGGTGTCCGTTCTGTCTGGTTACGCCATAACCTTGAGAATTTCAAAAAACGTCTGAAAGCACTGGAAGAAAAAGTAGCCCGTGATGGCATTGAGCTAACTGACAGCCAGATCGCAGCACTGGAGCGTAAAGCCAGTGATGACGAGGCCTGTGGCGAAATCGAAACGGCTCATCCGGGATATCTGGGTTCGCAGGACACGTTCTATGTAGGCAACCTGAAAGGTGTCGCGTAATTTATCACCAGACCTTTGTTGATACATACTCAAAGGTCGTTCACTGCAAATTGTATGTCACCAAAATGCGATTACAGCGACTGGCCTGCTGAATGATCGTGTACTGCCATTTTATGAGTCGCATGACCTGCCAATGTAGAGAATACTGACCGACAGGGGCACAGAGTATTGTGGCAAAGTAGGGGGCAGAAGCCAGCAGGAGAAGACTGGGGAGCTTTTCACTGGATGTTTGTGCCTGATGACCTTTTCTCATTTGTTTGCCTTTGGAGGATGGTGACTTGAATATATCAAAATGCAGAACTGACACTCTCTTGCGCTAACAAAACAGCACAAGGGAGTAGCTATAACAATGGCCAATAAATAATTTCCCGAATCAAAATTTTTTTGAAAATACCTTCAATACCGATATTTCGGAGACATCTGCATTCAGAGAATAACTCTCAGACAGAGACCTTACGACAACATTGCCGTCCACTCTCACCAGTACAGTCGCCGATGTACCAAAGCCATGTTCAGGTATATTATCAAGGAAGTAAGGGAAAACAGAAACATTATCACGAATAATAGTGATTTGACTATCTGGTTTTTTTTCAGATGATGAGTAAGTTATTAATGAATCTTCAAAATTTTCCGACAGATAATCGACTAAGAAATCATTGCTCATTATTCCCTCCACGCGAGGTATTGGTTCTTTTGTAAGTAGCTCAAGTACTTCAACTGCTTTTTTCACCCCGGTAGTACTGGTAAATCCAGCCAAAGATTTTGTTGTACCAGTATGTACCTTATAAATATATCCTTCTTTTCGGGCAACAATTGTCGTACAACCACTTAGATTTCCGCTTGTAATGATTACTGGTTTACCCTCCTGGACTTCCTCAAGTGCTATTTTAATACCATTCGCCCCACGAGCAGAATTTGACACACGAATTATGCTTGTTTCATTAGTAAGATTATACTTCTTCCAATAAGTTGAGCCGAGTGAAGATGAATCTGATGGAATTTCCCCAGTATAGGTGTTCAATGTTGGAATACCATTTAGCCCCACTGTATTATCATAGAAATACTGATCATAGCCATGGTTATCAAAGCGATCTTTTTTGATGTAGAAAAAGAGAGGTTGTTGCTCATCAGCATTAGCGGCTTCAAAATACGGATAGATTGCACGCTGACGTGTCGATGAAATACTTCCCCGTCCTTTAAGCACATCAATATTACCGCGACTTAATTTCTGAAAGTTAGATTTGGAGGTGCTTTCGATACTTTCTTTAAAATATCGTAGAGATAACAATTTACGTATGGTTGATATATCAGGAGGCGTTGATGGCTCAGGAAAATTAAATCTCCTGTCAACCACAGCCAGTACTTCAACCGGGGCTTCATCAGGAATTGCCCAATGATTAACATATGAAACATTATTATTGTTGATATATTTTACGTGCACTTTTATAACTACCAGAAAGTGTCGTCTGCTTGCTGCATCTGCACTGTTAACATTTGAGGTATATTCAGTAAAACCTAAGCTTGACTGTGGGCCCTGACCTAACAAAATTTCGTGTAATTCTTCTGTACTTCCCCCAGCCGTATGATAAGAGGCAATATTCCATGCTTCTTCCTCAGTAGCTCCTCTCATCAAAGTTACAAATCTATCCCCAAAACTTCCAGAACCCTTAACATAATTAACAATATCCATTTCTGACGTTGGTTGCGGTAATTTTGGGTTTGTATCAGGATATAAAAGTGAGCTGTCATCATTAATAAATGATAACGGAGATCCGGTCACTGCAGAATAGGGTTCATCTTTAAAAAATACAGGAATATTGAGACTTTCAAAATCAAATGGCTGCCCCCCTTTTAGACCACCACCTCGAGTCCAGAGAATTTCATTATTATATTCGGTACGATAAATTCTTCGGGATAAAATCTCATATCCTGTTTCAATGTCCACTTCATAGTAGATGCCGCTCAGAGAACTCCCTTTTACAGCGACAATTTGATTATCTTCATCACTAAGCTTTACAATATTGACATGCTGCCCGGAACTTTTAAGCTTAACGTCTAACACATTAGTTGAGGATATACTATCTTCAGCAATTCCATATTCCTTCAAAAATATATCGATATTTGTTTCATTCAGAGTCCTGCCCTCATTATTTATAACGCTGCTAAGTACCTCCTGGTTTATTCCTGCCTTACTAATCAAGAGTGGAATTGCAAAAGACAGACCAAGCAGTACTGCATTTGTCGCCAAACCAGGTATAGCAGAACGACGTTCTTCATAAGTATCACCATTAATCAGTTGATCAAAACTGATCCCCATACTGGAAGTAATAATCCCCAGTCCAAGCGGAACAGATACCTCCGGGACTACGATATCAAATATAGGGGTCATTGATAAAATCGTCTGGAGTATAGTCAGAGCATAGTCTCGTTGAGCTTCACTGTTTGATTTTATAACGATATCACCATCACTGAAACTGCGTTTCTTAACAGAAATAGCTATAGCATCAAAAACATCTTTATTGCTAAGTGTCTTATTGGAATACAGAAAGTAAGACTCATTAAAATTACCATCATTTTCTATTGCATGTAGAACTGAATTTACTCCTGCATAGGAAACTCCATCTTGACGACTATATAATGAAAAATGTTGGGAAAGTAATTGTTTGTTGTCACTATCCTTAATAAGTTCTTTAAGGGTAAGCCGCAAATCAGCGATATTCTTCTTGAATAAAAAAGGTTTTTTTGCACCAGGAATGAAAAGCATTACCTTATCATTATTTTTGGCTACAAAAATATCAGATGAGTAATATCCATAAATATCAAAGAAGAATAGTGATATATTATCACTGCGATTTAAGGCGTTCATGGAGAAATTATATTCACGCTCATCAAGCTCTCCATTTTTATAAAGATACAAAGCAGAAGAAATATAATAATTTTTTAGTAAAAGCTTAAATTTATCATAGTATTTCGACCAGTAATCTGACAGAGTTTTTCCATAAACACCTGCAAAATCACACTTTTGTAAAAAATGCAGGTATTCCGACGGGAGCATTTTTTCTTCATTTTCTTCGTTAAACACATCTGCACTCTTTGTTTTATAAATTCCTGTGCTTGAATTTGCATCATCAAAAACATCAAAACGATAACCAATATTAATAAGAGCGGCTTGAGTGAGTGTCAGTACTTCTGTTTTATATTTCCCAAGATGATCCCATCCAGTATAAGATCTGCTATTACTCCGGTTTTGAGAAAAGCAGATGAAATAAGCATTATCAGGATCAATCCGACTAAACCACGGCAAGTCAGTTTTAAAACAATTCTTAATGTAATCGCTGACAACTCTTTCAGGTGAAGGGAAATTTGATACCAACTCATTGTACTCAAGAAGATATTTTTGTTGCCATTGGTTACCCATAATATTTTTAACTCCTCTGTGAAGATTAATATTTTACCACACCTTATCAGAATACCTAATCACTGGGCGAGAGGTTAGCAATCATGTCGTATACAAAGCGTCTTTGAAACTATTTAATGAATCTTAAACATCACTACTCCGATCCCTGTAGTATAAATTTTGCACTACACAACATCCCGGTATGCAAAACCACTGGATTTCTATTAATATATTCCACATTGAAAGAAAACTGGTAAACTAGGCATCACCAGGACAGGTCGGGCCAGCAGGTTAAGTATTATCTGAACCCCATTAAAAGGAGCATCTCCAGTGTTCCGACAATAAGTACAGCAATTCCGGAGACTGACACAGGGACAAGCATGCCACAGGCTATGCCATACAGAACAGCATTATATCCCCATATACCTTCATTAATCTCCTCATCAGGATACCGCAAATACCAGGCAAAGAACGGAGAAAGTGCTGCACTGATGGCTGAGAAATACAGTATTTCGGGGTGCCCCATATTAAAAAAGGCTATTCCAGTCGCCAAAAAAAAGAACAAGCCAGAAACAACATTGTTCTGTAATAATACCTGTGAATACCCCTTACTAAAGGAGGTTATCACCTGTTTTACTCTCATGTAAAATGTCACACACACCTCATACATAAACCATTCTCCGCTTCTGCGGGACAGTACCGCCCCTGACTCCACCTCACAGCGGATTGTGTATTTTTAAACAATCACAGTCTTCTCATATACTTTCCATTCTGAAGCTTATCTCTTCCTCTGTGATAAGCTTCCGTCGCGGGATGTGTTATACGCCCTGTAAGACAGTTATAAAGGACATCAATGCCATAGTTAATGACTACCGAATTCCAGTGGATAGTCAGTACTGGTTTGCCACAAAACAGTGCAGTCACACATGACAGGAGAAGATATGAGCCGGATACCGCGGCTCTGAGACTTAACGCTCATGTAAACTTTCTGTTACAGACTCTTCCAGAGGACTAAGAAGATAGCTGATTACGCTTCGCATTCCTGTCTTTATTTCTGCAGTAACAGCCATACCCGAGCTTAATGGAATGTGCTTATTCCCGGTTGACAATTCATTCTCTTCAACAGAAACAATGACATTAAAAACGAGTCCCAGTTTCTGGTCTTCTATTGCATCTAAATTTATATTTTTCACCTTACCCACCAGATAACCATATCGGGTGTAAGGAAAGGCCTCCACTTTAATGATGGCATTCTGCCCGACGTTAATAAAACCAATATCTTTATTTTGTACCAGAGCAGTAACCTCCAGCGTGTCATCTTCCGGAACGATGACCATCAGTGTTTCCGCTGTTGTAACAACCCCACCTTCAGTATGAACCTTCAGTTGCTGAACTTTTCCCGAAACAGGGGCCCTGATTACTGAAGCCTGTTGACGCTCTTCATTTTTCTCTAACTCCAGAGTTAATAACTCAATGCTGTCTGTTGTTTGTCTTAGTTTATCTAAAATTTCATTTTTAAAAAGCTGCGTGACAAGCTGATATTCTTCTTTTGCGGACAATATTTCACTCTCAATTTGCTCCAGTTGCGATTTATAAACCCGTAATTCATTTGCTGCCTCAACATATTTATTCTCCTGCTCAAGTACAGCATGTTTTGCAATTGCCTGTTTATGCAACAGGCTCCTGAAATCATCCAGACGGCTTTTTTCAACCCTCGATACATTTTCATAACGGTTTATACGGGCAAGTATTGTTAATCGCTCTGCTCTTTTCTTATCCAGATTCAGTTCTTTTTGATACTTCTGATTTTGCCATGTGGAAAACTGTTCTTTTATCAAAGAAGTTAAACGCAGTACTTCCTCTTCAGATACATTCTGAAAATAAGGCTCATCAGGAAGCTTCAGTTCAGGAAGTTTATTTAATTCAATTGACCGGCTCAGAATTTGATACCGAATTTGTTCCAGCCTGGCCTGTAACAGTGATGACTGCGTTTTTAACGTATCAGCTTCAGCTCCCAGTGCTGTAAGCTTTAATAACACATCCCCTTTCCGGACTGACTCTCCTTCTTTTACGATAATTTCTTTAACTATCGAGTTTTCAATAGGTTTAATTTCTTTGCTACGCCCACTGAGTGTTAATTTCCCATTTGCAGTGGCAACAATTTCCACCTGGCCTAAAACAGATAAAATGAAAGCAATAACCAGAAACCCCATAATAAAATAAGCAACCAGACGCGGCCGTCTGGATACCGGCGTTTCAATTAATTCCAGATGAGCGGGTAAGAATTCATTTTCGTCCTTTTCACGTACCGGAGTATCTAACTGCTTCCGGATTTTCCATGTTTCACTCCAGACAAGTTTATAGCGCAACAGGAACTCGCTGAACCCCATTAACCATGTTTTCATATTCTTCTGTTCTTTCTGTTAGTCTGACTGTAACTGATATAAGTAACTGTATAAACTTTCTGGTTCAGAAAGCAGTTCCTTATGTTTACCCTGTTCAACAATTTTCCCTTTTTCCATGACAATAATGCGGTCTGCATTTTTTACTGTAGACAGACGATGAGCAATGATTATAACCGTTCTGCCCTTACATATTTTGTGCATATTGCGCATGATGACATGCTCCGACTCATAATCCAGAGCACTGGTTGCTTCATCAAAAATGAGTATTTTAGGGTTGTTCACCAGCGCCCTTGCAATTGCGATGCGTTGACGTTGACCTCCGGATAATCCTGCCCCCTGTTCCCCGACAATGGTGTTATACCCCTCACGCAATTCAGAAATAAAATCATGAGCACCTGCTAATTTCGCTGCATAAATAACTTTTTCGACGGACATGCCAGGATTAGCCAGTGAAATATTATCAATAATACTGCGATTAAGCAGCACATTGTCCTGCAACACAACCCCCACCTGACGACGTAACCAGTTAGGATCGGCCAACGCAAGATCATGTCCATCAATTAAGACCTGGCCATTTTCAGGAATATAAAAACGTTGAATTAATTTAGTTAATGTGCTTTTTCCTGAACCAGAACGTCCGACAATACCAATAACCTCCCCCTGCTTAATACTGAGATTGATATTATCTAAAATAACCGGAGAGTCAGGCTTATAGCGAAACCGGATATTACGAAAAGTGATATCACCATTAATTTCCGGTAATGCCAGTTTCCCATGATAACTTTCAGTTGGAGAGTTAAGCACATCACCAAGGCGGGTAACTGATATACCAACCTGCTGGAAATCCTGCCAGATTTGTGCAAGGCGAATAACCGGTGCAACAATCTGACCTGCAAGCATATTAAAAGCAATTAACTGACCAATACTTAAATCCCCGGAAATAACCAGGTGTGCTCCCAACCACAGGTTGATGATCATAACAGTCTTTTGTATTAACTGTATTCCTTGTTGACCAATGGTGGCTAATACTGTCACTTTAAAGCCTGCAGCAACATATCCTGCCAATTGTTTGTCCCATATGTTCGTCATCTGAGGTGAGACTGCCATAGCTTTTATAGTGTTAATCGCCGTGACTGATTCCACCAGGAAAGATTGATTATCCGCATTCCGTGAAAACTTATCATCAAGGCGACGTCGCAAAATGGGGCTAATAAAAACAGACCATGCAGCATAACAGGGCAGCGAAAATAAGATCACCAGAGTAAGCTTTGGGCTGTAATACCACATTACCGCAAAAAATATGAATGAAAATAATAAGTCCAGAACAGATGTTAATGCCTGTCCTGTCAGAAAATTACGGATCTGGTCTAATTCTCTTACCCTGGCAACAGTATCACCAACACGACGACTCTCAAAATAAGAGATCGGTAGCGCCAGTAAATGCCGGAAGAGTTTGGCACCCAACTCAACATCAATCCGACTTGTACTATGTGCAAAAATGTAAGTTCTTAAACCGCTGAGTATAATCTCAAACACCACCACAACAGATAATGCGACAGTAATAACATTAAGGGTTGAAAACCCCCTGTGTACTAATACTTTGTCCATAACCACCTGAAAAAAAAGGGGGGTTATTAATGCAAATAATTGTAAAAAAACAGATACAACAAGGGTTTCAATAAATATTTTTCTGTATTTTATAATGGCAGGGATAAACCAGGTAAAGTCAAATTTTGCCAGTTTCCCGGTAACAGAAGAACGGGAAGCAATAAGAATAATATGCCCCTGATATAACGCCTCAAACTCAGACTGTTCGAGAACACGGGGATTTCGCTGCTCCAGATCAAAAATAAGATATCTGTTTGCTTCTTTACTGACTTTAGTCAGAATAAAATGACGTCCATCCTCTCTCCAGACTAATGCGGGCAAAGGAATAAAGTTTAATCGGTCAATTGTTTTTTTTACCTGTTTTACCTTTAGTTCTAAAGATTTCGCAGCAAGCAACCATGACGTTAATCCCAGACCAGTCCCGTCTGTGTCAAATCTATGTTTAATTTCTTCCGGGTTAACAGAGACGTTATGGTATTGGGCTAAAATCTCCAGGGCGTATAACCCATAATCAATTTTATGACAAGAATCCATTATGACTCCAAAAAAATAGCAATCTTATGTGGCACAGCCCAATAAGATTGCTATTATTTAAATTAATAAATTATGCTGATGCTGTCAAAGTTATTGAGTTCCGTCCATATGAAAAATCACTGGCATTACCGGACAACTGCAATAAAGAAGCTGCAGCTCTTTCCTCTTTAACATCAAAATTACCTGCAGCTGAAATGATTTTGCTGATTTCATTAATTAATGGATTAAGATTATCCTGACTTCCATAGGCTAATGCATCATTCCCATACACATAACTTGCCTTATTATTACTCTGTTGATACTCAAGTGCCTTTTTAAGGGAATCTGGTGTGATTACCCTGCCGTCTTTATCAAAAATCTGCTCTATCTGGTGATTAGAGATATCACCTGACTCTTTTTCAAACCAGTTCCTGAATGTAATACCATTTTTATGACCAATGGAAAGAACATTACCTTCAGCTTTATACATGATGAGGTCATTACCTTCTCGCCTGAAGGCCACATCCCGGAAATCAATATCAGCCAAACTGAGTTTATCGTCTTTCCCCCCATCATCGTCAATAATATGATGGCCATATCCTGAAAGATAACGATAAATATCATTACCATATCCACCTTTCAGAAGATCATTCCCTTCTCCGCCATCAAGCAGATCTGCTCCCTCACTGCCGTACAGCTTGTCATTACCTTTTCCACCGGATAATACATTTTTTGCAAGAGAATTTCCCTGAACCTGAAGCTCATCATCGCCATCTCCGCCGTTCAGGTAATTATTACCTGCTCCCCCAATTAACTTATCGTTGCCATCACCGCCATAGAGCTGGTCATCTCCGTTTCCGCCCCTCAGCGTATCATTACCTTTATCACCATATAAGCGGTCATTCCCATCATTTCCTTCTATATGGTCATCACCATCCGCGCCATGGAAGATATCAGTAAATTTACTGCCAAAAAACTTGTCGGCACGCGTGGTCCCAATAAGTTCTTCCACGGAATATAAGTTATCAGTCTCTGTTAAATTTTTACCATTGATATGAGTGAATTCATAACTCCGATATTGCGTTTTTTCAGTTCTTTTTCCAACTGAAACCTCCTGCTCCTTCACAACTTCCTGTAAAACCTTAACATCACCACCAAGTACACGTGTTACCGTGTAATTACCCGCTTCGGTTGCTTTTGTGCCATCAATGGTCAGATAACCGGTGTCTGTTTTATCATAATAAACAACATCATGTCCTTTACCTGCGTAGATATTGGCTGAGCCGGCAGATAAAAAGACCTTATCATCCCCGTCTCCCAGGTGTGACTCAATACGAATTTCCCGATACTGGTTATTACCGACTGATGCATGCTGAATCAGGTTAGAGTAATCATATACAGACCCCTTGTCCTGAACCCCCTTCACCGTCCATTTATCAACACCCTTGACTAATAACTCGGTAATATATTCATATTTTCCGGACTGCCTCCTTTCACGAATTTCCTCACCGGGAGTTAACAATGGCGTAACAAATTTCAATAACGTAGAAGATTTGCTGTCAGAAAGGTCAATATTTCCTTTCAATGGGTCAAAGACTTGCTTCTGGAATTCATCCGGTTTTTTCTCCAGACGTTTTCCTTCTTCATAATAGTCAATATAACTTTTACCACTGAGTGTTTTGTCTCCATTTCTGGTGACACCAGCTAACTCACCTATCAGCGTATCCCAATGTTGCTGGGTAATGAGGACTGATCTTTCAACAGAATACTCTTTATTATACTGAGATAATATTTTAAAGTTATCTTCTAAAAATGCAGCATGGCGGGCATCATATCCATTTTCAAAGTAATTTTTGCCGTGTTTTTTCTCCCATTCAGCAATAACATCGGCCATTTTACTGGCGACATGTTCAAACATTGCCTGTTTTGAAGCCTCAAGGATGCCTGAAATTATCCCCGTAACAGCCCCTACCAGCGCGCTTACCGGTGCACCAACCAGAGATGTCGTTGCAGCAGCACTAATACCTGAAGATACTGAAGCCAGAACAGTGCTTATCGTTGTTAACGATGCATCAATAGCTCCTGTTTCTTTGTGGAAAGCAGCAAGTAAACTGTCACCATCGTATCCAAGTTTTTTGAATCGTTGTGAATACTCCTCTATTTTATTGGCACGTTTAAACTTATCGGCAATGGACAGGAATGAGAGTGGACTAATTGCCAGTGTCACAACAGAAGCAATTAAACCGGCAGCAGCAGCAGATGTAGATAACCCCTGTGCTGCACGCTGTGCGATAATATATTGAGAAATACCTTTTCCAACATTACCCAGTACTTTCGTTGTTAATTCAACACCTGCTGCAGCTTTAGTTCCGGTATCTGCATCTGCATTGCTCAGAATGAAGCTTGCTGAAATCGCAGATAAAATACCCGATACAGTATCTAACCCTGCACCGATATTATCAAGGTTAGGTAAATTCTGTAACTTATTACCAACACCGTTCAGGTGCTTTGTATTGGATAATACACTTCCCAGCTTATTGAGTTGTTGAGAAAATGAGTTAACATTATTATTAATGCTGGCAGCTGTGTCCACGAGTTGGTTGATTAGCTCAATACTCGCTTTTGCCAGTTCAGAAGAGCTGACATTGCTACCAGATTTTTGTTTCTTTATCAGTTCGTCTATTTTCATTGAGGAAAGTGCAGTACCCAGAAAATTTTGAAACGTTGACAGTACACTGCCTGCCTTTCCTAAGTTATCACCTATATTTTCAGCACTGCCGCCTAATTTATTACCCGCTTTTTGATACTTTTGCAGTAATTTGTCTAATTGTGGTGCAAAGATAGTCACTCCCCGTTCGGTGAGGCCAATGAGTTTCTCTGCTGTGCCGAATACCTGTTTAGTAATCGCCGTGCCATTCTTTTCATCATACTGGACTTCAATTCCCAGTTCATCTGCCGTCCTGACAAGGTCATTAAGGCTTGAACCCTGTCCTTTATAATCTTTAGGGATAAGTAAAATGAGTCTGTTTCCCGCATTGCGGGTTTGCTCTGCTGCTTTTTTTAATGCATCTTTCGTGCTTTGTCCTGCTGAGTGCAATTTATTTGCAGCGGATTGCTTTGCAGACTGTAGTGTGCTTTTAATTTGTGCAGTGGTTATTGTTGGCATTTAATTACCTCTTAACCTGTTAATGAAAAATTGAAATCTATCTTGTTTTTTACTTCAGTTATTAACTCGTGGTGATATTGTTTAAAAATTTTATTCGCTAACTGTTTATCAATTTTACCTCCGTGAAATTCTGATACTTTACCAACATGAGTTTTGGGATCCACCCTGATGGCTCGGAATAGTTCATCAGGGAATTTTTTTCGCATATATTTGTACAGGGCACCGTTATCCCCGAAAGGAGCAATCCAGTCAATGAACCATTTACGATCACCTGAAGTCCAGTCTTCTGCGACTAATGAGGTAACATCATTAAGATATTTAATTTCATTTTCTAAACTTAAATTAGCCCAACTACAATATGCAACAGGGTAATTATCCCGGGTTAATAAAGCATATTGGTTAGCCCGTATTGCAGGTAATACATTTATTGCAAACAAAGAGACTGGCCAGTTTCTGTGTAATGGGGAACTGGCCCAGAGCCAAGATACATGCCCAAGAACCTCTAATGGATTGTTCATATTCATAATAAGCTCACTATAAATTAAATTATATTCTTGAATAAGTAAACGGAGTCTGTGAGAGAACGATATTAAGCCTTTAAATATGTTTCTTGCATTTAGTTTCATAACGCACATCAACATAAAAAAGCATTCATTGCGGTGGCAGGTTAAAAAAAGCAAACCAAAATACTTACATATGCTTATTTTTATGCGTAATTTATATAAACCATGCTATTGCATTCTCTTCAATATGCATATTCTAAAGAACTGTTATCTTTTTCTTTATCATGCAACTAAGATGTATAGTTGCTCATATATATAACTTCCTTACCCAGTACCAATCAGCTGCCGAATAATGACCTGTGAGTTGTCATGTGAACCTCTCTTCTTTTTCTACCCCTGTCAGATAAGGGGTTGAATTAATCAGGTCATACCAGTCAATGCACTTCTTCTGACTTCGGATAATGATTCAAAGTGTTTATCTCATACAGTACGATCCCAGCACGCAAAAGAAGGCGACTCTATTGGCGGTTGCGCAAGTATACTCTAAAATATGAGGCAAAATTATATCATACACACAAAAATGCTGTAGCCATGATTTAATTCCATCCGACTTCGACCGTGTCTCATATTGTATTTTGAATAAGCATGCTACCGCCCTTCCGGAAATTACCCGTATCAACCGGGACCAGAATCCTGTGTAACAAATCAATTCAACCAGAGACGATTTTAACTCTGAGCACTATAGAATAATGATCTACAAATGTTCAATATGGTGGGTATATCTATTACCGTAGCGAAACAGGTTAGCACATTACACCATAAGGCATAGTAAAAACGAGTTTATTTGAAATATATTACTTAAATCAGTATAAAACTCCAGAAAAAAAATAACAAAAAGAAATACAGTTAATTAGCGCGGTAATAATTTTCAGGTTATTAAATTTATAACATGGAGAATTTTAACGAAAACTGACTGAAACAAATCAGACCAGTTAACCAGTCAGTCGGTTTTATGATTTCACTCACTATACTTTGTTTCATAAGGATTTCAGGATCTGCCAGACTGCGCAGAAATGATGCTTACGAATACACAGTAAAGGCAATGTCATTTCCGATACAGAGCCTGACATTGCCATAATGAGCTATTTATCTGAAAAACGACAGAATATGATGTTTTATCGTAACGTAATTTTAAGTTCTCAACTTATTGAGACATATTGTCTTTTTTACCCATGTGGTCATTTTTCATCCCATCCGTTTTGCTCATGTGTTCTTTCTCCATTTTCTCTTTATCCATTGCATTTTTGCACATACCATCCTTGCACATTTTATCATGCGCGCTGGACATGCTGCCTTTTACTTCATGTGTTTTATCCATTGTGTCTGCTGCCTGAGCATTGAACATGAACAGCGCGGATAGTACAGTTGCAGAAATAATATTTTTCATGGTTCTTCCTCATTTTTAACAATTGTATCAACAACCACCAAACCAGTTATAACCCTGGTCTTCCCAGTACCCCCCCGGAAAATGATTAGTGACCTCTATAACCTGAACATGCTTGGGGTTTTTATATCCCAGCTTAGTAGGGATACGTATCTTTATGGGATAGCCATATTCTTTTGGCAATACCCTGTTATTCCATGTCAATGTCAGCAATGTTTGTGAATGTAGTGCTGTCGCCATATCAATACTGGTGTAGTAACCATCGACGCAACGAAAACTGACGTATTTTGCCCGCATATCGGCACCAATCAGCGTCAGGAAATGCCGGAATGGTATCCCTCCCCATTTTCCTATTGCACTCCATCCTTCAACACAGATATGACGGGTTATCTGACTCACATGCTGCATGTTATACAATTCAGACAAAAACCAGTTACGGTTATCACGTACCAGCCCCCGGATTTCCAATTTATAATCCTGGCCATCAATTACTGGGATCTCTTCTTCTCCATAGAAGGCATTAAAAGGGAATGGAGTGGTAATGTCCTCTGGAAGATATTCTGGTGCCACACTGTTTTTGCTGAACAGAAAACTTTGAATCCGGTCATTAAATCTGGATATACGGAACAATGCTTTTTCAATATCATCATTATTGCTTATATCACAGCCAGTCAGCATCATAATTCCCCCAAGCGTCAGCCCCTGTTGGAGTAAACGACGTCTGTCCGGCGCAAGGATTTTTTCTGCATCTTTCACCACGTAATGGGCATCACTGTCAGACAAAAAACGTTTTTTCTTCATTAGTGACCCCGTATCATAGATAACAATGCACGCGGAACCAATAACACCATAACCAGGTGAATAATAATAAACAGTACCATAATGTTCATGCACAGAAAGTGGATATAACGCGCTGTATCATAACCACCGAATAGTATAGTCAGAAGGGAAAACTGAACGGGTTTCCATAAAACCAGACCAGACAATAGCAGAGCAGCGCCATCTAAAATAATCAGAATATAGGCGACTTTTTGCACCATATTGTATTCCTGCATATTCGTATGATGCAGCTTTCCATACAATGCCTGCGTAAGGGATTTTTTCAGTGAGGTCCATGACAGCGGGAAAAACTTGCTCCGGAAACGTCCGCTACAAATTCCCAGAGTAAGATAGATCGTGGCATTAATCAGCAGAATCCACATCAGGGCGAAGTGCCACAGTAACGCACCGCCAAGCCAGCCACCGAGAGTTAATGCTGCCGGATAGTTAAAAGAAAACAAAGGAGAAGCATTATAAATGCGCCATCCACTACATATCATGCCTGCGACAGTAACAGCATTAATCCAGTGGCAACAGCGTAACCACAGAGGATGTATTTGTTTTAACGGTAATGGCTGCATTATGTGATCTCTGTCTGTAAACTAAGTATATTATGGAAAGGAATGTTCATCACATCCTCACAAGAGTTTAAAAAAAATGTGATAATTCATCGTCAAATGCTGGGGTAAAATTCAGATAAAGAATATGTGGATAACTTTTGATGAATAACGTAAAAAAAATACTGCTGATGGAAGATGATTATGATATTGCAGCTCTGTTGCGGCTTAATCTGCAGGATGAAGGGTATCAGATAGTTCATGAAGCGGATGGCGCCAGAGCTCGTTTATTACTAGACAAGCAGACCTGGGATGCCGTAATACTTGATCTTATGCTGCCTAATGTTAATGGGCTGGAGATTTGCCGTTATATCCGTCAGATGACCCGTTATCTGCCTGTGATTATCATCAGTGCCCGTACCAGCGAAACCCACCGCGTCCTGGGACTGGAAATGGGGGCTGATGACTATCTACCGAAACCCTTTTCCATTCCGGAGCTGATTGCCCGCATCAAAGCGTTGTTTCGTCGTCAGGAAGCCATGGGGCAAAATATTCTCCTGGCAGGTGGACTGATTTGCTGTCACGGTCTGTGCATCAATCCATTTTCACGTGAAGTTCATTTGCATAATAAACAGGTTGATCTTACCCCACGCGAGTTTGATCTGCTGCTCTGGTTTGCACGTCATCCTGGCGAAGTTTTTTCCCGTCTTTCACTGCTGGATAATGTCTGGGGGTATCAGCATGAAGGATATGAGCATACAGTCAACACGCATATCAACCGTCTTCGTGCCAAAATTGAACAGGATGCAGCAGAGCCAAAGATGATCCAGACCGTCTGGGGAAAAGGGTATAGGTTTTCAGTTGACAATGCAGGAATGCGATAAATGAATTGTAGCCTGACATTAAGCCAGAGGTTAAGCCTAGTATTTACAGTCGTTTTGCTGTTTTGCGCAGCAGTGACATGTGGCGTTCATATTTACAGCAGTAATCTGTATGGCAATGCAATGGTACAGCGTTTATCTGCAGGGCTGGCGCAACAGATTGTCATCACGGAGCCTCTGCTGGATAATCGTGGGCAGGTGAATCACCGGACATTAAAGAGTCTGTTTGAGCGTCTGATGACGCTTAATCCCAGTGTGGAGCTGTATATTGTCTCGCCGGAAGGTCGGCTGCTTGTGGAGGCCGCCCCTCCAGGTCATATCAAACGTCGGTATATCAATATAGCGCCCTTGAAAAAATTTCTCTCCGGTGCTGTCTGGCCCGTATATGGTGATGATCCCCGAAGTGTAAATAAGAAAAAAGTTTTCAGTACCGCACCGCTTTACCTGAGGGATGATCTGAAAGGATATCTGTATATTATTTTACAGGGAGAGGAACTTAATGCTCTTACTGATGCAGCCTGGACAAAGGCACTATGGAATGCACTGTACTGGTCGCTGTTTCTGGTAGTGATATGTGGTCTGCTGTCGGGTATGCTGGTCTGGTACTGGGTAACCCGTCCCATACAGCAACTAACTGAAAATGTCAGCGGGATAGAGCAGGACAGTATTAGTGCCATTAAACAACTGGCAATTCAGCGCCCTGCCACCCCCCCTAGCAACGAGGTCGAGATATTACACAATGCCTTCATTGAACTGGCCCGTAAAATATCCTGTCAGTGGGATCAACTTTCAGAAAGTGATCAACAGCGCCGTGAATTTATTGCCAATATCTCCCATGATTTACGGACGCCATTAACATCACTTCTGGGATATCTGGAAACCCTGTCAATGAAGTCGGATTCGCTATCATCAGAGGACTGTCATAAATATCTGACAACAGCTCTCCGGCAGGGACACAAGGTGAGGCATCTGTCCTGTCAGCTTTTTGAGCTGGCACGTCTTGAGCATGGTGCTATAAAACCTCAACTGGAGCAATTTTCTGTCTGTGAACTTATTCAGGATGTAGCTCAAAAATTTGAGCTCAGCATAGAAACCCGTCGATTGCAACTAAGAATTATGATGTCACATTCCCTGCCTCTTATCAGGGCAGATATTTCAATGATAGAGCGTGTGATAACAAATTTACTGGATAATGCTGTACGCCACACACCTCCGGAAGGCTCGATTAGGCTGAAAGTCTGGCAGGAAGATAATCGGTTGCACGTCGAAGTGGCTGACAGCGGCCCCGGACTAACTGAAGATATGCGAACTCATCTTTTCCGGCGGGCATCAGTGTTATGTCATGAACCGTCAGAAGAGCCCCGGGGAGGACTGGGATTGCTGATTGTACGCAGGATGCTGGTACTACACGGTGGTGATATCAGGTTGACTGATTCAACGACTGGAGCCTGCTTTCGTTTTTTTCTTCCATTATAACATCAGGCGGCATATTTTGGGGTGGTTATGTGTATCTGCCTTTGTAAAGGGATACAAGTTCTGTAGTGGAGCACAAAATCAGGACACCGGAATAACCTGTTTCCACTTTTCTTCATGTAAGCAAGGCGGTAAACCATCGTTGTTCGTGTGAGGTCGATAAACGTTGTAATAACCATTAATCCACTGGTTTATATCGCGTACCGCATGGCTAAAATCACCATAACCACCTTTCGGAAGCCATTCATTTTTAAGGCTGCGAGAGACTCTTTCTATCGGCGAATTATCCAGGCAATTCCCTCTGCGACTCATACTTTGCATTACCCCATAACGCCAGAGTAACTTTCTGTATTTATTGCTTTTATACTGAACACCTTGATCTGAATGAAACAGCAGGCGGCCATCACGCGGTCGTGTTTCCAGTGCATTACGCAAAGCCCTACACACCAACTCAGCATCAGCGGTTAATGAGAGGGCTGAACCGATAATCCGCCGTGAATATAAATCAACAACGAGCGCGAGCTAACACCATTTGTCCTGCAGGCGAATAAAACTGATGTCGCCGCACCAGACGCGATCTGGTGCGGCGGGGTTAAATTGCCGGTTCAGTAAATTTGGCAATGGCGGACTTTTGTCTTCGTTTACCCGGTTGTGATGTTTAACCAGCTGTCGACTTGTCAGCCCTCATTCCCGCATCAGTCATCATGCCAGCCACCGGCCTGCATCAACGCCACTCTGGCGCAACATCTGACTGATTGCCCGGCTACCCGGCTGCGCCACGACTGAGAGCATGGAAAGCCCTCACCCGGCTTCGTAATTCAATTCTTTGCACATTAACAGGACGCTTCACCGGTATAAACGTGGTGGTCATGAACATGTTGCTATCCCTAACTACCTTGAACGGCAGTTCGCCGTGACCGAGCCAAATCAGGTGTGGTGCGGTGATGTGACCTATATCTGGACGGGTAAGCGCTGGGCGTACCTCGCCGTTGTTCTCGACCTGTTCGCAAGAAAACCAGTGGGCTGGGCCATGTCGTTCTCGCCGGACAGCAGGCTCACCATGAAAGCGCTGGAAATGGCATGGGAAACCCGTGGTAAGCCCGGCGGGGTGATGTTCCACTGCGATAGTAATAATGCCGGTATCAGTTTTTATCATCACTCTGTTTGCTGTTTAAC
>OAVM01000300.1_pt1 | contig 21070 bp, 21 predicted proteins | sample 1476421 | NCBI WGS metagenome assembly OAVM01 (sample SAMEA2580099, study PRJEB22360) | human gut metagenome | biome: human gut; feature: human-associated habitat; material: faeces | place: Denmark | collected 2008/2010
ATCCTGTACGCGGCGCGGGCGGTTCCAGCACTTCGGCCTTTGCCCCGACCCCCAGCAGCCAGGCTGCCGCGACGTCTTCGTTGGTGTAGTCGATCTCCAGCAGCAGGCTTCCGTCCGGCTGGCGGGTATAGCAGGCCGGGCCGTACTCCTCCACGAGGCGGTAGCATTCGCTGGCCGCGACGCGGGCGCGCAGCAGTGTGCCGTCGTGGAAGCGCGCGTTGAAATCCAGCGCTTCGGGCGGTATGGCGCGGGGTTCAAACGTCTGCGCCGTGACGGACAGGAGCGTCAGGCGGTTAAGCTTGTACATGCGCCAGCCTGCCGCGTCCGGACACCAGCCGAACATGTACCAGTCTCCCCACTGAAATACGATGCGGTAGGGCTCCGCACATTTTTCTGCAACGCCTTTGGCATAGTAATAGGTGAAGCGCACACGGGCATGCTCTGCGATGGCCGTGCGAAGCAGCTCTATCTTCGGTGTCAGGCTCTCCCGGTAATGGGAGGAGAGGTCGATGAGCAGGTCGTCCGTGCCTGAACCGCCCAGCTTTTCGGCCAGGCTGCGGGCCAGCGGCGCGGGGGAAACGCTGCCTACGCCCGCAGCTCCGGCCACCAGAGCGGCCAGCTCCGGGCCGGAGAGCAGCGTCTTGTCCAGCTTATAGCGCGGTTCAATGAATACCCCGCCGCCGTAGCCCTGCACCGTCACCAGCGGGACACCGGCCCGGCACAGTGCGTCGATGTCGCGCTCGATGGTGCGGCGCGACACCTCAAACCGCTGCGCCAGCGCGGGCACGGTGCTTTTTTCGGTTTGCAGCAGGATCGTGACGATGCCGATGAGACGGTCGATCTTCATAGAGCTTTCCTCAAAAAGCGCCCGGCGGGCGGAAGGGCTATCCTCCGCCCCGTCCCGGACGCGGCAGCTTTTTCAAAGACTTGCGGGCGTCAGCCCAGCGCGCGCACCTTGCGGTTCAGCTTTTCGTACACGCGGGCGCGCATCCATTCCTCGGTGGAGGCCTCCACGGCTTCGTCCAGCATGAACCAGCGCACGCCGCTGTTCTCGTCGGGCTTTGCCCGCAGCGCGTCTCCTGCGTCGGCTTCCAGCAGATAGGTTACGTTCAGATGCAGATGACACGGCACATATTTGCCGCGCTTTTCGTGCCCCTCCACCCAGAGGGTCTCCAGTGAGAAGATCTCCGGAAATACGGGCGCGACGTGAACGAGGCCCGTCTCCTCCCGGGCCTCCCGCAGAGCCACGGAAAGCAGGTCTGTTTCGCCGTCGGCGTGGCCGCCCGTCCAGCTCCATGCCCGGTACAGGTTGTGCCAGGCCATCAGCGCATGGGTACGGCTGCTGTTTACGATCCACGACGATGCGGTGAAATGCGCCACAAGGTTTTCCCGCGTGAACGCATCCGTGTTTTCCCGCAGAAAATGCAGCATCACGTCCCGGTCCACGGCTTCCTGCTCGCAGCAGGGATGGTATGCGGCAAGCTGCCGCTCCAGCTCCGGCGCCATCCCGTTCACCCCTTGTTGCGGATAACGAGGTTCTTTCCGCCGTTTTCAAACTGCTCGTACTTCGTCTCGAACGCTTTGGTATAGTCGATGAGCTTGTGCAGCTTGGAGAAGCCGTAGTTGCGGGAATCAAAGTCCGCGTAAATACGCGAGAGCATCACGCCCACCTGGGAAAGCGGCATATAGCCGTCCTCGTCGGAGTCGTGCTCTACGATCTCGCGGATTTTTGCTACGATCTCGTCCAAAGAGACGAACGCGGCGGCCAGCTCCTCGTCGTGATGCGGCTCCGCAGGCGCGGCGGGAACGGGCTCCGGTTCCTTTTCCGGCTCCGGCTTCTGACCCTTTTTGCCTGCGGCTTTTTTGGGCTGAGCGGGCTGGGCCTGCTTCTTCGCGGCTTTCGGCTGCTGGGCCGGCTGCTTGGAAGCCTTTTCGGACACAGCCACGGGCAGCGTCTCCTTTTTCATTCCCATCAGCACGTCCAGGTATTTGAAGGTGTCGCAGGCGGATTTGAACGCCGTGGGGGTCTTGCTCTCTCCCATGCCAATGACGAACATACGGCTCTCGCGCAGGCGCGCGGCCAGCCGCGTGAAGTCGGAATCTGAGCTGACGATGCAGAACCCGTCCACATTTTTTGTGTACAGAATATCCATTGCGTCGATGATCATGGCGGAGTCCGACGCGTTTTTGCCCTGTGTATAGCTGAACTGCTGGATGGGCGTCAGGTTGTGCTCCAGAAGCATTTTTTTCCAGCTCACCATGTCGGGGGCCGTCCAATCTCCGTAAATGCGCTTGTAGGCGGGGGTGCCGTACATGCTCACCTCGTCGATGATCGTCTTGATGTATTTGGGCGAGACGTTCTCCGCGTCGATGAGCAACGCGATGACCTTTCCGTCGTTTTCCATATAGTCGTTCCTTTCGGGGGGCGCGGCCGTCGGCGCCCTTCGTTGTTTTGTTATTCCCTATTATATACTTTTTTCGGGCAAATGTACAATTCGGATAAAATGGGCCGCAGGCTTGAAAGCTGCCGGGCACTGTGGTATGATAATGCGTGTGAACAGCAAAGGCGCTGCCCGCAGGGTATGGTATACCCTGCGGGCGGCGCCTTTTTTGCTGCCGGATTCAGCAAGGAATATGAGGATAAGGGGAAATGAAGTATGGAACCGTATAAACGCTATGTTCCCATCGATTATGCAAAATTCGCGCCGGACCTGTCTGAGGCGGAGCTGGAGGCCCGATACGGTCTGCCTGCCCATGTGCAGTTCTGCAGGGAATGTGTGATGAGCAACCAGAAGCCCAATTCATGCTATGAGTTCGAGCATACCATCAACAGCGTGAAAAAAAGCATGCACATCGGGGAGGACGGTGTGTGTGACGCCTGCCACGCCTGCCGCAACAAGGTGGGCAGGATCGACTGGGAGGACCGGGAGCGCCGGCTGCGGGAGCTGTGCGACCGTTACCGCAGAACAGACGGAAGCTACGACTGCCTTGTGCCCGGCTCGGGCGGCAAAGACAGTTTTTACGCGGCGCATATGCTCAAATACAAGTACGGCATGCACCCGCTCACCGTCACCTGGGCGCCGCATATCTATACGCCCTGGGGGTGGGAGAACTTTCAGGCATGGATTCACGCGGGCTTTGATAATTACCTGTGTACGCCCAACGGCATGACGCACCGCCTGTTGACACGGCTCGCCACCGAAACCCTGTTCCATCCGTTCCAGGCGTTCATTCTGGGCCAGAAACAGCTTGCTCCGAAAATGGCTGCGAAATTCGGCATCCCACTGGTGTTCTACGGCGAAAATGAAGCCGAGTTCGGCAATCCCATTGCGGACAATGAATCCGCTCTGCGGGACGAGCATTTCTTTGCCACGAATTCCCGGGATAATATCTATCTGGGCGGCGTGTCTCTCCGGCAGCTGGAGGAGGATTTCAAGGTGGACCCGGCGGACCTTGCCATCTATCTGCCCAGCGATACCTCGGACATCGAAAAAAACCACATTCAGGTACATTATCTGGGCTATTATCTCAAATGGCACCCGCAGGGCGCCTATTATTACAGTGTGGAGCACGGCGGCTTTAAACCCAGCCCGGAGCGCACGCAGGGTACCTATTCCAAATACAATTCCATCGACGATAAGATCGACGATTTCTTCTATTACACCACCTATATCAAATATGGCATCGGCCGCACCAGCTATGACGCCGCCCAGGAGATCCGCAACGAAGAAATCACCCGCGAAGAGGGAGTGGCGCTTTGCAAGCGCTATGACGGCGAATTCCCCACGCGCTTTGAGCAGGAGATATGGGATTACCTCTCTCTTGATGAAAGGCATTTCCCCCACGCGAGCAGGCTGTTTGAACAGCCCGCCATGGACAGAGAATACTTCATGCACCTGGCGGACCGCTTCCGTTCACCGCACATCTGGATGTACCGGAATGGCCGGTGGGAGTTACGCCATAAGCCCTTTGAGGGGGATTCCGAATGCAATTACGGCGTGCCTGCCGAAAAACGTTAAAGGAGGAAGCGGCATGGCGAAAAAAATACGCCTCATCGCCCGTCTGGACGTAAAGAACGACCATCTGGTAAAGGGGATTCAGCTGGAAGGATTGCGCAAGCTGGGAGACCCGCATGATTTCGCGGCAGATTATTACCGGCAGGGTGTCGACGAATTGCTGTATATGGACATCGTCGCCAGTCTGTACAACCGCAACAACCTGTCGGCTATCGTGCGGCGCACCACGGACGACGTGTTCATTCCCATCACGGTAGGCGGCGGCCTGCGCAGTGTGGACGATGTGCGGAGCATTCTTCAGATGGGGGCGGACAAGGCGGCCATCAATACCGCGGCCATCAAGGACGAGAGCATCATTACCCAGGTGGCCGAGGCGTTCGGCAGCCAGTGCATGGTGTTGGGCATCGAGGCGAAAAAACGCCGGGACGGCCCGGGTTATGAGGCTTATTATGACAACGGGCGGGAACACTCGGGCAAGGATGTCATCGAGTGGGCACGGCGCGGCGTGGCGCTGGGCGCGGGCGAGATCCTGCTCACCAGCGTGGACAAAGAGGGATTTGAACGGGGCATGGACTGCCCGCTCATCCGTGAATTGTGCGCGGCCGTCAGCGTGCCCGTCATCGTTTCGGGTGGGTGCGGCGGCCCGGAGGACGCCGCAGCCGCGGCACAGGCGGGCGCGTCCGCCGTGGCCGTAGCCAGTATCCTCCATTACAAGAAAACAACAGTGCCGCAGCTCAAGGCCGGCATTCGGGAACACGGGATAGAGGTGCGCTGAAAATGAAGATAACAGTGATCGATTACGGGCTTTCGAATCTGCTCAGCGTGCGGCGTGCCTTTGAGTATTTCGGTGCGGAGGTGGAGGTTACCGGCAGCCGCAAAGGCGCTGGTGCTTCCCGGCGTGGGCGCGTTCAAGGACGGCATGGCGGGCCTCTCCGGTCTTTCTTTGGCGGATGCCATCGCCGATAAATGCGCTGTAGGCACGCCGCTTCTGGGCATCTGCCTGGGCATGCAGATGCTCTTCGATGAAAGTGATGAGTTCGGACGTCACAGGGGGCTGGGACTGATCCCCGGGCGAGTGGAGCGCATTCCCGGCGTGGACACGGACGGCGCGCCGCAGCGCGTGCCCCATGTGGGATGGGCGCCCGTTCTGCCGCCGCAGAAGCGGGGCGGCAGCTTCAGAGGAACGGTGTTCGAGGATGTTCCCCCGGGCGGGGAGTTGTATTTCGTTCACAGTTATGAGGCGAAGCCCGCCTATGACGCGCACCGCCTGGCAGACACGGTATACGGCGGCCGCAGGCTGTGTGCGGCGGCGCAGAAGGGCAGTGTCATCGGCTGCCAGTTCCACCCGGAGAAAAGCGGAAAGCTGGGGCTTTCCGTCATACACCGCTATCTGATCCTATGTGAGGCAGCACATTAAATTTTGTTTAACATAAAAGACTTTCGGTACTCTTGAAGACGGAAAGTCTTTTTTTATACCAAAAGAAGATAAAAGAAAACAAAAGAGGCGATTGACAAGAAAAATAAGATTTGATATATTTGGTGATATAAAATAAAGAAAGGTGATTCTATGCAATATGAATCTATTCTTTTGGAATTGATGTCACGAATCAAAACATTGGAGAAGGAACAAATTGTTTTGCAGGAGAAGGTAGATGCATTGATGAACCCGAGCTGTAAAGACTTTTCTTTCCAAGAATCAGAAGTTTCAGAAAATGTGCACCCAGGCCCAAAGTCTTATCTTAAAATGACTGAAGAGATGATGGAAATGTGCTATATGGCAGGAAAAAAGCTATATTCAGATGAAAAGCTAAATATTGGTATATTAGCAGATGAAATTTCCACAAAGACCGGAATGAATCGAAGTTCTGCAGTAATGTATATCTACGTTGTTGACTGCATGCTAAAAGGAAATGTTTATAAACGGGCAATCAGTACAAAAGCGACGGAAAAATATTTCAAGGAGATTTATGAAGAGTATGGAAAATCCGGCTTATGCAATGCATTGCAGGCTACACGGGAACATATCCGCTACCGTAAGAATCTAGGGCATACGGTAGAGGGATTGGTTACACTTTGTGTACAATACGAAATGTATCTGGATTAAAGCCGGCGGTATAGCTTTGGTCAAAGATAATACTGTTCACCGGGCCCAACATGTGATATAATATGCCCGCTTGGCGAATGTAGGCATCTGGGCAGATGGCCCGCCGCATGCGCGCAGACGGAAAATGAAACGAGGTACGAACAGATGGCGGAGCAATATCCCCAGATGGATGGACTCTGCGATACAGCGTGTGCGTATGCTGCACGGGTACGGCAGTTTGCCGAACAGCGCGGAGTCTCTTTCGATGACGCTATGACAGAGCTGGAAGAGCGGCTGGAGCAGGTGCGCTGGAAGGTCATGCCCGCAGGCCCGCAGCGGCAGGAGAACTGTGGGACGTTGGATGTGCCCGCTGAAGAATGCCGCGTGCTGCGGCTGGTGCAGGGCATCGCATCCTGCTACGGCATGACGGCGCAACAATATATGGAAAGCGCTTACGTGGATGACTTTTTCAGCGGCGTGGCAGATGGACGCAGCGGAACGGCGGTGGCGATCTCTGCGGCCGTGGAGGCTGCGGAGGAGGCCGGGGCGCAGCCGACGGAAGACAAAGAGTTGCCGGGTGGAGGCAGCGGCCGCAAGTTCCTATGGGAATTACCGGAAAGCTGGAAGCGGCTCCGGCTGCCTGCGATGACGAAAAACACCCGGCGCTTTGTGCTGGCCTTTGGGCTCACGCTCGGGGTCGTGCTGCTCATCGTTGCGGCGGCGGGCATTTACCGCTGGGGCTACAACGGAGCCATTGCGGAAAAGGGAACCTATGACGCGGGTTTTGCCGCGGCTATGGCGGAGCGCGGCACCTATCAGGAAGGCTATGATGCAGCCATCGCGGAAAAAGGAACCTATGACGACGGCTATACCGCCGGCTTTGCCAAGGGCAAAACCGAGGGCTACGAGGAGGGCTATGCCGCAGGGCATGAGGACGGCTCCAGCGAGGGATACGATGCCGGATATGATTCCGGTACGTCGGACGCGGCGCAGAGCGCGGCGGAAGCGGAGAAGAACACACGTGTGTGGGTGTCCAAGCGCCTCGGTTCCCGATACCACAGCTCACCGGACTGCCCGCTGGTCATCAAACCGAAGGAAATGACGCGGCAGGAAGCCGAGGACGAAGGCTATACGTCCTGCGATTGGTGCTGGTGAATACACGAAGAAAGTAAAACGGCGTCCCGCCGAAACGCGGGACGCCGTTTTTGCCGGACGAAGCCTGCCGGAGCAGAAAACAAAAACACGCCCCGAAGGGCGTGTCGGCTGCGAATTATTTACGGAAGCAATCGCTGCAGTAGACCGGACGGTCTGTACGGGGCTGGAACGGAACTTTGCAGGAACGGCCGCAGGAAGCGCATACAGCGTCAAACATCTGGCGCTCGCCGCCCTGGCGGTTGTTGGAAGCACCTTTGCGGGCATCGCGGCAGGGTTTGCAGCGCTGCGGCTCATTGGTGAAGCCCTTTTCAGCAAAAAACTCCTGCTCGTTGGCGGTGAAGGTGAATTCCTGTCCGCAATCTTTGCAGACGATCGTTTTGTCTTGGAACATGTGGTACCTCTTTAATTTAGTTCGCACTTCGGCGATTAGTTAAGTATACGCTATAAAAGAGGGAATGTCAACCAAAACTTTAAAAAAGTTAGAGACGGCGGGAGAAAATAAAAAGGCCCGTCATAAAGCCGGGCTCCCAACGGGCGCGCAGTTCATTTCAGATGAAAAAAATACCATGCAGACGCTGAAACACAGGTGCCATTGGACTCCGCGAAAGCTTGCGCCGCAAAATTTTGTGGGCGGATGGGGAAAGGAGGCGGAAGCATGAGAAAAGCCCCGCCGAAGCGGGGCTTTTTGAATGGCGCGCAGTCCATTCCGAAGTGGTGAACGATTTCCACCCAAAAACGAACTTTTTACCTCTTGCAGAGATACCAGTTTATCTCCGTCTCTGTAATTGAAGTTGATGACCAGATGGTCATCGAAGATGTAGACGGAATTGACAAAACAATCTATGATTTTTTGCTGATATGCCGGATCACTCGGATCGCCCTGCCGGAACCGCTCAAACCAGAACAGGATTTGTTCCCGTGTAAGAAGCGGCTTGGCAATCTGCTCTTGCAGGATACTGGCTTCCAATTCCTTGCGCTGCTCCTCCAATTCATCCAGCCGCTGCTTGGTTGCTGGTGTAAAGATTCCCTGCTCGATTGCAGAAACAATATTGTTAATACGCTTGGAAATATCCTTCAATCCGGCCTGTAATACAGGCAGGCGGGTGTTTTCCTTATTTTGATATTCCAACAGTTTCTGAGCCAGCAATTCAAGAGTATCTGTTTTCAACACTTTTTCAATTGCCACTTTCACTACAAACCGTTCCAGTGGTTCTTTTCGGACGGCTTTCAAATCACATACCGAGCGCCCATGGCGCTTGTGGTTCCCACATTTGTAATAATAATGCCATGCGCCTGTATGGCTTTTTCCGCTTTCACCTGCCATCATCGCGCCACATTTTCCGCAAAACAGTTTTGTTGTCAACATGTAATTGACATCTGTTTTCGTATGGGCTGGAGCCTTTTTGTTTTGTTCACAGCGTCTCTGTACCTTTTCGAAAACTTCCGGAGTGATAATGGCAGGAATTGCATCTGGAATTACAGTATCCTTGTACCTGTACTCTCCTAGATAACGCCGATTTTTCAAAATTGCCTGAAAGCTATTTATGGAAAACGGAGCGCCGCGCGAAGTGCGCAGGCCGCGTGCATTAAAAGACTCTACAATCTTCCGCACACATTCTCCGTCCGCATAACGTTCAAATGTTTCTAAGACCAACGGTGCAGTAGCCGGATCAATTTGATAATGCTGGTTTTCATCAATGCGGTATCCCAGTGGAATCGTCCCGCCGTTGAACTTTGCCTTCAGCGCGTTTTCCTTGTGTCCACGGGAAACCTTTTCGGATAGCTCGGCGGAATAATATTCTGCCATGCCCTCCAACAGGCTTTCCAGCATGATTCCCTCCGGCGTGTTTGAAATCGGCTCTGTTGCGGAAACAACACGGACATGGTTCTGCGCCAGTTTTCTTTTGTAGTTTGCCGAATCGTAGCGGTTGCGGGAGAAACGGTCCAGCTTCCACACCAGTACGACCTCGAATTTATGTGTGTTGCTGTCCCGTATCATCTGCTGAAACTGAGGGCGGTCATCTGTTTTGGCTGACAATGCGCGGTCGATATATGTAGCGACTACATTCATTCCGTTGCGCTCGGCGTATTCTCTGCATTCGCGCAGCTGCCCCTCAATCGATTCTTCCCGCTGGTTATCACTGCTGTATCTGGCGTAGATTACTGCATTCATTGTCTATCCCTCCTTGACGCCATGCGAATGTTCTTCCGCCATGTTCAGCACCATCTGCTTGAGTTTGCGGTTCAGTTCACTTCCTGGCTCGAAACAAGCTTCCACGAACTCGCTCCAATCCGGTTTGCGCCGTACATATTCTTCCGCGCCCTCTGGTGAAACGGTAACGATCCTCCCGCGTTTGTCATCACAAAGGCCAAAAATGTAGTCCATGGATACATCGAAATACTGCGCATACCATATCAACATGCGATAGGGCACTGCAGCCCGGTCTGTCTCATAACGGTTGATTGCGGATTGATTGCTTCCTGCCAGCTTTCCTAATTCCACTTGTGATAGGCCCGCGTCCTTGCGGATAATACGCAGCCTTGTTCCTACCGTGACCATAGCACACCTCCCAATTTTAATTATACTTATTTCCGGATTATAATCAAGAGGCGTTTGCGATAAAATATTGAGCTAAAATAGTGCCGTCATCGAGCGAAGTTTTACAATTTCGTGCGGCAACAGCACTTGGATAGCAACTGATTTGTTACTTGAAAGAAAACTTTTCGAAAAAACATTATCTTTTGCTTGGAATACTTTTTATTGATATTTTTAGTCGGATATACGGCGTTCAAAAATGTACCGGGCGAAGAATACCAATATGAGCAACTTTCGGAATTGCCCAGAACAATGCGGGGTTCGGCGGATTTTTTGCTTTTGTCAACAGGGCCATAATTGTACTTGATCATTTTTTGTTACGTGTCCAACTTCCCCTTGGCGTACATGGACAGGATTTTCTCCTCAATGTCCTGGCTGATGCTGGTTTGGTTCTTTTTCAGCACCTGAGGCTCAAATTCTCGTAGCAGCTCACGGGTGATGTTGTGGACATCCGCCTTGAGGGGTACGCTATCCATCTTCGTATGGTCGTAGCAAGGGCAACGATACCGCCCCTTCTCAAAGCTGGCTGTGCTAAGGTGGCAGCCAAAGCACAGGTGGCGGAGCATGGTGATCCTGCTCCCATGGATGTGCATTTTCTGACCGCATGTAGGGTAGACAGAGGTCTCGTCCCGCTCCAGCTCTCCATGCAGCAAGTAGACCTCCCGGCCAGACTGGGCCACCTCTACGATGGTCTTGGAGTTACACAATCCACTTAGACCAGACGGCAAATGAATGTACTGCGTGGCGGAGCCTCCCGTGATGTTTGCTTCGAAAACTATACCAGCACAGGAGCCTCCACACATACTCCACTTCACATCAATCCCACAAGAAAAAAGATTGAGCCAAATTTTTCTCAGTGGGCCACCTCCCCGTTGTTTGTGGGGTTGGATACGGCCCAGCGCACGGTGCTGCTGCAGGATTTGAGTGCTGGGCAAAAGGAGTACGATAAAGGGCAGACGATCCTGCGTACCGGCCAGTGGGTGACTGCGCTGGGGTTTGTGCTGCGGGGTGGGGCCAATGTAGTGCGCCGAGATGCGTGGAGCAACAAGAACGTTCCGGCTCATATGGGGCCGAGACAGGTGTTTGCCGAAGCCCATGCCTGTGTACTGGACGCGACGCTGCTGGTGGACATGACTGCGGCGGGGCCAATCTTCGTGTTGTTTCTGGAACCGGATCGTTTGTGGCGCGAAGACATGCTGGCCAACGGGCCGCATCTGCAATTTTTGCACAACCTTCTGCAGGCGGTAACTGCTAAAAATCTAGTGATGACCCAGAAAATCGGCCACATCACCCCGCACACCATTCGGGAGCGCCTTCTGTTCTAGCTTTCCTCCGAAGCCGTGCATCCGGGGGTGGATGTGTTCAACATCCCGTTCAACCGGCAGCAGTTGGCGGATTATCTGTGCGTGGAACGCAGTGCATTGTCCGGCGAACTGAGCCGAGCGCAGAGAGACAGTCTGCTTCGGTTTCACAAAAACCATTTTGAGTTGTGCCGTCCGGCGCAGAAACAGGTGCCAAAGATGCCTTGAAAAAGCGCGATTTTACGGTTTTTTTGCACAAGAAAGAAAGTTTGTGCATTCAGACCATGAAATTGGTCTGATTTTAGAAGCTTTGCACAACCGCTGGAAAGCACTTCCAGTAACAAAATTCTGCGAATAAAAAAGTAACAGTAAAAAATTAATGTCCGTAAAATCAAGGGTTTTCCATGGTTCGAGAGAGAAAGCCGTTCTTTTTTTCGAAAATCCGGAAACAAATTTACCATAAGATGCTTTGAAATTAGAAATTTTTGAAAAAAACAGTAATTTTATAAACGGAAGCTGTTCGCATTTAACAAGAAAAGCTGGTTTTACAAAAGGTTTTTTGTCTGGTATAATATAGAAAACGTTTACTGAACCGAAAGGGACAGAGCTCATGAGCGAAAACAGAAAATGCACCATTGTAGATGTGGCCCGGGCGGCGGGTACGTCCACAGCAACCGTATCACGGATTTTAAGCGGTAGCGATTACCCCATCAGTGCGCAGCTGCGGAAAAAAGTGATGCAGGTGGCGCAGGATCTCAATTATAAACCTAATTTGATTGGAAAAATGCTTCAATCGGGCGTGGGCGAAAAAGAGATCGGCGTGGTTCTGCCATCCATTGTCAACCCCTTTTACGGGAGCCTGATGTCTGCGGTGGAGGAAGAATGCGTTCAGCGTTCTTATGTGCCGATTCTGTGTCTTTCGCAGAACAGCAGCCGGCTGGAGTCGCAGCACATTGAAATGCTGGGGCAAAAACAGGTATCCGGAATTCTGCTGTCCTGCATGCACATGGACGAGGCGCTGATGGACAAGCTTCGCCGGCTGGAGATTCCCTGTGTGCTGTTTGACCAGACCTATGAGGAATATCCAGGGCTCAATGTGGGGTTTGACTTTTACCAGGGCGGCCTGCTGGCCACCCGCTATCTGATCCAGTGCGGACACAGGGATATCGCTTTTGCCAGCGGTCCCATGGACCGGCGCAGCCGTAAACAGCGCTTTGAAGGGTATAAGGCGGCTCTGCGGAAAAACGGGATCCGGTTCAATTCCAAACGGCTGCTTCTGTACGAAGGTTCCACGGACGCAGGCGCGGAGAACTCGGAGTTCCGCAACGGATACGAACTTGGAAAGATGCTTTTACAGGGCGAATGCCTGCCGGACGCAGTGTTCGCCATCAATGATATGACGGCCATCGGCATGATCCAGTGTCTGAAGATCAATGGCGTGTATGTGCCGGCGGATGTTTCGGTGATCGGATTTGACAACATCTATATCAGCGATTTTGTGGAACCCGCGCTGACAACCATCAGCCAGCCATCGTATGAGATGGGCCGAAAGGCTGCCCGTATGCTGCTGGATGCCATCGAGCAGCCCGGATGCGCCCAGGAAAACGTAGTGATGGAACCGACGCTCGTCGAGCGGCGATCCGTGAGAAAGGTGTATAGAAGGTTAAGGAGGTAATCGCTTTGATTGAAAAACAGTATGACAAAGTGGATCTGAAAATTTTTGATACGCGCGCCGAAATGGGCCGTGTGGCAGCCGAGGAAGCCGCTTCCTGCCTGCGGGAGCTTCTGGAGAAAGAGCCGGAGATCAACTGCATTTTTGCGGCTGCTCCCTCGCAGTCGGAGTTCCTGGAAGAGCTGTGCAAACAGCCCGGCATCGACTGGACCCGGGTGAACGGTTATCACATGGACGAGTATGTGGGACTGTCGCTGGGCCACGAAAAATCCTTTAATCATTTCCTCAGCGAATCCATTTTCAACAAGGTCCCGTTCAAGAGCGCGAATCTGATCGATGGGTCCCGCCCGGTGGAAGAGGAAACGGCCCGCTACGGCCAGCTGCTGCGCAATGCTCCCACCCATGTGACGTTTATGGGCATCGGTGAGAACGGACACATCGCGTTCAACGATCCCCCTGTGGCGGACTTTGAGGACAAGGAAGTCATTAAAAAGGTAAAACTGGATCTGGTATGCCGCCAGCAGCAGGTGCATGACAAATGCTTTGACACGCTGGATGAAGTGCCCGAGTATGCACTGACCGTGACGGTGCCCCGCCTGATGGCCAGCCAGTATATTTTCTGCATTGTGCCGTCTGACAAAAAACACGATGCCACGGTGGCGGCTCTGACCGGCCCTGTGAGCACGGCCTGCCCGGCCAGCATCCTGCGCCGTACGGACAATGTGCGTATGTACATCGATAAAGCCTGCGCGGGAAATCTGGCGAAATAACACAATGCCTAAAAGGAGGAGAACATGAAACTGAAGTCCCCGAACGTATGGTTCATTTTTGGTACAGTCCCGGTGCTGGTGCTGGACTTTGTTCTGGGCGCCTGGTTTGCCCGCGGGATGGTTTGGCTGAGCGTTGTGCTTCTCCTTCTTGGACTGCTTGCGGCGGTAGCACTGGTGCGGAAATTTATCGTTATGCCCAAACCCAGAAACCGCTACGGCACGCCCGAACCGTTTGCCCTGGAACTGCCCATCAACTGCAACGCGGAATTCTATCACTGCCCGGAAATGGCCAAATACGAATTTCTGCACCGTACAGTGGAAGTGGTCAGCCCGCTGTGGAACGGTAAAAAACCTTTTCAGGTTATGATCAATCCGACACTGGCGGAAAAATACGGGCAGGATTTTGAGAAAGTGGCGGTGGTGCGCGAACTGGAAAATTTCCGGCGCAAAAACAGCCTGAAATCTCTGGTGGGGTTGCTGCTCCCCGTGGAAGTGCTTGCGGCGGCGGTGCCGGCAGCAGTGGCTTTTGGCCCGCAGCTGGAAGCGGTGCTGGGATCCTTTGTGCTGTATTTTGCAGCGCCTTTTGCGGCGGTGGCGGCTTTTGGCGGCTGGCCGGTTTTCTGCCATGTTTTGGCGGCTGCCTGTATCTGTGGAACCGCACCATTTCCATCCAGGACAAGCAATTGGACGCTTTTTTACTTGGCTACTTTTCAAAGGAGCAAGTGAAACAGTATATTCAGGTAACTGAAAAAATGAATGCGGAAGGAGGGAGCGAAAAGAGTCGTGTATTCACAGAGCATTACCGGGATGACCGGCTGAAAGCTCTGGACACAAACAAACATTGAACCAAATCAAGAAGGAGGAATTCAAAACATGGCAGAAACAATGACAATGCATTGGCTCGACTGGGTAGTGGTCGCGCTGTTCTTTGTGCTGGTCCTGTGGGTCGGCATTCGGTCCGGCAAGAACATTAACAGTTCCACGGACTTCTTTGTTGGCGGCGGCAAGATCCCCTGGTGGATGTCGGGCATTTCCCATCACGTATCCGGTTACTCCGGCGTAGTATTCGTAGGGTATGCAGGCATCGCGTATGCGCAGGGCATGTCCATCTACTTCTGGTGGGCGGTCAACATCGCTCTGGCAACGGCCTTGGCTTCGGTGACCATCATCCCCCGCTGGCCGCGTCTGCGCCGCGCGCTGGGCATCGAGTCCCCGACGGAATACTTGCAGATGCGCTATAACCGCGCTGCTCAGTTGCTGATTGCCATCTCCGGTATCGGCAGCAAGCTGCTGGACGTTGCTGCAAAATGGACTTCCATCGGTATCCTGCTCCACGGCTTTACGGGTATGCCCATTTGGGTCGGCGTTATCGTCTCCGGCCTGATCTCTTTGATTTACATCGCCATCGGCGGCATTCTGGCCGACCTGTGGACCGACTTTATCCAGTTCATCGTGCAGGTGATTGCAGGCTTGGCTCTGTTCATCGGCGTTATCATGAAACTGGGCGACTATGGCCTGAGCATCTTCAGCGTGTTCAGCGCTCTGCCCGAAGCAAACGTGTCCGTGTTCAACGCCGGCCGCGGCCAAGGCTCTCTCAGCTGGACCCTGCTGTACTTCTTCGTTATTTTCTTCAGCTACAGTGGTGGTACCTGGAACCTGGCTGCTCGCTTCATTTCTACCAGCAACGCCAAGGAGGCCAAAAAAGCAGGTCTGTTCTCCGCAGCTCTGTATCTGGTTTGGCCGTTCATCCTGTTCTTCCCCATGTGGTGCGGGCCCCTGCTCTTCCCGGGCATGGATCAGGCCACTGCGGAAGCCAGCCTGTATGCAACTTTGACCAACACCTTCCTGCCGGTTGGCATGGTCGGCCTTGTGTTGGCATCCATGTTCGCCAACACCATGACCATGTGCAACTCCGACGCGAACACTATCTCTGCGGTGTTGACCCGTGACATCCTGCCCATCTTCAATCCGAAGATCCTGCAGGCCAGCGAACGCAAATCTCTGTGGTATGCGCGTATCACCACCATCATTTTCACTGCTCTGACGGTATTTGTGGCTCTGTTCAGTGACTATTTCGGTGGTGTTACCGGTCTGATTCTGACCTGGTTCTCCGCTCTGCTGGGACCGACGGCCATTCCCCTTCTGCTGGGCCTGTTCCCCGCGTTCAAGTACTGCGATGCGAAAGCCGCCATCATCTCCGTGCTGGCCGGCCTGGGCGTATTCGTACTGACCAAGATGGGCTTCACCATGGAAGCGGACATCGCGCTGATTGCTCCTCTGGCGGTATCCTTCGTATTCTATGCGGGCATCGGCTTGATCAACAAGTATGCCCTGAAAATGCAGGTGAAACCGGAAGTCGAAGACCTGATGGTAAAATTGGGCAAAGACGAATAAGGGTAAAAGAAAGGATCCCCGGCCGAAACGGCCGGGGATATTGTGAACTGAAATGGATATGAATGAACGGAAAGCGTTTTATGTCAGCCAAATTCAGGACAATTTCCTGCCGTACTGGCTGAAATTTGTCGACCGGGAACAGGGCGGCATTTTGAATTGCATCCACAACAACGGCGACCAGCGCCTCAGTGACAACAAATTCACCTGGTCCCAGGGACGCTGGCTGTGGGTGCTGGCGCGGGTGTACCGTCTGGCGAAACAGGGAGTTCTGCCCAAGGTGGACCCGGCGGAACTGGAGCCCCTGATGGATGAGACCTTCCGTTTTCTGGCGGACAAATCCATTTACGGGCCGGAGGACATCTGTTGCTATCTGCTGACGCGGGACGGCGAGAAACTGGTGGACGAGCCCACCGGCCGTTATGACGCCAGCATTTATGCGGACTGCTTTGCGCTCATCGGCAGCGCGCAGTATGCGAAAATGACACAAAACACCGAGGCGGCGGACGTGGCGCACCGGTTGTATCGCAGCATTACAAAGCGGGTGGAGCGCGGCGACTTCCTCACCGAGCCCTATCCCGTCCCCGATGGATATCAGGTCCACGGCATTCCCATGATTCTGGTGGACACCGTGCAGGAGTACATGGATATGCGCCGTTCCTTCGGCCTGGATGTGGCCGAGCAGGAATCGTATGTGCGCGGCAAGGTCCATTTCATTCTGGATGTGCTGTACGACGGCGACGGCTTAATCCGCGAGCATCTCTCGGATGACAAGAGCTATACCCGTCTGCTGGACCGGCACATCAACCCCGGCCACACGCTGGAGGACGCCTGGTTCCTGCTGGAATTCCTGGAGGAGTACGGCGAACTGGACAAATACCTGCCCCGTATTGCGCAGATCGCAAAGCGCACCTTCCACTTGGGATGGGACGAGAAATACGGCGGCCTGCTTCGGTTTGTGGATCGGGAGGGCGGCGCGCCCAGGGGTGACTGCATCGGCACACCGTATGAGGAGCTGGTGAAGGATACCTGGGACATGAAGCTCTGGTGGCCGCATTCCGAACTTCTGTACATCTTCTCGTATCTGTATCAGCTCACCGGCGACGAGGAGTTCGAGGCGCTGTATCAACAGTCTGCGGATTATGCCTTCTCCACCTTCCCCAACAAGGAATTGGGCGAGTGGGTGCAGATTCGTCAGCGGGACGGCAGCCCGCAGGACAAGCTGGTGGCGCTGCCGGTAAAAGATCCGTTCCACATTTTGCGCGACTTTATCAAAGTGGTGGAACTGTATGAGAAAGAGGGAAAAGCGGAATGAACATGGAGCTGGGAACAGCCAAGCGAGTCATCACCCCGCCTCGGCCGGTCCGGCTGGCAGGCTATGCCACCCGGACCACCCCCTTTGACAGCGTGCTGGAGGATATTTATGTCCGCGTGCACGACTATCGCTGCGGTTCGGCCCGGGCGGTTCTGGTCTACGGCGATCTGCTGTGGTGGAACAGTGAGTTTGTCGCCATGGCGCGGCCCTGCCTTGCAGCGGCGCTGGGGGTGAAGGAAGAGCAGATCCTGTTCACCGCTTCACACAACCACAGCGGCCCGGGTACCGGCGGCAACTTTACGCCTCTGCTGGAGACAGTAGACGCAGAGTACACCGAATTTTTGTACACGCAGGTGGAGACCGCCGCGTGCGCAGCGGCACAGAACGTGGAGCCGGTGCGCGGAACCGTGCACCGGGGCGAATGTGCCCTGAACGTGTACCGCCGGGTGCACACGCCCGACGGGATTGCCATGTGGCCCAACTACGACATGCCGGCCGACCATCATCTGACGGTGGTGCGTCTGGAGCGGGCAGACGGAACCGTGAAGGGTGTTCTGTTGCACTATCCCTGCCACGCAAACCTCGCCAACGGCAATGCGGTGCATCCGGACTATCCGGGCGCCGCGCTGCGTATGCTGGACGAGACGTTCCCCGGTAGCGTGGGCGTGTTCCTGCAGGGCTGTACCGCAGACCTGCGGCCCAACAGCGTGCTGGGCGAGCGGTTCGTACCGCAGAGCTATGAGGGCGTGCAGAATTTTGCACGGCAGTTCGCGGCGCATTGCGAGGCACTGCTGCAAAGCGAAGGCGCCGCGCTGGGCGAGAAGGTTTTCATCACCCGCACCACCCGACAGCTACCGCTGGACCAGACGGGTTTGGAGCAGTCCATGGAAGAGGCGAAAAGCGGAGATGAGGCGCACCGGCAGTGGGTGGCCGCCATCACCCGCAAACAGTGCTGGGACCATGAAACACTGGAGATCTCCCGTTTGGATCTGGGCGGGCTGACGATGTTTTTCTTCAACGCCGAAGTGGCGCAGAAGTATGCGGCCATTGCGCGTGAGCAGGTGCCCGGCGCGTTGAGCGCAGGCTATTGCAACGGCATGATCGGCTATCTGGCCACCGCGCGCCAGATTTCCCACGGCGGTTATGAGCCGGAGGGATCAGCGCTGTATTTTGCTCTGGCAGGTACCTACGCGCCTGCCATCGAATCTGTGATTGCCGATGGCGTTGGCGCATTGGCAAACGAACATTGAGAGGAGAACAAACAAATGGAACAGGGACTTCTGACCGATCTGTACTACGATGAAATTCTCAAGATCATCAACGAAATCCGCGCCACCGAGCGCGAGAACATCCTGAAAGCTGCCCGCATGATCGCGGACCAGGTCAAACAGGATAAACTGGTATATGTGTTCGGCCCGGGCGGCCATTCCAACCTAGCGGCCATGGAAGTGTTCTTCCGCGCCGGCGGCCTGATGCACATCAGCGCCATTCTGAACCAGGAGACCATGCTCAGCAGCGGCGCGCTGAAATCCATGCAGACCGAGCGCCTGCCCGGTTACGGCAAGATCGTAGTGGAAGATTACGGCATCGGCGAGGGCGATCTTCTGTGGATCGTCAATGCATACGGCATCAACTCCGCTACTATCGACGCGGCCCTGACCGCCAAAGCGCACGGCGCCAAGGTCATCGGCGTCAGCAGCCACGAGCACGCCGAAACCTGCCCGCTAGATCATCCCGCCCGTCATCCCAGCAAAAAGAATCTGCACGATGTTGTGGACTGCAGCATCGACTGCAAGGTCAAGCTGGGCGACGCTACGCTGGAAATTTCGGGCTTTGAGCAGAAGATCGGCGCTCTGTCCACCTATGCGAATGCCTACGTGATGAACTGCGTGGTCATCGAGGCTATCAACATGTTGGTCAACGAAGGCGTGAATCCGCCGGTCTGGCGCAGCGGCAACTGCCCGGGCGGCGACGAGTGGAACAACCAATTCCTGGAGCGCTTCCGCGGTGCGGTGCGCTGCCTGTAAAGGAGCGATCCCATCATGAAAACCTGTTATAAAAACGCGCGCATCGTCCTGCCGGACGCCGTCCGCGAAGGCTGTCTGATGACGGAAAACGACACCATCTCCGCGATCGCCTTCGGGCCGGGTGCCTGCCTGGACGGTGCGGATGTGACGGCGGATTGCCAGGGCATGTACCTGTCGCCCGGTTTCATCGACGTGCATGTGCACGGCGCGGGTGGCCACGACTTCATGGAAGGGGGCGAGGCCGTTTATACCGCGGCCCGCTGCCATATGCTGCACGGCACCACCAGCATTGTGCCCACCACCCTGACCGGAAGCCGACAGGATCTGCTGGATTTTGTGGACGGCTTCAATCAGCTGGATCTGGAGCGCGAGGGCTGCCCCCACATTCTGGGTCTGCATCTGGAAGGACCGTATTTCGCAGCCTCTCAGGCCGGAGCTCAGAACCCCGAGTATCTGCGCAATCCGCAGCCGGACGAGTACGAAGAGGTGCTGCGCCGCACGGACCGCGTCCGCCGCTGGTCTTTTGCGGTGGAACTGGATGGTTCGGACCGCTTTTTGGAAGCGCTTCACCAGCATGGCGTGATCTCCAGCCTGGCGCACTCCGATGCGGACTGCAAACAGGTGATGCACGCCCATGACATGGGCCTGCGGTGCCTGACGCACTTCTACTCCTGCATGACCACGGTACAGCGCAAGCATGCCTATCGTTACGCGGGCGCTATCGAGGCGGGCTATCTGCTGGATGAGATGTATGTGGAAGCCATTGCGGATGGCAGCCATCTGCCTGCAGAGCTGTTGCAGCTGATTTACAAGGTGAAGGGACCCCGCCGGGTGTGCCTGGTCACCGACAGCATGTGCGCCGCTGGCATGCCCGACGGCGAATATTCTCTGGGCGGCGTTCCCTGCATCAAAGAGAACGGCGTGGCCAAGCTGATGGACCGCAGTGCTTTCGCGGGCAGTGTGGCAACCACCGATATGCTGGTGCGCACCTTCTGCAATCTGACCGGCGCTCCGCTGTACGATGTGGTGCGCATGACGTCCCTGACGCCGGCTGAGATGCTGGGCATCGGGACTCGCACCGGGTCCATTCAGGTGGGTAAAGCTGCAGACCTGCTGGTATTTGATGAGGATGTGCAACTGAAGCACATTGTTGTGGCCGGTCGTACCGAATTTTCTACGCTGCAATGATAAGAGAACAGGGCGGGAGACGCAGGTCTCCCGCCTCTTTTGTTCAGAAGACGGCCTCATTTTCAATGATTATTTCATCCTCGGCTCTGATCCCTGCCACCATATTGGCGGCAGGAATAAAAATTGCCCATCACCTCCATGATATGCTCCCTTTATAGGCAATGTCATTAAGTTTGGCTTCAAAATACACAACAATCTTTTCAGGGTGCTTGTGTTTTTCTATCTTTAGCAGGGGGGACATATAAAATTTGCAGATAAAATTTTCCAAACGAGAAAAGTTTTCGTGCTTTTTGAATCACCATATTCCACACCAGTACGATCTCGAATTTATATGCGCTGCTGCCCCGTATTTTTATATTATAATCGTTTTTGGACTATAATCAAGAAGCGCGCAGAATGTAAAATGATTTTTACTTAAAATGTGCAAATAAGAATTCTGAACAGAGATAACAAGTTATAAGGGCGATGAACAGAACCATAATCCCGATTGCTTGTGTGCTCGCGCCAAAGAGCGCACAGATGTGGAACAACGGGTATGTACTAAGCCACTTCGCAT
>OAVM01000303.1_pt1 | contig 20874 bp, 24 predicted proteins | sample 1476421 | NCBI WGS metagenome assembly OAVM01 (sample SAMEA2580099, study PRJEB22360) | human gut metagenome | biome: human gut; feature: human-associated habitat; material: faeces | place: Denmark | collected 2008/2010
CGGCCTTTGCGCGTTTTGCCGTATCATATGCAATCTTGGCACAAAGCGCTTTTTTTGCAAAAAAAACTTTTGCGCGCCGAAAAAAACGTTATAATGAAAGCAGGGAAATCCGCGCGCCCCACCCGGCGCGCAAGACCATACGATCAATCAAAGGAGTGTATCAATATGATCCTGAAAAACGGCCTTGTTTTCACCGAAGACGCGCGCTTTGTGCTGGCGGACGTGGAGATCGCGGACGGAAAGATCGCTCAGGTGGCTGCCCCCGGCACGCTGGACGGCCCCGACGCAGTGGACGTTTCCGGCAAATACGTCACCCCGGGTTTTGTGGATATCCACATCCACGGCTCCAAAGGCTCTGATTTTTGCGACGCGGGCGCGGAGCACATCGAAACAATGTCCGCCTATCTGGGCGGCGAGGGCGTAACGGCCTTCTGCGGCACCACGATGGCTTTCGACGAGCCCATCCTCACCAATATCTTCAACATTGCGAAGCCCTACATCAACAAAGAGACCGGCGGCGCCGTGCTGCGCGGCATCAATATGGAGGGGCCCTTCTTCAACAAGGCGAAAAAGGGCGCTCAGGCGGAAAAATACATTGTGGACCCGGAGATCGAGATGTTTGACCGCCTGTATGAGCTGTCCGGCGGCGCCATCAAGCTCATCGACGTTGCGCCGGAGCTGCCGGGTGCGGTGCCTTTCATCGAGCGGGCCAGCAAAAAATGCGTGGTGTCCATTGCGCACACCACGGCCAATTACGACCAGGCCAAGGCGGCCTTTGCCGCGGGCGCATCCCATGTGACGCACCTGTTCAACGCCATGCCACCGTTCAACCACCGCGACCCGGGCGTCGTGGGCGCGGCCAGCGATGACGCGGCCCATGTGGAGATGATCTCCGACGGCATCCACCTGCATCCGGCTGTGGTGCGCAGTGTGTTCCGCTGGTTCGGCGCCGAGCGCGTGTGTCTCATCAGCGATTCCATGCGCGCCGCGGGCATGCCCAACGGCGTGTATTCGCTGGGCGGCCAGACTGTGTATATGACGGACGGCAAGGCCACGCTGGAGGACGGCACCATCGCGGGCAGCGCTACCTGCCTGGCCGAATGCTTCCGCCGCGCCGTCAGCTTCGGCGTGCCCCTGGACGCGGCGCTGCGCGCGGCTACCATCAACCCGGCGCAGGCTGTGGGCTTGTTTGATGAGCTGGGCAGCATCACCGCCGGCAAGCGCGCTGACATACTGGTGCTGGACGAGACGCTGCACCCGGAAAAAATCTTCATCGGCGGCGTACAGACGAAATAAGCCGGATGTCCGGCACAGGCGGCGGTTCCGTATGGGGCCGCCGCTTTTTTGCGCTTTGGCGGGGCGCCGCACGCAGATACGCCGGTGTGCAGAAAAAGCCCCCGGGCTTTCCCATTGCGGGAAATCCGGGGGCTTTGCCGTTGCTTTGAAAGGTACTGAACGCCTGTGGGCAGCGCTTACGCCTTGCCCACAGAGCCGAACAACTCCATTTTTTCCTTGACGGTGTTCTTGATGGCCTCGGCGCCCGGCGCAAGCAGCTTGCGCGGATCAAAGCCCTTGCCCTGCTGGTCCTTTCCGGCCTCGATGTATTCACGGGTGGCCTTGGCGAAGGCGAGCTGGCATTCGGTGTTCACATTGATCTTGGAAACACCCAGGCTGATGGCCTTTTTGATCATATCGTCGGGGATGCCGGTGCCGCCGTGCAGCACAAGGGGAATGTGATCCGTCGCGTTGTGGATCTTCTCCAGCGCGTCGAAATCCAGGCCTTTCCAGTTGGACGGGTACACACCGTGGATGTTGCCGATGCCTGCGGCCAGGAAGTCGATGCCCAGGGAAGCGATGCGCGCACACTCGGCGGCGTCCGCAATCTCGCCCATGCCCACAACACCGTCCTCTTCACCGCCGATGCTGCCGACCTCGGCCTCGATGGAAAGGCCGTTCTCGTGAGCCAGAGCCACCAGCTCGGTGGTCTTGGCCACGTTTTCGTCGATGGCGTAGTGGCTGCCGTCGAACATGATGGAGGAGAACCCGGCCTCAACACAGGCCTTGGCGCCCTCGTAAGAGCCGTGGTCCAGATGCAGCGCCACGGGCACGGTGATGCCCAGCGTGTCGATCATGGCCTTGACCATGGCGGCGACGGTTTTGAAGCCTGTCATATATTTGCCCGCGCCTTCGGACACGCCGAGAATGATGGGGCTGTTCATTTCCTGCGCAGCCTGCAGCGCGGCCTTCGTCCACTCCAGATTGTTGATGTTGAACTGGCCTACGGCGTAGTGGCCGTCGCGGGCTTTCTGCAGTATTTCGGTAGCGTTTACCAGCATAATTCATTACCCTCCAAAAAATCGTTCCTGTTTTGGGCGGGCGCTCCAAGCGCATTGGCCCGCCCAGCGCGTATCGGTCCCACAGTGAAAGAGGACAAGCCCTTGTCACAAATTTAACCAAGGATAGTATAACGCATCGCGGCGGCAAAATCAATCTTCACCGCCGCTTTTATAAATAAAGTACGAATAAAGATAAGCGGGCACGACGAGCACGGCTCCCAGAGCCGCCGTGGCCGCGGCCAGCCAGCGGCCGGAGAGGAAAAAGCTGCCCGCCGCCAGCGCCAGACCGCCCCAGAACCACAGCGGCCCCGCAAAGCGGTGGGTGCGCCGCCAGCACGTTTCGCTGGCCAACGTCCACGGCGTACGGATACCGCAGAAATAGTTGTGCCGGAACTTGGGCATATAATTGCCCGCTACGCACAGCAGCGCGCCCACACAGGCGGCAATGATGCGGGAAACATCCAGTCCATCCGGATAAAACGCAGCGTACAGCGTAACGCCCTGCAGGATAAGCGCGAACAGCGCCAGCGCCAGCCGGAACGCATCGTACGCGCGGCCGAACTTTTCATAGCTGCGGCGGCGCGGGTCGATGTAGGGCAGAAATTTCATCAAAAGGCTCAGGCCCAGCCCCATGGCCGGGCCGAAAAACGCTCCCGGGCGTGCCGCCCAGCCGTCGATCTGCCCGTCCACGTTCCAATGGACGGGGATGCGTGCGGGCAGCAGAGGCAGCAGCGCCAGCGTCACGGCAAACGACAGGGCGCACACGCCCCAGATGGCCCATTCTGTTTTATTGCTTTGTTTCATCGCCGTCTCCCTTTGCAAAACCGGCCACCCATGCAAGCATGTCCTGTAAAACACTGGTGTCCAGCTCGTAAAAAATATACTTGCCGCGCTTTTCGTCACTCACCAGGCCCGCGTCTTTCAGAACGGAAAGATGGTGGGAGATGGTGGCTCCGCTGGTGCCGAACTGTTCGGATATCTCACCGGCGCTTTTCGGCCCTCTGCGCAGCAGCTCCAGGATCTGGCGGCGGGTGGGGTCGGACAGGGCTTTGAACGTTTTGTCGAACACGCGCGCACCGCTCCTTCCGCTGCTTTTCTTTCGACGCTCGTCTAAATGAATGATATCACAAACGCCGCCCTGCGGCAAGCGCAGAAAAATGCATGGAAGGCCGCCCGCGATGGAAGCGATTCCCAGGTATATTTGCAAAAATTTCAAGGTGCGTAAAGGTGTAAACCTTGCGCGAATTTTTTGTAAAAACGGCGAAAAGTGGAAATGTTTCCCGTTTAAAATCGTCAAAATTCCAACTTGACACTTTGGAATAAACCCGGGGTTTTGTGGAAAGTTTTCAACAGGGTGTTGAAAACACAGTCGAAAACTTCTCTCAAAAAGCCCGCAAATGGGCAAAACAGGCGGGTTGTCAACACTTTCAACAGGGTTTTCAACATTCAATAAGGAAAAAATTACCTTTTACAAAATGTATATGTACCTTTACGAATTCCATTAAACAGTGAACGCCGAAATTTAAAAGAAGAAATTGTTTAAATTGCGCACCGGAGACAAAACTTTCCGTAAGCCCGCGGCAGGCGGGCGGGAAAGGGGGACCGGAATGAAAGGCGTAAACAAGTGTGTGGTGGAAATTGTGGAGCCGCAGGACGAGAGCATCGAACGGGTGCTGGTGTTTTTTAAGCCGGAAAGCCGCGCGGTGCAGTTGGGGTGCCAGCAGGATGCGGCGGAAAAATATGTTTCCGGCCTGGTTTCGTGGCGGCGCAGTATTTTGCCGCTGGGACCGGGCGCGCGCGCCGCGCTGTGGGCAGCGGCTGCCGCTGTGCTGCTGTGGTTCCTTTTGTAAGCGCGCTGCTGTCAGGCTCAGGCGAAAATGCCCGAAATCCGGCGGAAATTATAGCAAAGATGCGGTATCTGTGTTATAATAGCCTCAAACCCGCCGCTTGCGCGGCTGCGCGTGTGTCCGGCACACGCGGATGCGCCGGTGCGCATGGGTTTGAGAACATTGAAACACGCAAAACCGCAGCAAGTGCGGTTTTGTCGAGGCCGCTGCGCGGCTGCGCGCACGCTGCATGCGGAGCGCAGTATGCGGGAACCGGACGGGCGGGGCTTTTTTGAAAATTCTGGAGGCTGCGGATGGAACGGGCAGAGAAGAAAAACGATAGATTTGAACACAAAACAGAGCAGGATCCCACAATTGTGTACGGCAAAAATGCCGTGACGGAGCTGCTCAAAAGCGGTGCGGCCGTGGATACCGTGTTCGTACAGGATACCATGAACGCCGCACAGGCGGGATATTATACGGCCATCGCCCGCGAGGCGGGCGCTGTGGTCAAGCGTGTGCACGCGGCCAAGCTGCGCGGCATGTGCGGCACGGAAGGCCACCAGGGCGTTGCGGCGTGGGCGGCCAGTGTGGATTATGTCTCGCTGGATGACTTGCTGGCCGAGGCGGCGCGCCGGGGCGAGCCGCCCTTTTTGCTGCTGGCGGACGGCGTGGAGGATCCCCATAACCTGGGCGCGATCATCCGCACGGCGCTGCTGTGCGGTGCTCACGGCGTGGTGATACCGCGGCGCGGCGGCGTACCTGTTACACCTACTGTACTCAAAAGCAGCGCGGGCGCGGCGGCAAGGCTGCCCGTGGCGCGTGTGGCCAACATCGGCGAGGCTGTCCGCAGGCTGAAGGCGCAGAATGTATTTGTCTATTGCGCGGACATGGACGGACGCCCCGCTTTCCAGCAAAACCTTACAGGCCCCATTGCGTTGGTGGCGGGCAGTGAGGGCAGCGGTGTTTCGCCGCTGGTGAAGTCCCTGTGTGACGGTGTTCTCAGTCTGCCCATGGCGGGCGGCGGCACGGGGGTGGACAGTTTCAACGTGTCGGTCGCCACCGGCATTATTCTGTATGAGATCATGCGCCAGCGCGGAACGGAGGGTTCTATTTGAGCGATCAGAAACCGCATATCACAGCTTCAGAGCTCGACCATATCCTCGAGCAGGTGCAGAAGAAGCGGGCGGACGCGCCCGCGGCGGCCCGTCCGGCACAGAGTTCGGATGCGGACCTGGACGCCATTTTATCCGAACTGGGCGTCGGGACCGGAAAAAAGCGCGCTCCGGTAGAGCCGATCTTGCTGCCGGTGCCTGAGTTTGCCCACGAAAAAAACGATCCGCTGCCGGAGATTCCCCAGCCCGCTCCCGAGAAAGCGCCGGAACCCGCGGCGGAGCCTGAACCGGAGCCCGCGCTTGTTGAGGACGAAGTGCCCACGGTGGAGCTGCCGGACATTAAGGCGTATTCCGAGGCCGAGGCGCAAAAGCAGGCGGAGGAACGCGCGCGCATTATGGAAGAGGCACGCCGCGAGGCGGAAAATACGCTGCACAGTGCCGCGGGTGAAGCCGTGCTGAGCGCGGCGCGGGAGGCGGTGCTCCGGCGCGGCTCCCAGCCTGCGCAGGAACAGGAGCAGGCCGCCCCCGTTACCGGAAACAATCTGTTCGGCGAAGTAGACGACCGTTTCCGCGATTTCTTCGCAACCGCCGTGATCGACGACCCTACGCTGGGTGAGAGCGGCCGTCGTAAAAAAGAAAAGAGCGGCTTCTGGGCGAAGCTGTTTGCCAAAAAAGAAGAAGAGGAATTCGAGGATGAGTTTGCCCAGGGCGAGGCAGGCGAGTACTACGAGGCCGCTCTGGAGGAGGGCTATACCGGGGAATTTGACGCCATCCGCCCCGAGCAGTGCATTCCGGGCGCGCCCGTGCCGGGCCGGGCGGATGCGCCGGAGCAGGGCGCGCCCGGAGCCAATGGGCGCACTTTCGGCAGCACGCTGGATCTGGACGTGCCCCAGGCAAACCCGCAGGACACGCCCGCACCTATGTCCGCCTCCTTTTTGGCGCGGGCCATTGCCAGAGCCGACACATTCGACCTGGGCGCTGCGCGCAAGCGGCGCGATACCCGCGCAATGGACATCGATATCCCGCTGGACGGCGACGGCACGGGCGAATACGAGCCGCTGCGCAGGAAAAACTCCGGCGCGCTGGCCCCGGAGGAGGAGATAGGCGAATACAACCGCCTGTCCGACGCGCCGGCGGTTGCCCAGGAACTGGCCTCCATGCGCCAGACACGCCTGGCGCGCACCGTGCTTACGGGCGTGCTGACGCTGTTCCTGTTGTATTTGGGCCTCTCGGCCCGCACGGGCTGGCTGCCGCCCATTGGCGTGCTGGACCCGCACACGGCTCCGCTTACTTATCTTGTCACAAATTTCGTTCTGTTGGCCGTAGCGGCTTTCAGCTCCATCACCACGCTGGGGGCGGGCCTGCGGGGCCTTGCGCTCCAGCCTACGTCCGACAGCTTCACTGCGCTGGCCGTGGTGGGAGCGGCGCTGCAGAATGCGGCGCTGCTGTTTGATGCGAAAAATTTTGATCCGGAGGCCGTGACGCTGTTTGCGCCCGTGGCGGCGCTGCTGCTGTGCGGCAACGCGCTGGGCAAATGGCTGCAGATCCGCGCTGTGTGCGCGAATTTTGCGCTGGCAAGCTCCGGCGAGGAGCATGCGGCCGCGTTTCTGCTGGAAAAGGAACAGCTGGCAAAGCGGCTGTGCGACGGTTTGGGCGAGCCGGAACCGCGTCTGCTGCTGAACCGTCCTACAGCGCTGGTCAAGGGCTTTTTGCGCCAGAGCTTTTCTCCCCGCGCGGCGGACGCCATGGTGCAGAAGCTGTGCTGGGGCCTGGGCGGCGCGGCGCTGGTGTGCGCTGTTGTCGCAGGCGTAAAGGGCGGCGGCGTGATATCTGCGCTCTCCGGCCTGGCTGCGGCCTTGAGCCTGAGCGCGCCTCTGGCGGCGACGCTTGTGTACGCGCTGCCCACCAGCTTGATGCAGCAGGCTACGTCCCGCTGCGGCGCCGTGGTTCCGGGGCCGAGCGCAGTGGAAACACTGGGGAGCGCCAACACGGTGCTGCTGAGCGCGCGGGAGCTGTTCCCCGCGGGCAGCGTGCGCCTGCACGGCATCAAAACCTTTGAAAAAGAGCGCATCGACATTGCCATCCTTTATGCAGCCAGCCTGCTGTCGCCCAGCTGCGAGACGCTGCGCGGCGTGTTCATGGGCATGCTGGACAACAACGAGAAGCTGCTGGCCGGCGTGGAAAACGCCTCGGTGGAAATCGGTTACGGCTTTACCGGGTGGATTGAGCACCGCCGTGTTCTGCTGGGCAGCCGCGAGATGATGAAGCGCCATGACATTGAAGTACCCTCTTTGGACTACGAGAAAAAATATACGAAGAACGGCCAGCGCTTTCCCATCTATCTTGCGGTGGCGGGCAAGCTGTTCGGCATGTTCCTCGTCAGCTACCGGCCCGACCGCCGCGCCGCAGAAACATTGGACAGTCTGGCGCAGAGCGGCATCAGCGTGCTGGTGCAGGCAGACGATTTCAACATTACCGCGCCGCTGGTGGCCGCGACTTACGGCATTCCGGAGGGAACGGTCAAGGTGCTGTCTCAGCATGAGCAGGACGCCCTGGAGACCGAGCTTGCCTACCGTCCTGAGAGCGAGGGCGTGATGATGCACACAGGTGCATGCGCGTCCTTCCTGGGCGGCATGCGCGCGGCCGCGCGCGCGGCCGCAGGCGAACGCCTTGCGGGCGTTGTGCAGACGGCCGCTGTGGCGCTGGGTGCGGTGCTCAGTGTGGCGTTGGGCTTTTACGAGGGCCTTACGGGCCTTTCTCTGGGCACGGTGCTGGCGTATCAGCTCGTATGGTGCGCCATCATCGCATCCGTTCCCTTTGCAAAAAAACCGTAACAAACCGGAGAAACGTCCGCTTCTTGAAAAGGGACGGACGCAGACTGTCGAAAAAGGCAAAGAGATAAAAAAGAAAAATCCGGGGAAAAAGCTGGCGGTGGCAAGGCCATGCATCTTTGCGCGGCAAAGTGCAAGCTACCCGGCGAATGCCGCCAAAAAGGGGTGGACGCTCCGGTATCGGCTGTCAGGTTCTCTGTTTCAATAAGCGGTGTCAACGTCCGGAAAAGGAGGATGCTCTGTGTCTGCTGCCCCCGTCTTCTCAGCCGCATCCATTGCAGGATGCATTTTTACGGTGCTGGTTTCCATCGCACTGCCTGTTGCGGCGCTTGCCGTCCTCAAGCGTAAAACAGGCCGCGGCTTGCTGGCCGCGCTGGGGGGGGCCGGGTGGTTTCTCGACGGCGGCGTTGGTGGGCGCCGGTTGTTTCATCGGCTATGCGTTGGTGCTGGAGCAGCTGCTCCACGCGGCGGTGTTCTCCCTGTTTCCGGCTATTACGTTGTATCCGGCGGCCTATACGGCTTACGGCTGCCTTGCCGCGGGCCTGTTTGAGGAAACAGGCCGCCTGATGGGTCTGTCGCTGCTGTGCAAAAAAGACAGGGATCTGGCGTTGGGCGTAGGCTACGGCATTGGCCATGGCGGCGTGGAGGCTGCGCTGCTGGGGACAGCGCTGCGGTGATGCTGGGCGCGCCCGCCGCGCCGCAGGTAACGGACGCGCTTGGGGCCGCGGGGGCGGGCGCGTTCTGGGCTGCCGGTGTAGAACGCATCGCGGCAATGGCGCTGCATATGGCGCTGTCCATCCTGGTGTGGATGGCGGTCACCCGGCGCGTTCCCATCTGGTACTATTTCGCGGCGGTGCTGCTGCATGCCGCGGCGAATATTCCCGCGGCGCTGTCCCAGTTGGGGCTGCTGCGGAGCATGTGGTGCATTGAAGGAATCATTCTGGCGGTGAACGCCGCGGTTTGCCTGTTCGTTTGGTCGGTTTACCGCAAAGCGTGCGTCCACAGGCCTTTGGCTGGCTGAGCGCGGCCGGGACGGAGCAGCAGAAAAGGAGGATTTGCCGTGCGTGTCAAGGAATATTTACGGCGCAAGGTAGCGTTTTTTGCAAGCGTTATTGAAATCGCCATTTCCATCATCGTGCTCATCGCCATTGTTATCGCGGGTATACAGGTGGTGCGCGAGGTGTTCAGCCTTGCGGGCAATCCGAAAGCCCACGAGGGCTTTACAGTGTTTTTGGGCCACGCGTTCAACCTGATCATCGGCGTGGAGTTTATCAAGATGCTGGCAAAGCATACGCCCGGCTCCGCCATTGAGGTGCTTCTGTTCGCCATCGCCCGGCAGATGGTGGTGGAGCATACTTCGCCGCTGGAAAATCTCATCGGCATCGTCACCATCGCGCTGATCTTTGCCATCCGGAAATTCCTGTTCGTGCCCTCCTTCGGTGAGCACTCTGCGTTTCATGAAGAGGAGGAGACGCGGGCCGGAGCCTTAAGCGCTGCCGGTGCGCCGCGGCGGGAGTGATGGAACGGAGCGCGGCGCGAAAAGGCCGCAGGCTATCCCGTCTCCGGCCCGGCACCGCCGATTGCAGATACGGAAAAAGCCTTTGCCCCGGGACGCAATGTCCGGGGCAAAGGCTTTTTTGCAAAAATGGGATGCGGAACGGGCTTATTCTTTAAAAGCCCACAGGCGCTGCCCCAGATAGTTGCAGGCGGTAAAGATCACCTGCGCTACCAGCATGGCGATGCGCGCCTGCCAGTCTGTGGAAACAGCGGGAAAGAAGCGCCCCATGAACATCGGCACCAGAAAATCCGAAAGGCCGAAGCTGATGAGGTAGCACACCGCGATGACCACAGAAAAGCGCACGGCGCTTTGCAGCAGAGGGGCCTTGCTTTCAAAACTGTATTTCCGGTTGAAGATAAAGCTGAACACGCTGCATACGGTGAACATCAGCGCGGTCGCGCCCCAATAGCCCAGCGCGCCGTACAAAAGCTGGCTGCCGACCATGCTGACGAGTGTGTTCAGCCCGCCGATGATAAGAAAGATCAGCAGGCTCCTGTCCCAGAAAAACGAGAACAGTTTTTTTAACAGGCGCATCTCAGTCCACGACCTTCACACACTTCATCACAACGGGCGTTTTGGGCTTGTCGCGGAAATCCGTGGCGACGGACGCGATCTCGTCGACAACGTCCATGCCTTCCACCACATGGCCGAAAGCGGCGTAACTGCCGTCCAGATGCGGCGCGTCGGCATGCATGATGAAGAATTGGCTGCCCGCGGAGTTGGGCATCTGGCTGCGGGCCATGCTGATGACGCCGCGGGTATGGCGGATGGGGTTTTCAACGCCGTTTGCGGCAAATTCGCCTTTGATGCCATAGCCCGGGCCACCCATGCCGGTGCCCTCGGGACAGCCGCCCTGGATCATAAAGCCGGGAATGATGCGGTGGAACGTCAGGCCGTCATAAAAACCCTGTTTCACCAGCTTTGTGAAATTTTCCACCGTGATAGGCGCGGCCTCGGCGTCCAGTTCAATGCGGATGGTCTTGCCGTTTTCCATGGTGATCTCGATCATGTTTCATTTCTCCGTTTCTATTTCATTCCTGCGGCGGCTGCGCGGATCTTGCCGCGTCCGCCGGGCGTCCCGGCACCTTTGTGCGCCGATACGCTTGCAGCCACAAAAAGAGTATAGCACAAAAATCGCGCAGCGGAAAGGTTCCTTTTTCCGCGACCGGCACCGCGCAGCGCATGCTTCTATTCCAGCGCGGCCGTGGATGCGCCGCAGGTTCCGCACACACCGTCATGCAGCGAAACAATGCCGCCGCACACGGAACAGGTATATTTTTGCCGTTCATTCTCCAGAAAGACGGCAAGCCCGCGTGTGAGAACGGCGCGGCTGTTGGACAAAAGACTGGCGTCGTAGCGCGTACGATAGCTTTTTTCCAGACGGTTCAGGCGCCGGCAGGGGAACGCGGTGCATTCAAGGCAATAGCGCAGGCCCTTTTCACGGCAGCAGTCCCTGATGGCACAGGCACGGCAGTGACGCGGCTTGCCTTCGTCCCCGTTCAGGCATCCTGCACAGGGACGCACGCTTTTGCAAACGGTACAGTGCTTATAGCATACCATGCAGTTCATGCCGCACGGCGCGAATATATTTTCGGGAATGGCATCAGGCATATGCATTCAGGAATTTCTCCTTTCCGTCCGGGGGGCGGTCCTGCGCGGGCTTTCTCAAAGCACGGCTTTCAAAAGCAGCAGCCCCAGGGCCCATGCCGGAGCGGTAGGAATGGCGCAGTACCAGCGTTTGGGTCTGCCTTCATTCCACAGACCAGACCATCGGCCCGTGGACTGCATGCGGTAAAAATCTGCGGCGGGATTTGCCTTACGGTGCATGCCGCCGACAGCGGCAAAAGCAAAAGGTCGTCCGGGTATCTCGGCATAGGGATAAAATCGGGCACGAGGTCGATGCGGGAAAGCGCATAAGCCGCGGTGAAGGCCGCCGGTATTCACATAGGCCATGGCGTACCGGGTGCTTTCAGGGCGAGAAAGACAGCCTGTACATCATTTTTTCGCTGCTTTGTCCCAGCTGCAGGGCGTTTCCGGAAAGCAGGTGCCACAATTATCCTTTCTGCCGCTCCGTTCCGCGGGCCACCGTCCCTCCGCCTCGAAGGCGCGGGCCGCATCCTCCGCCGCCTGCGTCACCTTTGCAGGGAAACCCAACTGCGCCAGCAGCGCGATGGCGTTGCGTGTGTGCGCGGGACCCTCCCTGAGCAGATAGTCAAAGGTGACGCCCTCCGGCCCCACCTGTTCGGAGAAGTGGCGGTTTTCATACAGGCCCGCAAGCATTTCCGTCAGTTCCCGGTCATGGGTGGCGACGAAGCACAGACAGCGGCACCCGGCCAGATGGCGCAGCACCGCCGCCGAGGCTGCGATGCGCTCCACGGTGTTGGTCCCCTTCAGAATCTCGTCAATAAAGCACAGGCAGGGCGTTCCGGTTTGCGCGCAGGCCAGCAGGCGGCGCAGAGATTTCAGCTCCGCCACAAAATAGCTGTCTCCGGCGCAGAGGTTGTCGGAAACCGCCATGGAGGATACCGCCAGCGCCCGGGGCAGCGTGAATGCACGGGCGGCGCATACGCCCAGCGTCTGCGCCAGAATGGCGTTGACGGCCAGTGCTTTGATGAATGTGGATTTGCCGGACGCATTGGAACCAGTGAACAATGTGTGGCGCCGGAATACCGCGCTGTTCGCCACGGGCGTTTCCAGGAGCGGATGGTACAGTTCGTCGCAGACAAGTGCCATTTCGGAAGTAAATTCCGGCGTACACCGGAGGGGAAGACTCTCACGGAATGAAAGCGCGGCTATGGCAAGCTCCGTTTCGCCCAGCAGCATACACAGGCGCAGCAGCGCAGCGTGTTCGCGCTGCATCACACGGACGGCGCGGTCGTAATACAGCAGGGGCGCCAGCGTCAGTGCCCCCATCAGCTCGAACAGCATGTCGTTCAGCTCGCCCGTGGAGGGGCGAGCCAGCGCCCCCACGCCGCCGGAAACCGCCTTCAGCGGCCGGGCGGCATCGTTCAGCGCATCGGAAAGCTGGGGCGCGTCGGCTTGCACGAGCCGGGAAAGGCGCTTTGCCGCAGAAAGCAGCATTGAAAAATAACCCAATGTGTCCAGATGCGCGCGTATTTTATCTTTGGCGTGATAATACAGCGCCGTGTTCAACACGCAGGCGGCAAGAAAGCACAACGCCCACGGCCCGAAGAAAAGTGAGGGCAATGCCAGAAAGGGAAGAAACATACAAATGCGGTACAACCCGGCCAGCGGCAGACGCATGGGAGATGGGTCAAACAGGAAACCGGCGAATTCCTGCCCGCGCTTGCGGCCCAGGCGTGCAAGGCAGAGCTGGACATTCAGCCGAAGCGCGGGCCGCGCCGCGAAAAGGCCGCAGAGGCGGGCGCGCCGGGCAAGCTCCGGCCCGGTGTTCAGGCGGTGCAGCACTGCATAAAGGCAGGCACGCCCCACGGCGCTTTGGCAGATATCAATGCGCGCGAACACGTCGTCCATGTCCAGGTCGTTCCAGGTCGCGTCGTCGATGCACTGGCCGGCAGGCTCGCCTGCGCGCAGGAGTTCCCAGAATTCCCGTGTCATGGCGCGGGGCCGTTCCGGCTCTGCCGGCGTCTGACCGAAGCTTTCCGCCACACGGCGGCGCAGCGCCAGTGCCCGCCGGTGCCGTCCATACAGAAAAGCGAGTAAAAAGCACAGCGCGGCAATGCCCACGGGAATGAGCGCGTTTGTTTCAGGGGTCATTTTTTGCCTCCGGAATGTCCGCCGGGCGGCGGTTGTTGAACAAAAGAGCGTCCTCAGCGGATGAAATTTGTGCGCACGGGCGGTTCCGGCTCCGGCGTGGTGATGCCGGCCGCGCGGCCGATCTCAATGCATTTGAGCAGCCAGGCCATATTGCGTCCCAGTGTGCGCATCACCTGCATGCCTTCCAGGTCATGCCGCACCTCATCGGGCGTGTTGCCATGCACCATGTTCCAGTATTTTGAAGATACTACCGGCATACAGTTGATGGTAAAATATTTGTTCAGCGCGTCCAGCGCGGCGGTTGTGCCGCCGCGCCGGGCTTGTACCGCAGCGCGCTGCCGCCCGCGTAGAACAACCGGTCCAGAAACGCCAGCGCAGCGCCGTTGGGCGAGGCATAGTACACAGGGGAACCGAAAATGAAGCCGTCGCAGGCCCGGGCTTTTTCGATGGCCTCATTTACAGGATCGTCGTCAAAAACGCAGCGCTTTGCCTCCCGGCATTTGCCGCATCCGATGCAGCCGCGGATCGCCTTTGTACCGATATGGACAAATTCCGTTTCCACACCGGCAGCCTCCAGCGCGCCGGCAGCCTCAGCCAGCGCAGTGTAGGTACAGCCCTTCGCATGGGGGCTGCCGTTTAACAGCAGTACTTTCATTCAAAACACCTCTTTGCAAAAATCAGGCGCGCCATGCGCCCGGAATCATGGTTTGGATCCCTCCCGCAGCAGGCGTAAAATCTCCGCCTCATCTTCCGATATGTCATAATCGCCGGTAAAATGCACTGTGTCGCGATGGTACAGCAGGCCCTGCGCTTCATTGGCGGCCAGATACGACGCAAGCGCGTCTGCGCCGTCCTCCCGCACGCAGCGCACAAAGGCGGTAAGGCGTCTGCTGCTGCTCCGCGCAGAGGAAAACATGCCCTCCCCGCAGGGAAAAAGCGGGCATTCCCAGCATCCGGAGAAGCCTTTCTCCCGGCAGCATGTACGCTGGCGGCACAAACAGGAAAGCTCGGCATCCGTACTCTCCCGGCAGCCCTTGCAGGACGGCTTGCCGCACAGGGCGCAGACCAGCCCGCATGGCGCGATGCTGCGGGCGATGCGCCCGATGTATTCCGGATCGGACATGTTAGGAATCCTCCTTTATTATAAATGATTGGAAACAGGGTTGCAAAACAGAAATCGAAAAAAGAGAGGACACATGGACGGCACAGTTCCACAGACCGGTTTTCTGCCGGGCAGGAACAGGCAGAATGCGGAAAAGCAGCTTCCCGGCAGGGCAAGTGCATCCGGATTGGCGGGAAAGCGCGGCTTTTTCGCCAATCTGCCTGCGAACAGGGTTTTCGGCCGCGGTCGCTGCGACATGGCGGCCTTCGGCGGCCGCTTCGTTCTACACGTCTTGGCACAGACCCTGTGGAGCATCGCGAGGCTATTTTGCGCAAAAAAGGCCGTCTGAACGCTAAGAGCTGCGTTTTTAGCACGATTATCTGCAAGAGAGGCTTTCCGTTTCTCCGGTACGTGTCTGCGGGCGCAGCCGCAACCTTTTTTGCGGCGTTCGTCCCATGGCCTGTATTTTGCTTCGCAAAGCTGCATTGCTTTGCCGCCGCCAGCTTTTCCTAGATCTGTATCTATTCTTTCTTGTCCGTCTGTTTTATGTCTGCGGACGTCGAACTTATCTGGCCTCGAATGCTTCCTCCTCCGTTCCGAGCAGCTCGTTCAGCATACGTTCAGGTGCCTCCAGAAAGCGTTTGGTCAAAAGGTAAGGCTCTGTTTGCCGGTAGGGCGTTTTTTCGATGCCCCGTTCGCTCAAAACAAAAATTTCGGCGTTCGGATACGCCAGAAGCAGCGGGGAATGGGTGGCGATGAGAAACTGGGAATTTTTGCGGACCAGTCCGTCCAGAGCAGCCAGAAGCGCAAGCTGACGCGCGGGCGAAAGAGCGGCCTCCGGTTCGTCCAGCAGGTACAGGCCGCTGCCTGAAAAACGGTTGAGTACAAGCGCGAGAAAGCTTTCACCGTGGGACTGCTCATGAAGCGAACGGCCGCCGTAGGCGCCTTTCAGCGGCGCAATCTCATCCAGACGGTCGATCTCTGTGGCAACATTGTAAAAGCTTTCTGCCCGAAGGAAAAAACCATCCCGGGGGCGGCGCGGGCCGCGCTGCAGCACCAGCGAGCGGTACAGCTCCGCGTGCGTTCTGGCGGTAGAGAAGCGGAAATTCCGCGTGCCGCCCTCGGGATTGAAACCCCATGCCGCCGCGATGGCCTCCAGCAGCGTGGATTTGCCCGTGCCGTTTTCTCCCACCAAAAACGTGACAGGTTTTTCCAGCCGCAGGCGCCCCATACGGGCCAGCGCCCGAACAGCCGGCAGGGAAAAGGAATAATCAGGCTACACCGCGGCGGCAATCCCCACGGCGCGAAGATAGAGAGCATCGTTCACGGGCGTTCCCCCTTCCGTACGGGCGCGCGGAAGAGAGGTGCGTTTTCCAGCGCGCCGCCGCGCAGGTATTTCTCCGCACAAGCGTGGAGTACGGGCTGTATCGTCGGGTAGGTGAGCGCGCTGGGCAGTGCGGCAAAGGCACGTACTTGCGCGATTTCACTTTCGGGCAGAGGGCCGCGCGTGATGGCCTCCGCCAGAAACAGTGCACCCCAGCTCGTCTGTCCGCCCTGTGTGACGCTCTAGCAGCCGCAGGCGCACAGACGGAACCTCAAAGCGCCCGTTTCCTCGTATAGTTCACGGCATGCGGCCTCCAGCGGTGTTTCGTCCGGCTCCCGGTGTCCGCCGGGGAGCTCCCAGGTTTTTCGCGCGCTGTGGCGCACCAGAAGCCAGGCGCCGTTTTCCCGTACCGCAATGACGGAAAAGGCTTCTGTGATGTCCTTAGGGACGGCGGCGTGTATCTCGACGCCGTCTTTACGGCAAACGGGGGAAGGAATATTGGGCTCCATAATGTCCCTCCTTTTGTGGGAGCAAGGCGGGCGCGGCGGCCGGCAAGGCATCCAGACTGTCCGGCGTGCGCCGCAGCTCATCCTCCATCTCCAGCATGTTTTCCCAGTATCTTTTGGGACAGTGCGTCATGCGGCAGCGGGGGTTTTCCCGCGCAGCGATGGCGATGGTCTTGTAAAATCGCTTCCAAAGGACGCGGTAGCGCAGCTCCTCGGCGGTGGCGGGCGGCAGCTCCAGCGTATCCAGGGAGATGATCCGCGCTTTGCGGTCCTGCCAGACCAGTGCGGCTTTGTGAGTACGGTCGAAGATCAGAAAGGTTTCATTCTTCAGGCGGGAGCAGAAATGCTCTTTCAGAAAGGGGAGCACATAGTTTTTCGGCGTGATGGTCGCGGCCAAAGCCCCGTCGTAGTCAGAAAAACGCAGGAATTCCTTGAGCAGATGGGCTTCGTTCAGCAGATTCTGCCGCGCGGCCAGCATCGGCTGAACAGCAGTGTGGGACAACAGATACATCGTCTGCCGTCCGCGCCGATAGCCCAGCAGAAGGAAGCGGAGAATCGCCAGCTCCTTGCCCGGCATACAGCTCAAAAATACGCACTGCACCAGAGCGGCCGCGTCGGGCGAGATCTTCCGGGGAATGGAATCGTAGACGCGCGCAGCCTTTTCCTCGTCTGCTGCGATATATTTCTGGCGGAACAGCGTAGGCTGGGCCGCTTCTTCGGGTTGGATATCCACAGGAAGCTCATGGGTATATACGCTTTCGTGCACGCAGCACAAAAGCCCTTCAAAGCTGCCGTCGTACAGGTAGATCACATCTGACGTGCCAGGCACGAGACCGCCTCCTCACATACTTCCCGCGCGGCCGACGCAGGGCGCATTCCCTGTGCCGCCAGCTCCTGTACGGCGGGCGCGGCAAACAGGCTCAGCTGTTCCGTGCCAACGCCAAAGGCGGCGGGGTCGAGCAGGGCGCGCACGGTGGCCTCCGGCCCGGCAGTCACGCCACGGGAAAAGCCTTTGCAGGTGATGAAATACTGGGCCCGTTTGAGCACCACGCCGATACGCTTCAGGTCGGCAAGGTCCAGCTGCCCGCTGCGCCGGGCCACCCGAATGCGCTGGGCGCTTTTTACGCCGATGCCCGGAACCCGCAGCAGCATTTCGTAGGAACAGCGGTTTATGTCCACAGGGAACAAATGCATGTTATGGACGGCCCAGTTGCATTTGGGGTCCAGGTAGGGATTGAAGTCCGGATGCTGCTCGTCGAGGATCTCGGAGGCGGAAAACTGGTAGAAGCGCAGCAGCCAGTCGGCCTGATACAGCCGGTGCTCGCGCAGCAGCGGGGGTTTGGTGTCCAGCGCGGGCAGCAGCGAATCCTCGGCCACCGGAATGTAGGCAGAGAAAAATACGCGCTTCAGGCTGTATTTTTGGTAAAGCCCCTCGGTCAGCCGCAAAATCTGATAATCCGTTTCGGGGCTTGCGCCGATGATCATCTGCGTGCTCTGCCCCGCGGGCGCGAACTGCGGGGCTTTGCGATACCGCATCAGCTCGGCCTTGCTTTGCGTGACGCTTTGGCTCACCTGCTTCATGGGGGCAAGAATGGCGCGTTTGCTCTTGTCTGGAGCCAGCAGCGAAAGGCTCCGCTCACTGGGAAGTTCGATATTGATGCTGATGCGGTCCGCCAGCAGGCCGAGCCGAGCCACCAGCGCCGGGTCCGCTCCGGGAATGGCTTTTGCGTGGATATAACCGCGAAAGCGGTACTCGCCCCGCAGCAGCTCCAGCACGCCGATCATCTGTTCCATCGTGTAGTCCGGACTGCGCAGCACCGCACTGGAGAGGAACAGCCCTTCGATGTAATTGCGGCGGTAGAACCCGATGGTCAGATCCGCCAGTTCGCGCGGCGTAAAGGCGGCGCGGGGCACATCGTTGGTCACACGGTTCACACAATATTTGCAGTCGTAAACGCAGCAGTTGCTCAGCAGCACCTTCAGCAGGCTGATGCACCGGCCGTCAGCCGCAAAGGCATGGCACAGCCCGGCGGCCACAGTGCTGCCAAGGCCGGTCTCGTCGCCCGGCCGCTCGGAGCCGCTGGACGTACAGGCCACGTCATATTTTGCGCTGTCCGTCAGGATCGTCAGTTTTTCCAGCACATCCATGCTCGTTCCTCCGTGCCGGTATACGGCAGTTTTGAAAAAGGGTGTAAAAAAGAAAGCCCTGACGAAACACGTGTTTTTTCATAGGGCTTTGTGGGATTTCAAATAAGAAAAAAGAGGTTTTCCTTACACAGGGGCATCATTGCACGCGCTTTTGTGCAATTTCCGCGGCCAGCATGCTCCCGGCGCGCGGTCCCCTCCGGGCTCAGGCGGGGGCGACCGGCTCCGGATATTCCTCCAGAACCGACAGCCTGCCGCCGGAGAGGCCCAGGCGGACAATGCTGCAATTGCCGAAACGATGCGTCCAAAACAGGGAGAGAGGAAGTCCTTTGATCTGCAGGTAGAGCGCGTTCAGTGCAGCGCCATGGCTGGCGACAAGGACGTGCCGATCTTCCGGCAGTTGTTGAAGGGCATCCAGAAAACCTCCGGTGCGGCGCAGCACGGAATCCAGGCTTTCGCCGCCCTGCGGCGGCGTATAATTTTGCGGCGTTTCAAAAAAGGCCGTACCGGCAGGGCCAAGCGTGCGGAAATCGCTGCCTTCCCAAATGCCGAAACCAATCTCGATCAGGCGTGGGTCCAGCTCTATTTTTTCTTCGGGCCAGCCCGAGACGATACATGCGGTATCTACCGCACGCCGCAGCGGGCTTGCGTATACAGCGTCAAAATGAACGCCGCGCAATGCTTCGTGCGCAGCCCGGGCTTGGGCGAGCCCGAGCCTGTTCAGCGGAATATCGCTGCGGCCCTGCAGACGGAACTGCCGGTTGTAATCGGTCTGGCCGTGGCGTATCAGGTAAATTTCAGTTGCTGGCATATTTCCTCCAAAAGTACGTATTATGGGACAAATATTCTGATATCCTGAGAGACAAAGAGGAGCGGTCTACCAGCGTGCACGTGTCTCCACAACCTTGCCGGCGATATATAGGTGTTCCAGATCTTCACCCATGATGATCTGCGGCGCATATACATTGTTGAAGGGCTGCAGGATGATGGTGTTGCCCCGCCGGATGAATTTTTTCAGCGTTCCCTCACCCTCTCCGAAAATAACGACACCCAGATCTCCGTTCTCGAGCGTGGGCTGGCGGTGCACCAGAGCAAGGTCACCGTCGCTGATGCGGGGTTCCATGCTGTCGCCTTTTACCAACAGATAAAAATAACTGCCGGGGTCTTTTACGCGGGCGTATTCCTCGCCGTAGTCCTCTTCAAAGGCGAACGCGCCAAAACCTGCGCGCACTGTGCCGATAATGGGTATGGGAAATTCACGGGGACCATCCGCTGCCGCAACGGCGGAGGTGATAGGGGCGGGAGCACAGCCCAGCAAATAATCGGTGCTTACTTTAAAGTAAGCGGCAACGCGCGCGAGCGTCTGTGGGTCCGGGGTGGAACGCCCGGTCTCCCACTTGCCGACAGCCTGCTGCGTGACGCCCAGCAGGCTGGAAAGCGCCGCCTGGGAGAGCCCATTCAGCTTGCGCAGCTCTTTCAAACGTTGTGCAAACATGCGGATGCCTCATTTCTATCTATCATTCTATATTTGATTTTACTACTTATGGTTGTCAAAGTAAAGCGGGTTTTTCTTTTAAATTGTAAAAAAAGTTGTTAAACGGTCTTGACAACAACTAACGGTTGTATTATTGTGAAAACACAGAGGAAATATTCAGCGATTCAAGCTGTGAAAAGAGGAATCATGATGAAAAAGGAAATGAAAAGCTTTTTTTTGCGTATGGCGGTCGTTCTGTTGGTATTGGGCGCGATCTGCTTTGTAGGAGCCTATGGCGCCGGAAAACTTTGCGCGGAAATGCTGCTGACGCCTGCCTGTGCGGCACTGGCTTATGCCGCGTATCAGGCTGAGAAAAACCTGTTCCGTCCCGCGCCCAAAGCGCCGGTGCTGCGCGTTGCTGCCAAGGAACAGACACCCATGCGTGTTGCATGATTGGGCACAGGATGGGAAAGATAGTTTTACGGGCATTGATGATAGCAGAGTAAAAAAATAGGAATTGTAACTATTTTGCTGTTGACTTACAGTGCAGATAATGATATTCTAACCATGACAAAACTTTCACAAGCAGAGTTTTGCGATTGAATTAGGAGGTAATTCCCTATGAAGAAACTGCTTACTTTGGCTCTGGCGGCTGTGCTGGCGCTTTCTCTGGTGGCCTGCGGCGGCAGCGGCAGCATCAAGGACGGCACATATACCGCCCAGTACAAGGAACCGTCCCATGATTGGACGGAGTATCTGTCCGTCACTTATAAGGACGGCGTGATCACGGATGTGGATTTTGATGCGAAGGATGCCAACGGCAACCTGAAGAGCGAAGCCACGGCAGAGACTTACCCGATGGATCCGCTTCCTTCCGAGTGGATTCCCCAGCTTGAGGAAAACGTCAAAGCCGCTGGTA
>OAVM01000313.1_pt1 | contig 19985 bp, 19 predicted proteins | sample 1476421 | NCBI WGS metagenome assembly OAVM01 (sample SAMEA2580099, study PRJEB22360) | human gut metagenome | biome: human gut; feature: human-associated habitat; material: faeces | place: Denmark | collected 2008/2010
TTTCGCGCTATTCCGCTCCGCCGGCGGGCGGCAGCAGCTTGCCCAGTTCCCCCACCGCGCTCTCCAGCAGCCGGGCCACGGGCAGCTCCGCCACTCCAGCCACCAGATTGTCACACTGGTTCAGGGGGATGAGGATCCGCCGGGCCCGGGCCTGCCCCACCGCTACCGCCATGGCCGGGGAGATCTCCCCCATCAGGGCGTCGGCGATGACGATGCCCAGGGGGCCCAAAATCACATCCGCCCGGCGGCAGGCCACCAGCAGGGCGTTCTCTCCCGTGGCCCCCTGAGACGCGCCGCCCTTGAGCATGGCGGAGGTGGCCAGGCTGTTGGTTCCGATGGCGGTCACCTCCACCTGGGGATAACGGGTTAGAATCGCCTTGATGAGCTGCTGCCCGATCCGGCCGCCCTGGCCGTCAATCACTAAAATCTCCATCGTTTGACCCCTTCTCTCTGTTTCCATTGGCCTTATTATAATCTACCCTGGGGCAGGCCGCAAGCGCCGGGATGAGAAAAGTGCATTCCCTTTTTCCCCAGGCTGTGGTTTAATAAGAACAGGAACTTTCATCCGGGGGGAATGGAGATGCTGTCCAATCTGCTGACGGTCACCGGACAGGTGGCCACTTTGTTTTTGATGATGGCGGTGGGTTTTGTGCTGGGCCGGGCGGGAAAGATAACTGAGGCGGGCCGCAGCCAGATGTCGTACCTGCTGCTCTACATCGTCTGTCCCTGTGTGATGGTGGACTGCTTTCTGGTGAAGCGGACCCCCGCCTTGACGCAGGAGGTTGCGGTCGGCTCTGCGGCGGCGCTGGCCTGCTATCTGCTCTTTTTCGCCGTCTCTCTGTTGTTCTTCCGGCGGCAGCCGGCGGATGCCCGGGACACCCTGCGTTTTGCCGCCGTCTACGGCAACATCGGCTTCATGGGGCTCCCCCTGGTCCAGTCCATCCTCGGGGAGGAGGCGCTGGTCTACGGCGCGCTGGCCCTGCTGGCCTTCAACCTGACCAGTTGGACGCTGGGCGTGCTGATCATGGGAGGCCGGGCGGCCTTCTCCCTGCGCAGGGCGGTGCTCAACCCAGGTGTTGTCGGCATTGGGCTCGGGCTGCTTTGCTTTCTCAGCGGCCTGCGCTTTCCTTCCCCCGTGGGAGCGGCCCTCTCCTTCCTGAGCGATCTGAACACCCCCCTGGCCATGGTGGTCATCGGTACCCAGCTCGCCGAAGCCGACCTGCCCAGCACCTTTCGCCAACCCAGGAGCTACCTGGTTTCCTTCCTGCGCCTGGCCCTGTTCCCCACCCTGACTGCCCTGCTGCTGCTCCCCCTCCGCTCCTCCTCCGGCCTCTACTGCGCCCTGGTGCTATTGTCCGCCACGCCTGTGGCCGGTACGACCAGCCTCTTTGCTCAGCAGTTCGGCCGGGATACCGCCCCTGCGGCGGAGTCCATCACCCTGTCAACTCTGCTCTCCATCCTCACCCTGCCCCTCTTCGCCGTGCTGGCCAGAGGGATCAGCATGTTCTAACCGTAAGCGCAGACGCGGCCGCCCCAGATGGGGCGGCCGCGTTTCTATTTGCGCAAAAACTTCATGTGCCTAAACCTTTGCACAGTTTCGTGGTGCCCCCTGTTCACATGAAGTTTAATACCTAAAACAGGAGTCCCCAGAGCAGGAATCCGCCGCAGGCGACCAGGCCAGTAAAGATCGTAATGATGACCAGATAGCCCATGATATTGCGGGCAGACAATCCGGCAATCCCCAGGGCGGGCAAGGCCCAGAATGGCTGGATCATGTTGGTCCACTGGTCGCCCCAGGCAATGGCCATGGCGGCCCGGCCGTACTCGATGCCCATCTCAGTAGCCGCAGGCATAACAATAGGGGCCTGCACCGCCCACTGCCCGCCGCCGGAGGGGACAAAGAAATTGATGATGCCGGCGGAAAGGAATGTCAGCACCGGGAAGGTGACATTATCGGAGATTTGGGTGAAGAAGTTGGCGATAATTCCGGCCAGGGACACCCCTGCATCGTTCTGCGCCACCATCAGTCCCATGATGCCGGCATAGAAGGGGAACTGGAGCAGAATGCCTGCCGCTCCGGAGGCGGCATCGGCGATGGCATCCACATACCTGCGCAGATCACCGTGGAGCAAAATACCCAGGAACAGAAAAATCATATTGACGATGTTCAGATCCAGGTTGAACCCCTTCTGCACAAAGTAATACACGATGTACGCAAAGCCCAGCACAAGAGTGATAAACCACAGGATTTTATTGTGCTCAATTTTCTCCGCCGGGGTATTCATGGTATAAGTCTTCTCCGCCTCGTCCACCAGTAAGGCTGGATCCACCGCAATGGTATGGTCGGTATCCGGATGCATGGCATAGTTGACGAAGGGCATGAGCACCAGGATGACAAGTACCATGACCAGGTTCATCGGGTGAAATATAGTGGCAGTAACCGGGGCCTGGTATACAACTCCAAGCACCTCGGAGCCCGTGCCGCCAATTTGCAGAGGGATGGACCCCGACAGGCCGGCGTGCCAGATCACAAAGCCGGAATAGGCGGAGGCAATCAGCAGGGGATAATCCACATCCCGTACCCGGCGGGCCACAGCCTTCGCCAGCAGGGCGCCGGCAATCAGGCCAAAGCCCCAGTTGAGCCAGCAGCAGATGGTGGACACGAAGGTGGTAACCAGGATTGCGCTCTTTTTGTCGTGAGCCAAGGTGGCAATCGCTGCCAGCGCCTTCTTGCACGCCTTGGCGGAGGCCATGGCGGAGCCCAGCACCAGCACCAGGGCCATCTGCATGGCGAAGGACAGCAGGCTCCAGAAGCCATCCTTGACTTCGCCCTGGCCCCCCCAGGACCACACCAGTTCCAGGGGCCCCTGCTGCGTACCGATCATGGCAGCGATAAAGACCACGATGGTCAGGATGATGGCGAACAGGAATGGATCCGGAAGCCACCGGTTCACAACCTGCACGCAGCCATTGGTAAAGCGTTTGAACATGAAACAACCTCCTCTGTATCTCTCTCCGCCACATACACTCCATGGCAGGAACTGTCTAAATCATAGCAACCTACTTCTGTCGTGTCAATAAAAACCTATAAGTCTAGTATAAATTCTACAAAGCCATATTGAGAACCGGCAGGTTTCCTTCTCCTACCATCCTCATTTCTTCATGGACATACCCAGGCCCCCACCGTCTTCTACGGGCGGTGAGGGCCTGGGTATGGGGTTTGCAGTTATTCGAAGGGCGCCATCTCCCAGCGGATAAAGTAGCCCTGTGGATGCTTGCAGACGGGGCACACGGCGGGAGCCATGGTGGCGTCAATGATTTGGCCGCAGTTGAGGCACATCCACTTGACCTGAACATCGGACACAAACAGCTTGTCCTGCTCCAGCAGCTCAGCAAACTTGCCGAAGCGGTCGCCATGGGTCTTTTCAATTCCGGCAATCATGGAAAAAATGTGGGCAATCTCCGGGAACCCCTCCTCCTGGGCGGTTCTGGAAAAGCCCGCGTAGTCGTGGTCCCACTCCTGGTACTCATTGTGCTGGGCCGAGCGAAGGTGGTCCAGAATGTCGGGAAACAGCTCTACGGGGTAGGTGCCGTCCACCTGAAGGTTCTGACCGGACACCTGCTCCAGCAGGTTGTAGAACACCTTGGCGTGGGCCCGTTCCTGGTCCGCGGTGAAGGTGAACACGCTCTCCAGTACATACAGGTTCTTCCTCCGGGCCAGTCCGGCTGCGAAGGTGTAGCGGTTGCGGGCCTGACTCTCGCCGGCAAAGGCCCGCATGAGATTGAGTCTGGTTTCACTTTGTGCAAAATCAGCGGACATAAAAATCCCTCCTGTTTTATGGATACCGTAAGCATATCCACAACCAGAAAAAACCATACAAAAAAGTGCAGCAAAGTTCTCCGGCGGTTACCACAGTACAGAGCATGCGGACTCGAAACCTCTGAGCGGGATGTTCCTTTGCTCTCAAACCGTGTTCTGTTTCGGCAGGTCTTCTGATTCATCGGATTCCCTGTGGTAATTTTTCCATTCCTATGGTATACTGAAAACTGATTTAATCCACGAAACAGGTAGGGATACACGGTGAAAGAGCGCAATGTAATGTTTACCGAGACTGATTTTAGAATTCTGGACTCTTATAAATCGGTGCTGGATGGTCTGGCTGCTTACCTTGGGGATGGATACGAGATCGTATTGCACAGCCTTCACGATTTGGACCATTCCGTAATCAAAATTATAAACGGTCACTATACTGGCCGACGCGAGGGCTTCCCCATCACAGACCTGGCTCTGTCCATGCTGGCAAAAATCGAGGAACGGCCCGACACAAACTGCATCACTTACTTTAACCGAAACCAGAAAGGCGAACCCCTTAAATCGGCCACCATTGTAATTCGCAATCATAGCCGCATGGCTATCGGCCTGCTGTGCATCAACTTTTACATGAACACCTCGGTGTTTCAATTTCTGCAGAGTATGACTCCGCCCGCCGCACAGACTCCGGATTCTCCCGTGGAGGAGAGCTATGTAGAGAATGTGGATGAACTGATTGTCCAGGCGGTGACCGAAGCCAGCCAAAAGGTTCAGAACGACAGCGCCATTTCAAACGCCAACAAAAACAAAGAGATTGTCAGTATCCTTTACCAGAGGGGAATCTTCAACCTGAAAGATGCGGTCGTCAAGGTCGCTGGCCTCATGGGTATCTCCAAGAACACGGTTTATATGCATGTACGCAATCTCAATCACGGCTGAAAAAGGCTGGAACCGGTTCGCCCCTTATGGATAAGGATGTTAACAAAGTCTTTTGATAAAGTGTGGTTCAGATTGGTTTCATGGACTTGTGACAAAATCCCAATCAATGGAGGCACACAAAATGAAAAAGCCGGATCTTAACTTATCCTACCATGAGCAAGATGGAATGTTGATGCCAAACATCCAGATTTCCAACCACGCAGAGGATGACCGACCGCTGGGGCGATACGGAAGAATGGCGCTCACTTATCTGCGTGATAATCACCCAGATCGGTATATGATTCTGAAAATAGATGGAATGATTATGGAAACGATGCACCAAGTTCAGCAGGAGGCGGTGGAGCGTATCGAGCGTTTAACCCACCAAATGCTGATTGACAATCCTATGCCGGTGACGGATGATGTTTGGGAACGCACACGCCATTTGAATGATTTGAAGCTCATGGCGGAGGAAAGCGTTTTGCAGGCGTTTGTGCTTGTGGCAAGATAACTAATAAAACCGTGAAGGAGCCTCAAAGCTCTTTCACGGTTTTATTTGGCTTACTTTTATAATAGCATTTACAATGTATCACAATACTAGTATCGTAAGAACTGAACCGTAAGGGCATATACATAATCAAAGCTTGATAATTGTTCTTTTGCGGAGAAGTCCTCCAAATCTAAAACTTCAAAGGATGTATCGTTTGTATACCCTAGAATTGCAATGGGTATTTCTTCTTGGGAGTCAACTATAATTTCTTGGGATAGAACCGTATAGTAAGAATTTAATGCAGTTTTGGAAGGCAACCCACTTTCAAACTGATAAATTGCATTTCCCTCAAAATTCATTATAAATTTAGGGGACATAGTGTTTTTTAAATGCATGGCGATATTGCCTTTGAGTAGTTCGTGTCCTTGATCAAACTCCATTCTCCCATTACGTTTTAGTACCCATTGATTTTTATCATCTAGAGCGTATGCTGAAACTGTTATGCTCTTAACTAACGAAGGAACTTGAACTTCTACAATATCAACATCATTCTTTAAGCCCAGAAAATTTAACACTTGTTCTTCCTCATCAGTATACTCGTATGGTGATAGAATCATCTCGTCTGTTCGATTGCCTGATGATTTACCAGAGCAGGCAAACAAGCCTAACATACAAAATACACATGTGATTATAATACACAAGCGCCAGCTATTTATATATCTGGTTATTCGTCTGCCGTACAACAAAAACACCTCTGCAACTATTTTTTAACAAGTGCATAAACGCCATCAGCAAAACCAGTAGAGAGCTTGATTGGTGACTTGCCCCAACCAGGGAATCTATCTGTTTTGATCAACGAGGGAGAATACAGTCTGCGTACAATTGTACCAGAAGATATATTATAATACGGAGTAAACTTAATATATCCTATTCTCCCTGCCGGAACATCGTATGCAACACTAAATTGGGAACTTGACGAAAGACTTTTATTCCACGTGAAGCTCGCCCCTGCTTCAATCGCATTTTCAATTTTGGCAGTGATAGAAATGTCACCACCAAAAGAATCCATTATAGTGACAGATTCACCATAGGTCACAGTTGCGGGGCCCCTAATGTCAGAAGTAACCTTTATGGATTCCCCTAATTTCTTTTCTGTGCTCGACTCCTCGAATGTATAAGCATATGTAGACGGGCCCCGTAGAAGGGCATCAGAAGAAAGAATCATGGTTTTTTCTGTAGTAGCATGCATTGCAATCGACTCATTGAGCTCGTTTGCATAAAACTGTAAATCAACAGGAACCCGTTCTCCAGTCTCAGTAAAGCGGAAGGCCTCAGTAATTGTTTCCCCTGTCGCATTATTGTGAAGAACGATTTCTCCGTTTTGATCTGTTGTCACATACCAATAATCTTTTGGAGAAGCAGCAAACGCGTGCGCGTTTATAACACATAATGCGAGAATAAACGACAAAGAAAGTAACCTCTTATACATTTTGCAGACCTCCTTCCTAGATACAAAGAGCTTATTATGTGTTACAATACAAAACCAATACAAATCAGTGCTATCAGAACTGATAAATACAGATATTTTTTGCTTTCATTGACACTCCTTTGACCTCTTTAACCAATACGATTAATCGATTTTTTAATTGGTGCATGAGTGAGAAAACTACCGTTCGATTTTCTGTCCCATTGGAATCACCCCGCTTCCCCCTTTTGTCACAACAAAGTACATAATATTATCACAATTTTCAGAGAAATACTTATTTCCAACCAACCGCAGATGTAAGCAGTAAGTCCTAAAAGATTTGTGCCTTTTGCTTTATTATAGGATGATAGAATTTTAGCCTCTATTTGCAGGTGTCCTTAGAATAATAGCATACACGGTTTCGACTGTGCCGGGAGAATTGTCCGTTATCACACCGTCATAGAATATCGCAATTTCATCACCAATATCAAAAGATGTAGTGCTGTCCTCTTGTTCTACATCCAAAGACACAAGTAACGTAGGATAGTCGTTATATACATCTTCATCTTCATTCACATTAATGCTAACATATTTATCTGTTTGACTCACAACTATTCCAGCAACACGGGGTTCGTTTTCTATCACATAATTCATGGTTCTTCCACAGCCTGATAATAGAGAAAGTATCATTACAAAACCAACAAGAAATCCTATACAATTCTTAAACATTGAATCTCTCCTCACGGTCATTTAAGCAATCCAATATTCGGTTGCAGACCACCACATAGACCCAGAATGAATCAAATAAAATCTTTCAGTGGTATCCTCCCAACCATTCACAATCCTCATGTAGTTATCGCCCGAATCATAACAGCGATAGCCAACACATATTACCCAATGCCAGTCAACGATTCCATTAGCCAAAAGGATACCACACGGACGATGATTCTTGACGGCGGTTTTTATTCCGGAAAAAAGCTTAACCGAACTCGTATTTAATGTATAGCCGCGATTGGAAAAATAAGTTTTTGCTTTGTCTGCGATTGTGATAACCGGTCCATTACCAACGATACCGTGAACTGCTACAAATGTATCATATACCGAATTGATTTTTAGATTTGAATATCCACAGTTTTCAAAATAAAGAGCAAAATTTGTAACCGCTGTTGCTCCGCAATGGTTTTGCGCAATATCTGAAAACTCATCGGTCGTTGCCCAATCTGTGGAAGTCGCGTTCTTGATGATACTAGATGTGTAAGCACCAGATGGCATATCATTCCACTTGATAAATCCATATCCTCCAGAACTTCGAACACTGATTTCCGGAAGCAATACCTTCCTTAACTGATCTAATCTACTCTCTGCAAGTTGATCCTTTTCTTTCAGTGCAGGGTAATATGAATACAAATCAGGAGCATCCGCCTGTCTCTCCATAGCAGATGCACCACTCCCCAAAGAGTCAGCAGAGAAAATTTCGGTTGGATTGTTGTATATAATATGTGTAGTATCTCCCGTTCTTAAAATATCTTCAATCAATGGCTGTCCGCCCTCGCCAAACTCAATAACAGCTGGATTGGAACGACTATTATTGACCACAACATATCCACTAGGTGAAAAAGAAACGTAATATGCCACAACCTCCCCTGTTCCACTGTGCAGAGGGACTACTTCCTTGGGCATAGTATTTTCAGACGAAAGAAAATCCTCATCTGGATCAGCGGAATTTAAGATTGAACCGGCTATAAGGAGTACATCCATTTCATCCAGTGGAGTTACTTCCTTTCGGTCAACACTTCCAGAATGAATTTCTTCTGCAAATGCTGTCACAGGGAATAACATGATCATACACAATGCAAGCAGCATAGATAGAGTTTTCTTCAAAATATTCATCGTTGTTCACCTTTCTAAAAGTTGAAGCATCATTATTTTTACATATGCGGCGAAACAACAAAAGCGCATAGACAGACTACAAAATGTAGTCCAGTCTATGCGCCCTCACAAAGAATTTTAATGCACCTTCTTCTTGGTAAGCGGAACCGACACCAAGATCGTTCTTGCATGAAATCAAGCTGCTCAATAGTAAGCCGATACATGATGCTACCTCCATCCATAGATTAAAACAGTTTCACTTATTCTTATACAAATTATATCATACGAGCAACTAGAATACAACAAGTTTTTTGATTTGCCACAGACAGCTTGACAAGTTTCTTCATCCGCGCTATTCTTTTTGTAAGACAGGAAGAAGAACAACGCCCTGAACTGCAACACCCTGTCCACATCTCAAAGCAGTTCGGCGGAAGATCAAAAACAGAACGCCATACACGTCCCGAACAAACAGCTTCGGAGCGTGTATGGCGTTTTCATTTGCCGGACGGAAAGGAGAACCACACATGACGCGGGGGGCGTCCACCAGCGCCCGCCCCGCAGGGCCTTATCCCCGAAAAGAAGCTTTTCCGGGGTTAAGGCAGGAATAGCCGTCTTACCAGACGGCGGAATAACCGCTTGAAAGCAGTGCTTTCAACGGATTTTACAGGTATGATTTTTGAAACCGTCCCGAAAAACCGCCTTACAGCGTTTTCGGAGGAAAGGAGGCACGATTGAGCCACAGGGAACCTACTGTTTCCATCACCGTCCGCTTTCCCAAGGCCCTCGCCGGACGCCTGGGTGAGCGGGCCAAACAGGACCACCAGAGCGTTTCCACACTCCTGCGCCGCTATGCGGAACTGGGGCTGAACGGAGAGGACTATGCCCGTCAGACCGACCCAATACGGGACATTATCCGTGAGGAAATCGCCCGTTCTGTAAGACAGCAGACCGACCGTATCGCCGCGCTTTTGAATCGGCTGACCATCCTCTCGGCCAGCAGCTACTATGCTTCTCTCGCTTTTGTGACGGCCTTTGTGGACCGGGACCGCTATACCTCGGTTGAGAAGATCGAGCGTATTGCCAGACAAATGGGGCTGGATTACGCCAGCGGACGGAAGAATCTGCTGGAATCCGGCATGAGCGAGTTGAACCGCGCCATTGTCAAACGCACGAAGCGGCCCGCTCCGGCTAGGCGAGAGCCAAGCTACGAGGAGATGTGTTCCCCTAATTTTGACTTTGTCAACTACGACTTTGACAGCTATGACACCGATGATGATGACGATGACTAAGCAGAAAAACTCATTTTGTGAGAAGGGAGGGAAGTTATGCAGGCTTCCGGCAATTTCCATTGTGACGAACACAATCGAACTGCCGAACAGAAAACCGAATTACACAGAACAACGATGACAATCGGCGGCGCGGTCTACCAGATCACCCGGCACTATCGGGACAGCGGCGCCGCCGTTATGGATAAACTCATTCGGCTGATGGAAAAGGAACTCCGGTCCGCCCACTAAAAAATACCTGGACGCGGCGGTCGGTTTCCAGTATAATCAAGCTGTCACAAACCAAGGGAACCGATTTGACCGCACACGGAAAGGAGCAGCATGGAACTTCGGTCAAATCAAACCATGACCGCTCTCTACTGCCGGTTGAGCCAGGAGGATGAGCTGGCCGGAGAGAGCAACAGCATACACAACCAAAAACAGATTTTACAAGAGTACGCAGAACGGAACGGTTTCCAGAATCCCCGGTTCTTTGTGGATGACGGGTACTCCGGTGTGACCTTCGACCGTCCTGCCTATCTGGAAATGATGGGCGAGGTGGAGGCGGGGCATGTGTCCACCATCATCGTCAAAGACCACTCCCGTTTGGGACGCAACCGGCTGGTGGTAGGAATCCTTCTGGAAGAAACCTTCGCCCAGCACCACGTGCGCTATATCGCCATCAACGACGGCGTGGACACCATCAACGGCATTGATGACAGCATCGCTGTGCGGGATTTATTCAATGAGTGGCACGCCCGTGACACCAGTAAGAAGGTAAAGGCGGTCATCATGGCGGCGGCACGGCGTGGAGAGCGGATCGGAACCTCCGCCCCCTACGGATACAAGAAGGATGAAGGGAACCTAAAGCGCCTGATTCCGGATGAAGAAACTGCCCCGGTGGTGGCCCGTATCTTCGAGCTGTGCGCGGGTGGACTGGGACCGGACAGGATTGCCAGAATGCTCACACGGGAGCAGGTCCTTACTCCAACTGCCTATATCTACCGTACCAGAGGGGTCCGCCACTCCGCGCTGAACCTGGATAAGCCCTACGCCTGGTCTGGAAGCACGGTGGCCGCTATTTTGGAGCATGAGGAATATATCGGCAACACCATCAACTGCCGGACGTATACCCCATCCTTCAAGAGCAAAAAGAGCCTTCTGAACCCGCCGGACAAAATACTGCGCTTTGAGGGAACTCACGAACCTTTGATTGATCTGGATACTTGGGAAATTGTCCGGCGTGTGCGGCAGGGCAAACGGAGGCCCACCAAAATGGGACAGCCGGATATGCTCTCCGGGCTGGTGTACTGCAAGGACTGCGGCTCACGGCATTATTTCTGCCGGTGCGGGAGCTGGGACGAGAACCGTTACACCTTCGTCTGCGGCAAGTACCACTGCCATAAGGAGGACTGCACGCCTCACACCATAAAGGCAGTCGATCTGCGGCAGATCGTGCTGAGCGAGATTCAGAGGGTGTCCATTGAGGCGAGGGAGCACTGGGACGAGCTGTTCCAGCGGCTCACCAGCAGCCACCAGAGCAGGGCGAAAAAGGAACTTGCAGCAAAGCAGCGGGAACTGGACAAGGGGGAACGGCGGCTGAAGGATTTGGAAACGATGTTTCGCCGCTCCTTTGAGGAACTGGCCCTTGGCCATCTTTCCGATGGGCAATTTCAAACGCTGGTGCAGGGATATGAGCAGGAGAAGGCAGAGCTGGAGGCAAAGTCGGAAATGCTCAGAAATGAGATTGCCAACCGACAGGATACACTTCTGAACGCCGACCGCTTCCGCAGGCTGGTAGATAAGTATACCGATATTACGGAACTGACGCCGGAACTGGTACGGGCGTTTATCCAGCGCATTGAGGTACACGAGCGCTCCGGGCGGTGCAAGAAAAAGCATTACACCCAGCAGATTGATATTTACTTCAATTTTATCGGCCAGGCATAACAAAACGGCCCCAGGATGCCGTAACATCCTGGGGCCAATCTTACAACCATAAAACATCTTTATCTGGAAGGACGCTTTGGTTCCAGCCTTTTTTATAATCAGGGCTTTTTGTGGAGAATCGCGCCGTCCGGGCCCTCATAAATCCGGTCCCACCCGGTCAGGATCGATACGGTCAGCACAACAAAGAGGACCATGGGATAGAACGCCCCACTGAAAATCTGCAGCGGGGTCACCGCAGGCAGATAGGAGTACTCCTCCAGCAGCGGCTCAATGGACGAGGCCGAGATGAAGATGAAGGCGCTGATAAAAGGGAGGATTGCGGGGAAGGTGTTGGCATAGCCTGTCAGGAAATTGGCGCGCCGGTAGGGGTGAATCTGGTGTCTGGCGCCCAGCTCATCAGCCACGGAGCCGAAGGTAAGTACCGAGGCGCTGGTCACACCTCCCACCAACAGGGTGGTAAGCATGGAGCCCAGCCCAATGAGCAGCTCAGCCCCGCGGGCCGTGCGTGCAAACCGGCTGTTGCAGATGCCTTGAATCATGCGCTCCATCGTGCCGCTCTCGTTGAGTACGCCCATGGCGCCGAACAGGGCCATGCAGAACAGGCAGATACCGATCATGCCGGTAAAGCCGTTATAGATAAAGCCGGTGGCCGCGCCGTTCTCCACCCCCAGGATGTCAGAGGGACCGAAGGTGCCGGAGAGCAGGCCCACGGCAATGCCCGAGACGAGGCCCGCCGTGACGGCCTTGAAGATATCGCGGGTGCGGATCGACACAAACAGGAGGACGGCCACTGGGATGAGCATGATGAGGCCCTTGGGATCCATGTTGGCCTGAAGGATCTCATCCGCCCCTTCCATGACTGCGCCGCTGCCGCCGCCGAATACGGCGAAGAGCACCAACGCGATGCCGCCGGCGATCAGGGCATATTTCAGTCGGTAACCCACCGTGCCGGCGATATCGGCATAACCCTCCTTGGTTCGGAACCGTTGGTTGGTTGTGGATGCAATGGTCACATCAGAGATGGGGGCCAGGTTATCGCCGAAAATTGCACCGGAGAGGATCGCGCCCGCCAGGATTGCGGGGTGGCTGCCCAGCAGGATTCCCGCCGGATACAGGATGGGAAACACCGTGGTCAGGGTCCCGATGGAGGAGCCGGTAGCCGTGGTAATCAGACAGGCGGCCAGGAATGTAAAGGCCGTAAAGATGCTGCCCGGCATACCGACCATGTGTGCCATCCAGACAAAGCCCTGGGATACCCCGCTGATGGCCATCAGCTTGGTAAACATACCAATGACCAGCAGGATCACCACAATACTTACGGAGGTGGAGCTTCCGATTCCACGCAGCACCGCATCCCAGTAGGCACCATAGGTTTTGCAAAACAGCGCGCCTATCAGCAGCCCCAGGAAGCCGCCCACCGCCAGGGCGTTCATATCAAAGACCTTGTAGCCCACAAAATAGACCACACAGAATACCAGGAAAATAAGCATGGGTACAACGGACCACCACTGTCCGCCCCGGAACTCAACCGGATATCTCTTTCTCTCTTCCATTGCTCAGGAAACCCCCTTCTCCTTTCCCAGCTTCATGAGTGCGGCTTTGACACGCTCCAGCGCCGCCACCATCTGCGCTTCCTCCCGGAAGGCTCCGAATACAATCCGCAGGTGTCCCTCCCCTTGTGCGCCGTACGGGGTGCCGGCGTTCACCACCACGTTGGCCTCCTTGATGATGTAGGCGTTGACCTCATCGGCGGTGCCGAGCCGGGACACATTCACCCAGCAGAGGAAGGTGCTCTCCGGCATGGCCATGGACACACCGGGAATGGAGTTGAAGATCTCATAAACGATTTTGCGGCGGCGGTCAAAGATGCGGTTGTACTCCTCCAGGAAAGAGGCATCCTTCAACGCAGCAATGGCTCCCAGTTGAGAGGCGGTGTTGGTGGCTCCGATCACGCTTACGGCGCTGCCATAGTACACATCCATGATGTGGTCGTCCGCCACGATGTAAGCCACCCGGTAGCCGCTGAGCGCCATTCCCTTGGAGATGGAGCATACCGTGACGGTGCGTTCCCACATGCCCGGCAGGGACGCAAGGGTGACAAACTCCACCCCGTCGTACACCGAGTCCTCAAACGCTTGGTCGCACACCACAATCAGGTCGTTCTTAACTGCAAATTGGGCCAGCTTCTCCAGACTCTCTCTGCGCATAACGGTAGTGGTGGGGTTGTTGGGGTTGGTAAGGACAATCATTTTGGTGTTTGGCGTCAGGCGTTTTTCGAACTCCTCGATCTCCAGTTGGTATCCGTTCTCCTCCCGCAGGGGGACCGGCACCGTTACACCGCCGAGGATTCTGGCGTTCAGGAAGTTGTTTGGATAGCTGGGGTCGGGCACCATGACCTCATCGCCTGGGTCAATGAAGGGCATCATTGCAAACATCAGGCCGGCATCTGAACCGGGCGTAATAATTATGTTGCGCTCCGGGTCCACATCCAGGTGGTTGAATGCCTTGAGCTTTTTCGCCAGTTCCATTTTCAGCTCCATATTGCCGATGGGCATGGTGTAATGGGCGGATGTCCCGTCCTCCAGCCCCGCCAGAGTAGCCCTTTTCACGTGCTCCGGGATCGCCGGGTCGGGATAGAAGGGGTCGGCCCAGCACATCAGAGCCGCGCCGTTGGCAATGAGGTCGTTCAATGCCGTTCCCACATCGGCTTTGGAGACTTTTTCAAACAGTCCCCCCTGAATTCCCCGGAACTTTTTGCTGATCTTATCCTGGACGCTCATATTCCATACTCCTTTCTCTTCTGCTTTACGGCAAATTCCGGTCCCCAATCATATATAAGCGGCTGTCAGTCCAGTTCGGCAACCGCCTCAATCTCACACAGGGCTCCCTTGGGCAGATCCTTCACCGCCACACAGGAGCGGGCAGGCTTGGAGGTAAAATACCTGGCATATACCTCGTTGAAAGCGGCAAAGTCGGCAATGTCGGCCAGAAAGCAGGTGGTCTTGACCACCTTTTCAAAACCGGAGCCAGCAGCCTCCAGAATAGCGCCCACATTTTTGCAGCTCCACTCTGCCTGGGCGGCGATGCCTTCGGGCATGGCCCCGTCGGCGGGATTCACCGGAAGCTGGCCGGAGGTAAACAGAAGCTTTCCGGTGGAAATCCCCTGGGAATAGGGTCCAATGGCGGCGGGCGCCCCTTTTGTCTGGATAATGTTCATAAGAAATCGTCCTCCTCTATTTTTGATTCTGTGCAGATTATATCACTGAAATTTATTTTAGTCAATGCATTTTTCTTTATTTCAAAAAAACCGTCCTCCCTCGTACGAGGGAAGACGGTTTCGGGAACGCTCCCGCGATTTGAATTACAGCATTTTCTCCAGCTCGGTCCGGATGGCCCGGATGAACTCCAGGGAGGTGACACCCCTGGCGGGGATCTCCCCATCCCACAGGCCCACCAGATCCTTTGTCATGGTGCCCCCCTCGATGGTGGCGATGGCAGCCGCCTCCAGCTTGTCGGCAAACTGCCCCAGAGCGTCAATGCCGTCCAGCTCTCCCCGCTTGCGCAGGGCGCCGGTCCAGGCAAAGAGGGTGGCCACCGGGTTGGTGGAGGTCTCCTCCCCCTTCAAATACTTGTAGTAGTGGCGGGTGACGGTGCCGTGGGCGGCCTCATACTCATATTTGCCGTCGGGGCTCACCAGCACAGAGGTCATCATGGCCAGGGAGCCGAAGGCGGTGGAAACCATGTCGCTCATCACGTCGCCGTCGTAGTTCTTGCAGGCCCAGATGAAGCCGCCCTGGGAGCGGATCACCCGCGCCACCGCGTCGTCGATGAGCGTATAAAAGTACTCGATGCCCAAGGCGTCGAAGGCGGCCTTATACTCGGCGTCGAAGATGGCCTGGAAGATGTCCTTGAAGGTGTGGTCGTACTGCTTGGAGATGGTGTCCTTGGTGGCGAACCACAGGTCCTGTTTGGTGTCAATGGCGTACTGGAAGCAGGAACGGGCGAAGGAGGCGATGGAGCTGTCCTTGTTGTACTGCCCCTGGAGCACGCCGGAGCACTCAAAGTCGTAGACGGTCTGGCGGAATTCCTCCTTCCCGTCCGCGCCGGTGAACACCAGCTCGGCCCTGCCGGGGCCGGGCACCCGGTACTCGGTGCACCTATAAACGTCGCCGTAGGCGTGGCGTGCGATGGTGATGGGATGCTTCCAGGTCTTGACCACCGGGGAGATGCCCCTGACCATGATAGGGGCGCGGAACACGGTGCCGTCCAGGATGGCGCGGATGGTGCCGTTGGGAGACTTCCACATCTGGGAGAGCCGGTACTCCTCCACCCGCTGGGCGTTGGGGGTGATGGTGGCGCACTTGACCGCCACGCCGTACTTCTTGGTGGCCTCGGCGGAGTCCACAGTCACCTGGTCCTTCGTCCGCTCCCGCTCGGGCAGGCCCAGGTCGTAATACTCGGTTTTCAGGTCGATGTAGGGCAGGAGCAGCTCGTCCTTGATCTGCTGCCACAGCACGCGGGTCATCTCGTCCCCGTCCATCTCCACCAGCGGGGTAGTCATCTGAATCTTTTCCATGGTCTCCTCCTCGGTTGGTTTTATCGCATTTCCTGGGCCAAATTATACCCCCATCCGTCAAAAATGGCAAGGGATTCCGTGTGTTTTGCCTCTTGTCCCGCCCGGGTTGGATCGGCTATACTGGAACACAGCCACAAAGAGAAAAGAGGATTGTCCCGTGTTCAGCAAGCAGGCCCTGCGCAGGCTTATTCTGCCCTTAATTATCGAACAGTTTCTGGCCGTCATGGTGGGCATGGCGGACATCATGATGGTCTCCTCCGCCGGAGAGGCCGCAGTCTCCAGCGTGGCGCTGGTGGATCTCATCAACGTCCTGATCATCAACATCTTTGCCGCCCTGGCCACCGGGGGCGCGGTGGTGTGCGCCCAGTCCATCGGCGCCCAAAACCTGGAGCGGGCCAACCGGGCAGCCAACCAACTTCTGTATATCGTCACCGCCGCTGCCCTGGGGATCATGGTTCTGGTGCTTTTCTGCAAGGCAGGGCTGCTGGGCCTGCTGTTCGGCCAAGTGGAGCCGGAGGTGATGGAGGGGGGCATCACCTACTTTGTCATCTCCGCCCTCTCCTACCCCTTCATCGCCGTCTACAACGGCTGCGCCGCCCTGCTGCGGGCCATGGGCAACTCCAAGGCCTCCATGTGCGTCTCCGCCTACATGAACGGGCAGAACATTGCAGGCAACGCTGTCTTTGTGTTCGTGTTCCACCAGGGTGTGGCGGGCGTGGCCCTCTCCTCCCTGCTGTCCCGCATCGCGGCCGCCGGACTCATGCTGGCCCTGCTCCACGGCCGGCGCAACCCCGTGCGGGTGTCCGGCCTGCTCCGCTTCCGATTCGAGCCGGCGGTCATGGCCCAGATTCTCCGCATCGGCGTGCCCAACGGCCTGGAAAACAGCTTCTTTCAACTGGGCCGGGTGCTGCTGGTGAGCCTGATCTCCACCTTCGGCACGGCCCAGACCGCCGCCAACGCCGTGGCTAACAACATCGACAATTTCGGCGTCATTCCCGGCCAGGCCCTGGGCCTTGCTCTCATCACCGTGGTGGGCCAGTGCGTGGGGGCCGGAGACTGGGATCAGGTGCGCGCCTACACCAAGCGGCTGGTCAAGCTCACCTACCTGTGTACCTGGGGGCTCAACGCTGCGCTGCTGCTGGGTCTGCCCCTCATCCTGCGCCTCTACAGCCTGACGCCGGAAACCCAGTGGTACGCCGCGGTGCTCATCTTCATCCACAACGGCTGCGCAATGCTGTTTTGGCCCCTGGCCTTCACCATGCCCAACGCCCTGCGGGCCGCCGGTGACGTGAGGGTGCCCATGGTCATTTCCATCACCTCCATGCTTGTGGTGCGTGTGGGGGGCAGCTATCTGCTGGGCCTCCACTTCGGCCTGGGCGCCATCGGCGTGTGGCTGGCCATGGTGGGGGACTGGGTCGTTCGGCTCATCTGCTTCGTGCTCCGCGCCCGAAAAAAGCTGTGGCTGGAGCACCGCTGAATACGCGCACCCGAAGCCATTCGGGTGCGCGTTTTCTTTACCAGAGGTCCAGCGCGTACTGCATGCCCAGGCTCACTGCCGTGATGGCCGCCCAGCAGCACAAGCCCATCAGAATGGGTCTGCCGCCGGTCCTGACGAGTTTGATCAGATCGGTATTGAGCCCAATGGCCGCCATGGCCATGATGATGAAGAACTTGGACAACTCCTTAAAAGGAGCAAAAGCCGCTGCGTCCACTCCTGCCAGGGACGCCCCCGTAGTAATCAGGGAGGCCAGCATGAAGAACAGGAGGAAGAAGGGGAACACCCGCCGGAGAGAGAAGCTTCCCTCCCCCGTGCCGCCTGCCCGCCTGGCCCGGGCGGTGCGCCGGAGAGCCAGCGCCAGGGTGATGGGGATGATGGCCAGAGTGCGGGTGAGCTTGACAATGGTGGCGGTGTCCAGGGTGTTGGCCCCGGGGTGCATTCCGTCCCAGGCCGCGGCAGCGGCCGTGACGGAGGAGGTATCATTCACCGCCGTGCCGGCAAAGAGTCCGAAGCCCTCGTTCCCTAGACCCAGCAGGCCGCCCAGGGTGGGGAACAGGAGGGCGGCCGCCACATTGAACAGGAAGATGACCGAGATGGACTGGGCGATCTCCTCGTCGTCCGCGCCGATGACCGGGGCGGTGGCCGCGATGGCGGAGCCGCCGCAGACGGATGAGCCCACCCCCACAAGGGTGGAGATGTTGGAGGGGATATGCAGCAGCCTGTGCAGAAGGAAGGACACCACCAGGGAGGTGGTGATGGTGGACAGGATGATGGGCAGGGACTGAACGCCCACCTTGGCGACCTCCGACAGATTCAGTCCGAAGCCAAGCAGGATCACGGCATATTGCAGGATTGTTTTTGATGTGTAGGCGATGCCCGCCTGAGCCCGGCCCTTATCCCGGACAAGCAGGGCGATGGCCATGCCCGCCAGGATGGCGAACACCGGCCCGCCGATGACCGGGAGCGCCCGGCCCAGCATCCAGCAGGGAATGGCGATGCACAGGCACAGCAGCAGCCCGGTCCCTCTCTCGTTCCAGTGCTTCATGTCATACTTCCTCTCTTTCTGATGGGTGCCCCTATCATACCGTAAAATTTCCATCACGTAAAATGATACTTATTTATTTTTCTATAAGAAATATTTATTGCTTCTTTCCCCCGTTTCCTCCCTTGCCCCCGGAGCGCTTTTCCTGTATAATGTGGTACAGTATTGCGCAACTGCGTGGAAAGGGAGCCTTTTTATGCTGCAAACGGTCATTCCACAGGGGTACGCCCCCTGTCTGAACCTCTATGACACTCAAAAGGCCATTGGCCTGCTCAAGCGCCTGTTTGAGGATACGCTGGGCGGCGCGCTGCACCTGCGCCGGGTCTCCGCCCCCCTGTTTGTGGAGGCCTCCACCGGCCTGAACGACGATCTCAACGGCGTGGAGCGGGCCGTCTCCTTCGACATTCCCGACGCCGGGCGGGACGCACAGGTGGTCCACTCCCTGGCCAAGTGGAAGCGGATGGCCCTCTACCGCTACCAGTTCTCCGTGGGTGAGGGCCTCTACACCGACATGAACGCCATCCGCCGGGACGAGGAGCTGGACAACCTGCACTCCGTCTATGTGGATCAGTGGGACTGGGAGAAGATCATTGCCCCCCGGGACCGGAACGCCGACTATCTCCGGCAAACCGTGCGCACCATTGTCTCTGCCATGGCAGAGACCCAGCACACCCTGCGCTCGGTCTTTCCCCAACTCACCGCTCTTCCTCCGCTGGGGACGGAGGTCTCCTTCGTCACCACCCAGGAGCTGGAGGAGCTCTGGCCCGACCGCTCCCCCAAGGAGCGGGAGGATGCCTGGGTGAAAGAGCATCCCGTCACCTTCCTGATGGGCATCGGCGGCGCGCTCAAGTCGGGCCGCCCACACGACGGTCGGGCCCCCGACTACGACGACTGGACCCTCAACGGGGATATCCTGGTGTGGAACCCAGTGCTGGAGCGGGCTTTTGAGCTGTCCTCCATGGGCGTCCGGGTGGACGCCGCCGCCCTGGACCGTCAGCTCACCCTCGCCGGGTGCGAGGCACGGCGGGAGCTTCCCTTCCACAAGCTGCTGCTGGAGGGCAAGCTGCCCCTCACCATCGGCGGCGGCATCGGCCAGTCCCG
>OAVM01000317.1_pt1 | contig 19692 bp, 15 predicted proteins | sample 1476421 | NCBI WGS metagenome assembly OAVM01 (sample SAMEA2580099, study PRJEB22360) | human gut metagenome | biome: human gut; feature: human-associated habitat; material: faeces | place: Denmark | collected 2008/2010
TGCGGAGGCCCTGCTCCCCCCCCCCCCCCCCCCCCCGCCGGAGCTACCGCCACTGCTCGACGCGATGGTCTTGAAGGAGATGTCATTGCTGATAGATTCGGTAGTATTGCCATAAAGGGTGCCGCCCGGCGTCTTAGCATAGATGTGATAGTAATAAGTGGTGCTGGGTGCCAGCGTGGAGACCGCGGCGGTCACGCTGCCGGTGGCCGCGTCATAAGTACCCGGCTGCATCAGATACCCGCCGCCGTAAGACCTAATACGGAAGCCCGCCTCCAGAATGGTATTGCCGTTGGCGGTGATGCTGCCGTTCAGCGTCGCGCCGTTTGCTGTAATATTGGTGGCCGCTTCGGCAGTTAGTGTGGGGGCGCCATCGGCCTTTGGCACGACTGTCACAGGGAAGTCGGTCACAGAGCCGTCCGGCTGAAAGAGGTGGATGGTGGTCTCACCCTCGGCGACGCCGGTGATGTTCACATACCGCCTCTGACCGCTGGTTCCGACGCCGCCGACAGTGGCAATGTCCTTGTTGACACTGTCAGCCGTCATAGTGAGGTCAAGGGGAATCGTGGTGAAATAGGCGCTCTTGACGGATCCCACCTCCACAATAATGCCCTGCTGGGTCTCTGCCTCCAGTGTGACGGAAGGGGAGTCCACCGCGAATGTGACCTTTACGGTGGTGGCATCGGTCACATTCTCCACCGTAAAGGACACGCCATCCTCGTGGATGGAGACCGGGGTCGTCGTACCTGTGCCGCGGGTCACCTCCACCTTGTCCAGCTTGTAGCCGTCGTTGGGCTTGGCGGTAAATTGGATGGTGCTGCCCTCAGCTACGGGGTAGGTGCCGGCCGCTGTGATGGTTCGCCCGGAGCCGGACACGGTGCCGCGGATGGTGCCGCCGCCGGAGATCTGCACCACCACATTTTTACCTGCGGCAGTAGAGAAGCTATAGGAGGCGCCTTCGATGGCATTATCCGCCTTGCCGATGAAGGTGCCGGCGCTCAGCGCCAGCGTATAGGTCCGCCCGGCGGACAGCCCCAGATTGACGGAGCCGTTGGAAAACGCGGAGATGGGCAGAGTCAGGGTGGAGATATGCTCGCTTGTGGTAAGATACGCCTCGCTGACGATACAGCGGTAGGTGCCGCCGTTGTTGCTTTCCGTCAGCGTCACTGCCTTGACCCCATTTGGCAGGACCTCCTGATCAAAGGTCAGCACGATATTCGCCGTGCTTGTGGCGATGTTTGTTGCATTGCCAGCGGGGGTAACGGAGGTCACTTCCGGGGCCATGGCGGTCAGGTCGGCCACATTGATGGTGTTGCTCACAGAGTCATCGTGTTTGTTGTTGCCGGTAATGGTGACCGTGCCGGTGTAGCGCACATTCTCATCCGTTTTGAGGATAATGTCGGCGTTGTTCGCAGAGAGCACATAGCCCTCCGCCCTGCCGGTTGCATCGGTGGTGGTGGCATAGTCGGCAGCGCCGATGGTCAGGGTGAGCGGGCGGTTGGCATATCCGTCAAAGGTCAGGGTGAGCTTGTTGCCGCCCAGATGTACCTTATCGGAGTTGTTCAAGCCCGTAACCTCAGCCTTGCTGCCTATGGTATAGAGAGCGCTGAGCAGATTGACAGTCGCGCCCTCCACATCCAGTGTGCCGGTGACAAAGCCGGTGCCGGTGACGGCTGCGCCGCTCTCCACATCGGCGGTGCCGTTGATGGTAGCTGCCGCACTGTCCTCGCTCTGCAGGGTCAGGGTCGCGCCGCTTTTGATCACGGTATTGCCGTTCAAACTGCTGTTCTTGTCCGCGGTCAGGGTGCCGGAGGACAGAGTTGTATCCGTCATAGTGCCGGACAGGGTGTAGACGACAGCATCCCCATCGGGTTCACTGGTCTCCACTGTCAGGCTACCCCCTTCGAGGGTACCGGTGAGAGGGGTGGTGCTGTCTGTGAGAGCCAGAGCGCTCCCGGTTTCCAGTGTGCCGCCGGTGAAGGACAGCGTGGCTATGTCGATGGTGCCCTCATTTTTCAGCGTGCCGCCGGCGACCTGAATGGCACAGAAGTTGGAGAGACCAGCGCCCTCTGTGACGGTCATCGTGCCGCCGTTGAGGGTAAAGCTGGTGTTTGAGGCACGGTCATATGTAACGCTCTTTGTCACCGTAAGGGAGGAATTTTCCTCGGCAAGGGTGACAGTACCCTGCACCTTGCCGTTGGCAATGACCTCGGCTCCGCCGCTGATGGACACGGGACAGGAGAAATCGGCGGGAATTGCTGTGCCGGAGGCGGAATACCCGGTACCGATGGCGGCCGCCTGCGTATTGGAGGTGGCAATCACTTTGCCGCCAGTGATGCTAAGCCCAGCCATGCCGCTGCTGGGCGCTCCGGTGCTCCATGTGCCGCCTCCGCCGATGGCCGGGCCAACGCCGTTGGTCGTCGCAATTACGTTGCCGCCGGTGATGTTGACCGTGCCACCCTTCATTGCTTGGTTGTAGTAATCTCCGCTGCCGCCAATGGCCGCTCCCTTTTGACCGGATACTGCAACCGCCTCGATGGTCCCGCTGTTGACGGTCAAAGTGCGGTCCGACGGAACATAGATGGACGCGCCATAGGTATTGGCTCCTTCAACATACAGGGAACCGCCTGAATTCGCCTGAATGGTAAGGTCCGCATTTAACATCACCGCCCCTTCCTTGTAATTGCCGCCAGTCATAACGCTGTTTTCCCCGGAGAGGGTCAGAATCGCAGCTTGGGAAATGGTAAGCTTTCTTGTGATCGAAACATCTTGGATGGTGACATTGGCATTTTGGGCGTTTATGGTGATGCTCACATCCACCGCCTTTCCCGCGCCGATGATGGTAACCGCATCAGCCGTCGTCACCGTGATCGTGGAGCCGGACGGCATGTCCGGGTCGATCCGATACACACCGCTCTCGGTAATGCTCGTCGAGGTCAAGATTGATTCAGGGTTGTCCGCTGTTCCCGCCGCCAGCGCTGATGTAGGAAACAGTGCAAAGAGCATACACAGTATTAGCAGGCAGGAAAATATTCGATTCCTCATGATATTTTTTCCTCCTTATGAAAATTAAAATAAACGCAATTAGCGTGTTGATTATTCCGCAGTTCTTTCAAGGGCAGGACGGCAATTCAAAATTACCTTCCTGCCTTTTCGCAAAACCGTTGCAGCATGGCCGCAACCTCGGCGCGGGTGGCCTTGCCGGTGGGATCGAGAATCCCTCCGCCCTTGCCTTGGATAATGCTTTGCTCCACCGCCCAACGCAGGGCATCCAGAGCATAGCCGCTTGCCTTGTCCGCATCCGTAAACCCTGTAAGCGTTCCGGCGGAAGCTGGGGAGCCGGAACAGCGGTAGAGGATCGCCGCAAGCTGCTCGCGGGTAATCGCATCCTCCGGACCGAAGTTTCCATTTCCATAGCCCTCGACGATCCCTTTTGCCGCCGCCCATGCCACGGCCTCTGAATAATATTTGCCGCTTTCCACATCGAGGAAGTCAGCGGGATCAGCCTTCGGCTCATCTTCCATGCGGTGAAGTACCGTTACCAGCATTCCACGGGTCATGGTGCCGTTTGGGCTAAAGGTGATGTCAGAGGTGCCATAGAACAGACCGTGATCCACCACATATTTCACCGCGCCGTAGAACCACGCGTCCAGGGGTACATCAATGAACCACTTCTCTGAGATTTTCGCAAAGGTGACAACCACCTTATCCGAAGGCTTCAGACCGGTCAGTTTGCCGTCAGCGGGAATCTCCACTTCCTTGCCGTTGACGGTGATTGTTCCAATCTGGTACCCCTCGTCCGGGGTGATGGTCACGGTGCCATCGCGGTCAGATGTGGCCTTGCCGCCCTCGCCGTCCACGGAAACGCTGGGCTTTCTGGGCGGGGTGTAGCCGCCTCCGCCGCCGGACGGAGCGGCTGGCGTGGTGATTTCCACGGCTGGGCTTGCTGGGGAAGCCGCACAGTTGCCGACAGCCCCATAGCGGACAACAAAGGTATACTTGGTGCTGGGGCTCAGGCCGGTAAACTCCGGGCTGGCCTGCCATGTGGCGCCGTTGTCCTTGCTGTACTCCGCTTTTGCGCCGTTGGCGTTATCGGCCACGGTCTCCAGCGTCACGCTGTTGTAGGTTTTGCTTTTCTCCGTGGGAGCGGCGGGGGCGACCTGCGGCAGGGGCGTCGCATCAATGATACAGGAGGTAACTTTGGCAAGGCGAGAAACACCGTCTTTCTTTAACTGAACGGTAAAGTCAAAGCTACCATCGGTTCCACTGGCTGCCTGCGTTACAGAATCTACGGTCACCGTGTAGCTATCCAGTTGCATCTCGGACAGCCGCTGCTCCAGAATAGGCTTGATTGCATCACCCGTGTTGGCAGCTTCCTCTTTGACCGTCCAATCCTCCATTTGGGAAATTGCCGCATTGATGGCTTCGATTGCCGCTTGATACTGAAAGACTGGATGTTCCTTACCGGCAACCCAATGGATGTTTTCTCCTGCGTTGCTTTGCAGAGTAGTCAATACTTCTGCTGTGTCAAACTCTGCAACGGCCTGACCACAAGCCGTCGGATCAAAAGTTGGGTCTGGACCGGCAGTTCCCGCATCCCAATCCACTACCATTTTTACAACCGCCAAATAATTTCCGTTGTAATCCGAGTAGATGTCAGGATCGAGAACCACATCGCTGGGAGGGCTGTCTGGCCACAAGCAGTTTGTTACCTGGCCATCCACAACCGCGCCGATCCAGGTGATATTTCCCGGCTCTGCACAGCGGATCTCTCTGGTGGCAACCAGGCAATTCTGAATATCCACACCGGGCTGATTGTCAAAAAAATCAAAATTTGCACCCAGAATACCGCCCACGCCGGAATCTCTAAAACCGCAGGAGATGGAGCCGCCGAACCAGCAATCGGAAATCAGGGCAGCGTCAGTCGCATCCTCCCATTGCCCCACGATACCGCCAACTGTATCGCCAGAATTTTCTTCGTACTCACTGATAATTTCCGCATCTGATGAGCAGCCGATAATTTGTGCTCCTGCTTTTGCCGACCCGATCACTCCACCCAACAGTTTCTTCCCAGTTTTATTATGAATCGTTCCGCTGGTGTGGCAGTTTCTAATCGTAACCGAGCCATTGGTCCAGTCGGCCAGTATGCCCATATTAAAATTGCCGCTTGAGGATTTTATGTCCGCATCCACAACAGAGAGGTTTTCCACCGTGCCGCTCGTGATGTAATGAAACAATCCTTGCCCGGGATCGTTATCGGTTTTTCTGGTTTTCAGGTTGCTGATTTGATAGTATTGTCCGTCAAATATGCCCCTCCATCCTTGACCAGCAATTCCGATGGAAGTCCACTCGAAGCCAGAAAGATTGATATTACCGCCCAGATAAACGGTTTTACGTTCAAAGGTGTTGCCGGCATTTACAAGTGTTGCCAATCCGGCCAGTTCTTCAGCCGTGGTCAGTGTAAATTCTGTTTCGCTGTCGTTGTACCAACTTGTATTACTGGTTCCATCCCATGTATCCTCCACTGCTGCGGCATTTGCCGCCAGCGCTGATGTAGGAAACAGTGCAAAGAGCATAGCGAATGTCAACAGCAGGCTGAACAGCCTGTTTCGTATATTGAAATGCATAAGCTTTTCCTCTTGGTTTGTCATTTATATTAAAAGTCTAAAATCAGCCATCCACGGTCTGATCCGGTGGTCCGGCACTGTAGGGCAGGGCGCATTCACCGGGCACGCCTCGTACCGTCTGTTTCCCGGTTTCCGGGTACATGCTGTAATACCACGCCAGAAAACCGTCGTGGACCGCCTCGGCGGTCTCTCTGGCTCGGACGGCATCCTCCAGCTTCCTGTGCCGGCCCAGGTAGTAGCGCCGTTTTTGGAAGGAAATGTAGGCTTCATAGTACCCGCTTTTCAGCAGGCAGACGCCGGTGTGGCCGCTTTTGTTGGTTTTGCGCGGGCCGTTGTTTTTTACGCTCTCCAGTATGGTGATGGAGGTGCCGTCAATCAGCCGCAGAGCCTCCCGCGCCCGCTCTGGCTGGAGACAGCCGCAGCTTTGCGTGTCGCCGCTTTGCAGCTCCGGCTGGGCCACCGTCACTTCCTTACCGCAGTCACAGCGGCATTTCCACAGGTTGATCGTGGCCCGGGACCTCTCCGTGCGCCGGTATGTCCTTCCTCCGTATTCCGTAACGGTCAGGCGACCAAACCGCTTTCCGATGTAATCCTTCGGCGGCGGATCGGACAGGCAACCGCAGGAGCGGACCTTTCCGCGGGTCAGCCTTCTGGCGGACACTTCCTTTTGCCTGCCGCAGTCACATTGGCAGAGCCATACCACGCTGCCCTGATCCATGCGCTTTTCCGTCTGGCGCAGTACCGTCAGTTTTCCAAATCTGCGGCCGGTCAGGTCAAGCCCGCGGTGTGGCAGCAGCTTGCCGCTTGCTGCAGCCACGGCTTGTGTTTCCGTACTATGCGGTCCTTCTCGGCACCGGAACCCCGGCGCAGCATGGACGGCTTCTTTCGCTGTGGTGCGGTCAGCCACAGGATCACCCCCCTCAATGCAGAATTAACATTCCGCCCAGATCATGCAAATGCCGGGGAGTACTCGGCAAAACAGAATTAACATTCCGCATACGATCTCGGCGGATCGTTCCCACTGGAAGGGGCACAAAAGAGAAAAACAAGCGGCTCTCCGCCCATGAAAGGGGCGAAAAGCCGCAGAAAAGCAGACCGCGAAGAAATTTCGTTTCCGCGGCCCGGGTTTTTGCGCCCAAAAGTTGAAAAACTCTTGTACTTTGGTGGGCGCTATGTTAAAATATAAATGCTCTATGTAGCATCAGCCGTCCGATACCAGCGGTATTCAGGACGGAATGTTAATTCTGTTTTGCCGAGTACTCCCCGGCATTTGCATGATCTGGGCGGAATGTTAATTCTGTTTTGCCTACGACACCAGACCGAGCCGGTCAAGCTGCCGCTGGTGCTCCGCACCGGAGGACAAGAGATAGATGCGGGTGGTTTCGATGGAGCTGTGACCCAGCATGTCGGCCAGCTTGGCGATGTCCTTATAGATCCGGTAATAGGCCGTAGCGAACAGATGGCGTAGATTGTGGGGAAACACTTTCCCCGGTTCCACCCCGGCATAGATACACAAGCGCTTCATCTCCGCCCAGATCTGGCGGCGGGTGAGGGGCTTTCCGTTTTTGGTGAGAAAGATCTCGCCGGAAACGGTTTTTTGTTTTTTGGCGTATTTTAAGAGCTTGCGGCAGAGTTTGGTGGGGATCAAAATGGTGCGGATCTTCCCCTTCAAGGAGATTTCCGCACAGCCTTTTTCCGCAGCCTCCACGGTGAGATACCGCAGCTCGCTCACACGGATCCCGGTGGCGCAGATGGTCTCCATCAACAGAGCCAGCCGATCCTGCCCCCGTTTCCGTGCCGTGGTGATAAGAACTTCATAGTCATTTCGGGACAGCTCTCGGGCCGGATCACGGAAGCTCCGGCGCTGGACTTTCAGAAATTTTGCCCGGATGTCCCAGCCGAGAAATTGAAACAAGCCGTTGAGGGCCGACAGGGCCGCATTGATAGTGGACGCCGCCCTCTGCTCGGCAACCAGATGCTCCTTCCACCCGGTCACGGCCTCCTTTGTCACGCTCTCTCCGTCCATCCAGGCGGCAAAGGCTCTTATATCCCGCAGGTATTTTTCCAGCGTGGCCGCAGACCGTTCCTCCTCTTGCAGCCAGCGGCTGTATGCTGCAATTTGTTCAGAAGTCAAAATGTGTTTTTCCATTCAAAATCCTCCACTTTCAGGGTAATGTGCTTATTTTACCCTGTAAGCGGATAATCATGAGAAAAAATCTTTTCTCCTGCCAGTACAACGGTGGAAAGCTCATAAAAACAACGCTGCGTATGAAAAGAGAGTGATCCAAAGGATCAAGTCCTTGCTGTTCCTGCATTGGTTTTTAATGATTTGCGTAAGACTCTACCCGTACTGTCGCAGTATCCGGATGAATAAACACGATTTCCAACCCTTTTGCTTTTGCACGATTGACGGTCATCTCTGTCCCACTGCGGATAGAACGGTCATTGTCATAGACCGCCAGCAGGCAGTCAGCCTGATCCACCATATACTCATTTCTTTGTCGAAAGTTGACCTCTGGGCGCTGCTCCTTTTTCCCCACAACAACCGTTTTACTGCTATGCCGGATCAAAAATTCCATCCGCTTCTTGCTCCGCTCATCCCAGTCTGCATCGTGGTTCTCAAAGGGCAGGGCCACCATCAGCTTTATTTCGCTATACTCCGGCTGCTCTTTGAGCCGCAGCAGGATCTCCCCGGCCCACATATCGACTCCCAAGGCGCCGCCAACCCAGAACTGCCGCACTCCCTGTTCGTAGAGCAGCACAAATTGATCCCGCATCCGTTTCTTCAGCCGTTTGCAGCCGTTGTTGTTCTCATTATACTTCCATTTGAACCGGGCGGGCCGGTGGCCGGTGATTGCGCAGGTTTGCAGCATAATTTTTACTCCTTTCACCTCGTTTTTCCCATTATATCCGCTATAGCTAATTTAATCTATCAATGGTCTGTTAATTTTTTACGCCATAGCGGATAAAATATTATCTATAGGAGGATCGCCTATGGATGACTTACTGGAGCAAATGGGAAAACGCCTGATTGCACGAAGAAAACAGCTCCGGCTGACCCAAGAGGAGCTGGCCGAGCGTGCGGATATGAACACGCAAACGATTTCCACCGCCGAAACGGGAAAGAAAGCCCTGCGGCCGGAAAACATTATCAAGCTGTGCGTCGCCTTGGACATCAGTGCGGATTATCTTCTGATGGGCAAAGTGGGATCAGATGACTATGACCTCCTCTCCCAGAAGGTTTCCCAGCTGAACCCCTCTCAGTATCGGCATTTAGAGGATATGATAGATGCATATATCGCCGCAATTAAAGAACAGGAAACATAAGGCAAGATGTCCTATGTTTCCTATTTTTTTGTATTCCTCAGCTTTGAATCCCACAGTTTTGTGCATCATCAAAGTCCCTGAGATATTTCCGAGCCTTAGCTACCCATGCGGTCACATGATTCGCCGGTACACCGAAGCGTTCGCCAATCTCTCTGTTGGTATATCCGTCCGCCAACAGGCGAATGGCCTGAATTCCTTTGACCACGACCCCACTGGCCGTCCGCTCTGCACATTCCAACAGGTTGAGCAGATGGCTACAGGACTCCCTCTGCTCCACCCCGTCACCCTCTAACGCAATGATAGGAAGCTCCGCCGGATCTGTGGCCAGCTCACGACCTCGCCGGGTGGCATACTCCAGCTGGGTGTAGATCTCATTGCGAATCAGCAAATAAGCGAAAGTGGAGAATGCCCCCTTGTAGCCGGGCCGGTCGGTCTGGGCTGCCTTGCACAGGCCAATACACCCGATCTGGAACAGGTCATCGTAGTCATAGATGCAGCCCTTGTCCAAGGCATGGACGCAGTCCTGAATCACTTTTCCTACAAGTCCCATACTCTCCTCAACCTTTACTCGCTGCTCTTCAGTGAGCGACAGCATAACTTTCACCTCCCGAAACCTTTCCTAACACCGTCGATTTGAGCCGCTGGTCCAGCAGCTTTTTGCTCTCTTGGATCACGACCTTGCAGTAATACTCGCCAAGATGCCCGATATGGGCGTGGGACATGGGTGCCTGCACCATGTAGGCCAACCACCGGTACGCTTCCTGCCTGCTCATGAAACCGGACTTGTGGAGCTGGTCAAACTGCTGATGGGCCTCATACCGCAGACGCCTCAGTTCTGGTGTTGCCAAGGTACCCATGGGCTTCTGGGTTCCCGGGTGAGCCATGACAAAGGAATTGCAGGCGGGGTAATTGGAGCATACATAGACCATGGCGCCAGGCCGATGGGTCTTACAGATTCCCTCCGCGCTGCGCAGAATAGCCGGTCGGCCGCAATGGCACCGAACCTGCCCAGTTCCCTGTTGCGTATGTATCTGTCCGCGATTGGATTTACATTTCATAATCAAAACCTCCTGAAAAACGAAAAAAAGCCGGAAGGCTGCCGAAAAAAGACAATGCAGAGCCAAGTGCTGGGGTAGTGGTGTCGCACCCAGCCATTGACTCTGCACTGTATTTCAGCAGCCTTCCGGCTACAATTTTTAGCTACAAGACCTGCGCTGTATGGATCCGGCTGTGCAGCGGATCCGTAACGATTCCCCACCATATTTCAGTGGGTCTGCCGTCAGGGCGCCCTGGCGTATCGAAAGCCTGAGCGCAGCGCCTTGTTACAAATAAATATTACCATAAATCGCCTTGAAAGTCAACGAAAAGCCTTGAAAATACACGGTTTATTCATACTTTTAGTGCCAAAGTCAGTATAGGAAAACAAAGTCAGTTTCACGGCTCGTCTTCGTCATCATCCCACTCCTCATAGGCGGCTTCGCGGCGCTGTTTGGAGATACGGAGCATAACCAAACCGGCCACTGCGGCGGCCAAACCGACGAAGAAAATAATGGCCGGCAGCGGTAGCGCGGTTTTCTGCAGCTGAGGTTGGGATGGGATCGGATCGTTCTGCTCGGGCACTGTCGGGTTGGGCTGCGGCTGATCATCCGGATCCGTGGTGACAGTCGGGTCCGGAATCGGGACTGTAGAGTTCAAACAGCTGAGCGTATAAGTGGTGCTGCCGCCCAGGTCCATGCGCAAAACACCTGACTCGTCCACCACGACCGGCATGGGGAAGATACCGGCATCGGTGCGTAGCTCAAACTCTACCCCCGCCCAGCGGGTGCCAAGCTGCAGAACCAGCTGGTCGGGCTGCTGGGTGATCTTCGGCTCGGTACCGTCAGTGTCCGCGAAGGCAACGGTGCTCATGGCCAGAGACAAAGCCAAAACCAGTACCAGTATGAGAAAAAAGCGAGATTTCCGATTCATCTTTTTTACCTCCTCAGCGCACCGTGGACATATGGGTGATGACGCCCCAGATGCGGTTGCTCTCATGATTGATGCCGAGGATGCGGACCGTGACACGGCATCCGCGGGGCGGGCGGCCCCGCTTGGGGTAGGTGCAGAGGCAGTCGATACCGCCGTCCAAAGAGACGAACACGCCGGTGGTGTCCACCATACTGACCGTACCCACATACCGGTTGCCCACCGCGTACTTCTTCAGCGCCTTCTCATACGGGTTTTCGCCCGCCTGCTTGACAGAGGCAGATACCTGCAGCTTATCACGGTTGCTGCGATCCACCTCCAGTACCTTTACCAGAACACGCTGGCCGGGTTGGTAGTGGGCAGTGGCGTCTACCCAGCGCTGGTAGGACAGCTCCCGCAAGGGGATATAGCATTCCGCACCAAACAGATCCACGAAGATACCTGCCCGGATCACGGAGACCACCCGAGCTTCTGCACGGATACCCGCATATATCTGATAGTTGCCATCCCGGTCGGTGCGGAAGTAATACTCACGCCGCTTCAGGGCCATGGCTTCCAATCGGCTGGCCGCCACGATGCCGCTTTCCTGGTCGATCCCCTTGACGATGTAGTCCACCTCGGCGCCCAAACGCTTGTTGAGCAGGTAGTGAAGCACATCGCCTCTGGGCTGGTCGCGGTAGTCCTCCGGTTCCTCAACGGCCTCCAGCACCGGAATGATGATCTTGTAGTCGCCGTGGTAGGTGACGGCATAGGACATCTCCGGGTTGTCTGCCAGCCGCTCTACGCCTTGGATGGTGCCGGTGAGAATCTTTTTCCCCTTGAGGGACTCCACCAGATCCAGCAGATCGCTGCGCAGCTTGTCCGTATCGGTTTCCACGGTGCGCTCGGCGTCAATAGAAACTACGCGCTGGCCACGCCGACCAGGCATCCGGAGCCTGCTTTTGGGCTGCTCAGGGTCAGTATGGGGATTTTCAGAGCCCTCTTCGGATTCAGACCCAGTCACGCCCTCATCAGGCGGAGTTTCCGTGTCAGTCTGGGGAGCGGCAGTTTTTCCCTCAGGATCCGGTCGGTCTTCAGCCCCTTCTGCCGCTTCTAAGTCAGTTTGGGAGATATCGGCGAACTCTGCAGCTGAAGGCGCCTCATCCCCAGCGGATTCCAAGTCAGTCTGGGAAGAATCAGGATAATCCGCCGGCCCGACATCATGGGGCTCCGCGCCTTCGCCGAGTTCCGGGTCAGTTTGGGGCAGCTGCCCGCTGCCAGGATCCAGTTCTCCCTCCGTCTGGGGTGCATCAGGATCCAGCGATGCAGCTGCGCCCAGCTCCAGGTCGGCGAGCGTCTGTGCGTCAAGTCCGCCCTCCGGGGGCGGGTCACTGGGCGGCAGGTCAGCTTCGGCAGCGGCTTGAGCCAGCAGCTCCTGCTCGGTCGGGGTTTCTGCTTTGGTGTCTTTTTTGGTTCGTGCCATGGTTTGTTTCCTCCTTTATGATTGACGAAATAGGATAGGGTCAGAAGTCTGTAGGCGGTTTTGCGCTTTCGTAAAGAACCGGCCTACGCTTGGCGGGCTTGGGCGATGGCACTGTCGGGGGCGGAGAGCTTTCCACTGTTTCCGTACAGACGGATTCCTGCTCCGCTTCCGGTGGCTGGGGCGCAGGTTCTTGCGATACACCGGATCCATGCTGGATAGAGGGATAATCCCGAATACTGGCCTTGACGCATTCCTTGGCGTAAGGATGGCCGGTATAATCAAACTTCTTTGCCCGCAGCACCTTCTGACCGCGGATGACGATCAGCAGCTGGTCGTTGGGCAGACGAAGCACCTCATCGGGGGTGAGCAGACGGCGCCGGCCAAGGCCTTCCGTATATCGGTACTGGGGTATGATCTGGGCGATGGCGATGCTCTGCCGGGTCGTCATGGTGGAATTGACCTCCACCGTCATGTCTCCGCTTCGGGCGCTGAAATACTCCGCCGTCACATCGTCGGTACAGCCCAGCATCAGCTGGGTATCCGCATTGCCGATCAGTTCGGCCCATAGGTTATCGGGGTATCTGTTTTGAATTTGTGGAAGGTTTTGACAGCACAATAGAACTTGGAGGGCCCTCGACCTGATGGTACTGAGCCGCCTCGAAAAATCCGGAATCACGCCGATGTTATTTGCCTCCTCAAGGATGATGTTGACAGGGATTTTGCATCGTTGCTCCGGCGTGCTGTCTGCATAGCGGACGAGTTTAATGAAAAGGAAAGCAAAGAAAAGGGACGACAGAAACTCAAGGGAGGAGTTCTGGTCGTCCAGGATGATGTAATATACGCATTTGGTCTGCCCGGGAAGGGCAAGGTCAATGTCGGACTGGCGGGTGATGCGCCGGACCGCTTCGCTTTGGAGCACCTGTAGTCGGGTACCCAGCCCCAAAACAATACCGGCCCGCACCGTGTCACTGGCCTGGCTGAACAGGCTGTACGGCGCCCGGGCCGGGTGATCCAAGGGCAGACGGTCGAAAAGGGCGGTGAGCTGCTTTTCCGAGTTCTGGGTCAGCATTTGGTAAACAGCAGGTAGATTGCGCTCTTCCGGGCGGCGGGTAGAGTCCAGATCCACATAAAGGATCAGGCTTTTGAGCAGGTTGGCCTCTCCGTTATCCCAGAAATGATCCCCCTTACCGTCCCCTTTCGTATTGGCGATGATGACATCGGTCAGCACTTGGGCCATCAAGGTATCACCACCCAAGTCGAACATACAGTTCCAAGAATCGCTCAGCTCGGGCTGGAGCAGATTATACACGCGGACGGTGTAGCCGTGTTTTCGGAATAGTTGCACTGTATCGGAGTAGATTTCGGATTTTGGGTCTGTGACCACCACCGACTCTCCGCGCCGAATGCTTTGAAACAGTGCCGGACGGATAACGCCTCTGGACTTCATGGTTCCGCTGGCACCGAACACTGCAATGTGCTTGTTGAGCCTGGTATCCTCCGGCAGGCAAATCACGCTGCCTCGGTCGTTCTGCCCCAGTATGATGCCTTTGGCTTTTTGCGGGCTGGCCACCTCCAAAACGGTGCGCAGTTCTTTCTCATCCATCCACCCTGCGGTACCATAGGTACCACGCTGGCTGCGTGCAAAGTTGCGGTCGTCGAAGTCACGGCTCCCAAACCGATCATAGAGCCGGACAAAGGCATAGATGCTGCCGCCTATCAGAAGCACCAAGCCGGTGTATTTCAAGCCGGATAGCGTGAGCGCATGGCGCCAGCACGCAAACGGTCCAAACTGGATGTCACCGATTTGGGACTGTCCCTGCATACCGCCGCTGGCCAGCCAGATTTGATACTCAGTCAGCAGCTGGCAGACCAACCCGCCCAAGTAGAGCAGTGCGGCCAATCCCAGTATGACGGCAATGGCTATGCCGATGGTGCGGGTACGGCTATTTCTCAAGGCAAAACCTCCTCTCATGGCTCCCCATCTTCCGGCTCTGCTAAATCCAAGGCCGTTTCCAGTGCATCCATGTCTATTTCCCGCAGAGTCACACGGTCGCCAAGATACGCCCGAACAAATCCCGTTTGCCAAGGGAAACACACCACCTCACAGGGGGCGTCGCTGTGCTCTAATGCTTGTCGCAGGCGCAGGAGTCGTGCCAGGTCTCCGTCCAGATAGGAGAGGATGAAGGTTCCCTCCCGTTGAGCGTCGTGCTCCAGAATGCCAGGGCCGATGGCGCGCCACTCCGGCGGGAATACCGCCGAGAGTATTTGTTCGTTCCAGTCTGGGCGCGTCAGGATCTTCAGCAGCCGGATTCCTTGCTGGTTCAGCGGGACGAAATGGACATGCGGGTAGATGCGGTCAAAGCGCAACTCCATGCGCCGGCTTTTATCCGACTCCTCCATGGTGCGCAACGCAACATCCATACTCTCACCCAAGAGCAGCGCATGGTCTGCCCGCGGGAGGCCGGCGTTCATCCTGGCCAGCTCCGCAAGGTGCTGCGCAGTTTTGAACTCGCCCATTCCGCTCCATTTCATGACGGCTCCGCGGGTATTGTAAACAGCCCAGCAGGTTTCATAAGCAAACAACGCTCCGGTTAAGCGGGTGAAGATGGTCTTGTTCATCTCCGTACTGTCCAGACGCTTCAACGACCGAGCGATATAAAACGCGGGTGACGCAGGCACGATTTGGGCGATGCGCTGTTTCTGCAATGCCGGCAGAATATAGGGTCGAAACTCAATGCCGGCTTCCAGACATACCGCCAGTGTTTCCGCCACTCGGTGGTTGCGCTGTATGTGGGCGTCACTGCCGGAGAACCGATGCCCGCCCGAAAGTGTGAGGTATTGCTCCAGGGCTGCCGGGTGGAGAGCCTGCAGGAGTGGGAGCGCGTTTTTGTAAAGACGGATGGTGCGTTTGTCCCGCTTTCCACTGACGGAAAGCATTCTGCAGCAGCCAAGGTCCGTCCCATCCTCAGTGCGGAAGCGTTGGGTCTGCTCCAGCCGATGCACCAGTGCCTCCAGCGTGCGGACACTTCCCAGCAGGTGCAGAGAGCGTGTTGGAAACTCGGTAGAAACGGACAACAACAGCAGGAGGCGATACGCATGACTGCCCGGGCGGAGTGTGATCATGTCTGTGCCTCCACCTCTTCCTGATTTGCGGCATCTCTCATCCTCTCTTTGCCGCAATCCGGCTCCTCGTCATGCCGCCGGCCTCTTGGTTTTTCAGGGATTTTCCGGTGTTTGAACTGTAGGTGATTGGACGGCGGAAAATTTCGGCCTTTCATACTTACCTTTTTTCCAACCTTATACCCGGTTTTCATAGAGCGTCACCTCCTTCAATCCATCGTGAAATGCGGCATAGATCCAAGAGGGAAACTGCTCCAGGGGTACCACATAGACCTCCGTGCAGTCTGCCGGCCCGGCGGCGCTGCAATAGAAGTGCGCGCACCGGGCGGGAGCGTCATCGGGCAGCAGGTAGAGGGTGATGATATCCGTTACCATATTCTGCTCGATGTTGTCGTGGTCGCGCCAAGCCCGCTCCGGGCGAGTGCTGTCATAAACATGGCGGTAGATCAGCACGCAGTCGGAGTAGTTGGCCGGCACCTTTCCTTGAAAGAACCGTCCCATAGCTGGGTAGAGTACCTGCTGGATGTAGATCGGGGAGCCGTTCCCTTTTTTGGGGAGGAGCGCGGGGATCCGCAGGCAGAACCAGCCTTCCTGCGTGTAGCCCATCTCTATTGGGAATGCAGCCTGCAAAACAGCGTCCATTTTTTCCTGTGCCAGGGGATGCCCTGTATAGGCCGGAATGCTTCTGGCCAGCAGAGCCAGCTTTTCCACCTCAGCCTCAAAGGCAAAGGCCGTCCCAAAGGCGCCTGCCATGTCGTTTTGAAGCGCCAGTTCTTTTGTGCGGATTAGTTCTATCTCGGCACGCCGCAGGCGGTCTTTCGCTGATGCGATGCTGCGAAGAAAATCAGACTGCCCCATCCGTTTCTCCCCCTTCCGTATAGAATCGCACATCCGGCACTTCCTGACCGTTGTAGTCCACCGTGGCAAACAGGCAAGGCACATTGGGGAGCACCAGTTCCTGTGCCATGGAAATTTTAGGCAGCACAAAGATATACCGCAGATCCTCCTGAGGCTGGAGTAGCCGAGCCAAATGCTGCTCTCCGTCGTAGAGCACCACGATCTCATAGCCCATATCCTTTTTGAGAAAGAAAATCTGTGAGGGATAGGTGGCTGGATAGTGAGCCATCGGCTCCACATGGTCAATGAACTGGAGCAGCACCCACACCGCTAAAATGATTCGCTGCTCCGGCTGGCACATGGGATCGACGCCAAGATAATAGCCGCCGGCAATGTCGTGGATCATCAGCTCTCGCTTGAGTCCACGGATGATCTTCTCAGCGGTCTGGGGAGATTTGTCCTTCAGCAGCCGGACCACCTGCGCCTTGGTCAGCGCCCCGTACTGCGTCAGCCAGTGGATGATGTACTGTTCTTCCTGCAATAACATAGGTTCACCTCGCTTTTGTGCGTATAGTGGGATAAATGCGTGTCTGAGTGATTTATGCGTTTTCCGTATCCACCTCGTCAGCGGGGATACAGCTCTGCTCGGCCAGATTGTCCACGGCCTGCATTTCCGCCAGCATGGCCTCAAGTTCGGCCCGGTCGGTGGTGATCATCTGCTGCTCTTCCTTGGATGCTTTGATGACCACCGGGACCTTATTGCTGTTGCTGGAGATCAGCGCCTCGCCGCGCTCAAACTGGGTGATGCTGCGGATCTCGGTGCGGGTCAGCTTGAGGACATCCTTGACATACTCGGCCTCGTCCGGCTCCAAGTTGAGGATGATCTTGGTCTTACTGTTGTTGAGGATCGCCCGTCCATAGCGGCCGTCCTCCAGCCCAAAGAAGTCGGACAAATCCTGGGTGGCGGCCAATGCCCCGCCGCCATAGCCGCGGATGATCTTGAAAATCTCCAAGCAGAACTCGGCCGCCTGCTTGTTGGCGGCACCGCCGATCAGCTTCCAGATCTCGTCAATGAACACCATTTTCCGTTTGGTGCGGTCGGCCTTTACCTGATCCCATACATAGTCCAAGGCGATCATCATGCCTACCGGCAGCAGCTTGCCCTTCAGTTCGGAAATATCCAACACAATGTACTTGTTGCTCAGATCCACATTGGTCTGCCGGTTAAAGCTCTGGGCGCTGCCGGTGACGAACCGACTGACGATGGTGGCCAGTCGGGTGGTCAGTGGATTCTCCTTCAGGTTTTCATAAAGGTCGCCTAAGATGGGCATGGGCTTCATGGCCGTCCGGTTGGCATCGGTATAGAGCGAGGCATTATCGTGGGTGATGCCAAATTGGGAGTAGGTTTTGATCAGCGCCTCGTCCAGCATCTGCTCCTCCTCATTGCTCATGTCAGGGATCAGCAAAGAGAAGAAGATCATCAGCTGCTGTATTTTCCGTGCGAGCATAGAGTCGATGTCGCTGTAATCCAGCTCGTCGATCAATTCCATCTCCGGCGTAAGGGTAGGACGGATCTCCATGACATTGATGCAGGCGGTGGAGCCGGGGGCCAGCTTGATGTAGGCGCCGCCCACCTTATGGCAGGCCCGTTTGAACTCATGGCCTTTCAGGGGCGCCAAGATAAAGCACTGGATGCCCCGCATTCGCATCCGCAGGGCCATGACCTGCATGGTGTAGGTCTTGCCCGCCCCGGATGTGCCGCAGATGGTGAAGTTGGCGTTTTTGTTCACCTTGGTGTTGAACGGATCCACGATGCACAGCGAGTTGTTGTGGCGGTTGAGGCCAAGCAGGATGCCGTTGTCATCGGATAGCTCGAAGCTGGTAAACATGTAGGTGGAGGCTGCACCGCTGGTGAGCACATTGCGCTTTGACTTGCGCTCCAGACTGGCATCCATGTAGAGGAAGGGCATGGTAGAGCGCAGGGCGGCTTCCTGCTGGAACATGCAGTCCGCGACCTGGATGTCCATGGACTTCATCAGGTCGGTCATCTGCTGCTTGCGCCACTGCAGCTCCTCATAGCTGGCGGCGGACAGGGTGATGAACACCGACATGTAGAACAAATCCTCATTCCGGCTGGACAGGCCCTGCTTGATGTAATAGCCGGCTTGGATAGAACCGGCCAGCTCCTCATAGTCGGTGGAGGTGTCTTGCAGCTCCCGCAGCTTGGTGCGGTTGAGCCGGATCCGTTGGGCAACCCGGTCAATGGTCTTGCCCCGGATTTCCCGGCGCAGGTGCAGGTCGATGTCCACGCCCTCGCCGGCGTTGATGAGCGCCGACATCCAGCCACCTCGAACCGTCTGGGGAAAGCCGTTTTTTCGGATGTATAGGTAGGTGTAGTAGGTGCCGTCCATAATCAGGTAGCCGGGGTGGGTCAAATCAAGGCCCCGCGGTGCAATGAAGTTGGCCGCCCGAATATGAGGTACAGGATCAACGCCTACAATGCGTTTCTTTGCGGCCATAGCGTCCACTACGACTCGGTTCAGGCGGTCTTGAAAGGGATCATTAACACAGGATCGGCGGTTGAAATACATATACAGCACTTCCGCTGCAAAGGCATCTTCGTCCTTGGGCTGCACGATGTTATTGCCGCATTGGGCGAAATAGGTGCGGGCATTCTGGGTCACCACCTGAAGGGCAGAGTAGATCTCGCCATAGTCGGGATCCATCTGCCGCCGCCCGGAGGGGGCCTCATACTGAAAGATTAAGAAAAACCGGCGGGACAACGCCTCTCGGCTGCCTTCCTCCCGAATGAACTGGATGGTACCTTCGCCAAGTTTGCGGCAGGCCTCCACATCCTCCAGCTCCAAATCCGCCTGAAGGCCGGCCACATACTGGTCGGAGTCCGCCTTCCGGGTGATGGATTTGAATTGAAGGCGCATAGGGGATATTTTCAGCCAGCTGGCAAAGGTGGAGATGATTCCCCACTGCTCTTCATCTGACCGGAGCAGAAAGTTGATCGGCTCGATTTCCAAGATTTTGATGAACCGCCCATCCGTCGTCTCAATGATGCCGTTTTTGATCTCTTTGAGTGGAATGAAGTCCTGAACGAACTCCAGCTTTTCCTTTGACGGGGGGCTTACCCGCTTGCCTCTTGGGTGGGCGGTTCTTTTTCGTGTTTGTGCCATAATGATATCCGATCCTCCTATAGTGAAGCTGCCGTCGCCGCACCAGGAAAAGGATCATGTGCGAAACATACTGGAGCAGTGAGTCGCCGCCCAGGCCCATCAGGGCAAAGACGCCAAGCGGCAGCAGGGTTATAGTCATGACAACCACCTTGGCCGTCACCGGCAGGGGGGG
>OAVM01000319.1_pt1 | contig 19571 bp, 20 predicted proteins | sample 1476421 | NCBI WGS metagenome assembly OAVM01 (sample SAMEA2580099, study PRJEB22360) | human gut metagenome | biome: human gut; feature: human-associated habitat; material: faeces | place: Denmark | collected 2008/2010
CTCCATCAGAACCGGAATACACCGGTCGGTGTTCCGTTGCAGACAGACGCAGACCTCCTCGGCATCCCCCCTCCGGGCCGCCTCCAGCATGCCTTCAAAGTCCTCCGCATGGCTGCCGCGCTCGGTAAGGCAGTCGGCATAGATATACCGCAGCAGCAACTGCTGGCCCTGTATGGAGATCATATTCGCATCCAGCCGGCGATTGCCGCAGTGTGCGTAAAAGGTCCCCACAAAACGGTTAACCGCCATAACCTCGCTCTGTACATTCCTCGCCCGCCGGTACTCCTCCAGGTACTTTTCCAGCCCTGTCACGATTGCGGCCCGGTCGCCATGCGCCATGGCCAGGCGGATGGCAGCACAGTGGAGGGTCATGGCCAGCTGTTCAATCTCCGTGATGTCGTGCTGATCCAAGTCCAGGATGTGGGCGCCCACGTTGTTCTCGTAGACCACCAGTCCCTCCTGCTGGAGCCTGTTTACCGCTTCCCGGATGGGGGTGCAGCTCACGCCCAGCTCATCCTGAAGCTCATTGACATTCAACTTGCTGCCCAAGGGGCGCCGCAGCGTGATGATATCGCCGCGCAGCATTTCATACACCTGATCCACCAGGGAGCGCTTTTTGATCGCCGCCATGGTTTCGTCTCCTTCCATTTCATTTCTTGCAAGATATTATAACAGCGTCCGCTTTAAAAGACAAGCCCGGCCAGCGTTTTTCCCAAATCAATGCACTCAATTTTGACACTTTTTCCAAACCTGGTCCACCCCTCTTGCAATTTAAAAAAAGTGTGGTATTCTTAACTCATAAATCTTGCAAGATACAAATTATATCTTGTTTGATTATAGGAGGTATCCATGGCACAGCAAACCTCAGTATCCAGTCTTCTGGATATGACTTCCAGCAGCAATGTTGTTTTCCTGGGCGAGGCGGGCAGCGGCAAAAGCGAGCTGGCCCTCAATTTCGCCCAGGCATTGGCGGAACTGGGCGGCAAGCCCGTCCACTTCTTTGACCTGGACATGACCAAGCCCCTCTTCCGCTCCAGAGACCGGCGCGAGGCCCTGGAGACGCTGGGGGTGGAGGTGCACTACGAGGCCCAGTTCATGGATGCCCCCACCCTGACCGGCGGCGTGCGGCAGCGGTTGAACGATCCGCACTGCTGCGCCGTGCTGGATGTGGGGGGCGACTACATCGGCGCCCGCTCCATCGGGGGATACGCCCCCCTGCTCAACCGGGACGGCACCACGGTGTATTACGTGATCAACCCCTTCCGCCCCTGGTCGGCCACCCTGGAGCACATTGACCAGGTGCTGGGGGAGACCCTGGGGGTCTCCCATGTGGAGCTGGCCCGGCTGCGGCTGGTGGGCAACCCCAACCTGGGGCCGGAGACCACCCCCGCCGACGTGGCGGAGGGCGCCCGGAGGCTCTGGGAGCTGGTGAGCCCCTACAAGCCGGTGGATTACCTGTGCGTCCGCCGGGAGCTGTGCGCCGCCCTGCCGGAGGGTCTGCCCTGCCCGGTGCTCCCCATCCGCCTGTGGCTGACCTATCCCTGGGCGGCCGGGCCGGAGCCGGACGCACCGTAAGCCCCCTATTCAGTAGTTTGCAAGATGCAATATGCAAGAAGGAGATGTCAGTATGGCAAAAGTGGAAATTGTGGCGGAGCGCTGCAAGAGCTGCGGCTACTGCGTGAAGTTCTGCCCCAAGCAGGTGCTGGAGATCGGCACAATCGTCAACTCCAAGGGCTATGAGTACGTGGTGCCCGTGCGCCCGGAGGACTGCATCGGCTGCGCCATCTGCGGCCGCATGTGCCCGGACGGGGCCATCGAGATCTACAAGTAAGGGGAGGAAGGCAATATGTCACGCGTATTTATGAAGGGCTGCGAGGCCATCGCCGAGGCGTCCGTGCGGGCGGGCTGCCGGTTCTTTGCTGGCTATCCCATCACCCCGCAGAACGAGATTCCCGAGTATTTTTCCCGCCGGATGCCCGAGGTGGGCGGCGTGTTCGTCCAGGGCGAGTCGGAGGTGGCCTCGGTGAACATGGTGTACGGCGCCGCCTCCGCCGGCGTGCGGGCCATGACCTCCTCCTCCTCCCCCGGAATCGCCCTGAAGAGCGAGGGCATTTCCTACTGCGCCGCCGCCCGCATCCCCATGGTGTACGCCAACATCTCCCGGGGCGGCCCGGGCGTGGGCTCCATCCAGCCCGCCCAGATGGACTACTTCCAGGCCACCAAGGCCAGCGGCAACGGCGGCTTCCAGATGATGGTCTTCGCCCCCTCCACCGTCCAGGAGGCGGTGGACATGACCTACGCCGCCTTTGACTACGCCGACCGGGACCGCAACCCGGTGCTCATCCTGGCCGACGGCGTCATCGGCACCATGATGGAGCCGGTGGTGCTGCCCGAGATGAAGAGCGAGGAGGAGGTGGCCGCCCTCAAGGCGTCCAAGCAGGGCTGGGCCTGCGTGGGCCACAAGCTGGACTACGCCCACCGCGCCTGGATCCAGCCGGGCCACTGGCTGACCAGCGACATGCAGAAGGCCAACGAGGACGCCGCCGCCCTGTACGCCTCCTGGGAGAAGGACGTGCAGGTGGAGGAGTACCGGCTGGAGGACGCCGAGGTGGTGCTCACCGCCTACGGCATCTCCGCCCGCATCTGCAAGTCCGTGGTGGAGCTGCTCCGCGCCCAGGGCGTCAAGGCCGGCCTGATCCGCCCCATCACCGTCCACCCCTTCCCCTATGCCGCCTACGACCACATCGACTACAGCAAGGTGAAGGCCGTGCTGGACGTGGAGATGTCCATCCCCGCCCAGTTCGTGGACGACGTGGCGGTGGCTGTGAAGGACCGCTGCCCCATCGAGACGTGCCTGTGCTCCGGCGGCAACATCATGAGCCGCGACAAGGTCCTTGCCGCGGTCAAGAAGATCATGGAGGGCAAGTAAGATGGAAAAGATCTACGGAAGAACAAAAACCATCCAGGAGGACAAGGTCTCCGGCTTCTGCCCCGGCTGTATGCACTCCACCGTCATCAAGCTCATCGGCGAGGTGCTGGAGGAGATGGAGCTGGTGGACCGCGCCGCCTGCGTCCTGGGCATCGGCTGCTGCGGCCTGCACATGGACTATATCGCCTACGACAACACCACCGCGCCCCACGGCCGCGCCTGCGCCGTGGCCACCGGTATGAAGCGCTCCAACCCGGACAGTCTGGTCTTCACCTACCAGGGCGACGGCGACTTCGCCTCCATCGGCCTGGCCGAGTCCATTTCCGCCGCCAACCGCGGGGAGAACATCACCGTCATCTTCATCAACAACGGCATCTACGGCATGACCGGCGGCCAGATGGCCCCCACCACCCTGGTTGGCATGAAGGCCTCCACCGCCCCCCACGGCCGCGATCCCAAGGAGCACGGCTATCCCATGCACATGTGTGAGATTCTCAACCAGCTCACCGCCCCCGCCTACCTGGTTCGCACCAGCTGCAACACCCCCGCCAACGTCAACAAGACCAAGCAGGCCATTCACAAGGCCTTCCAGAACCAGCTGGACGGCAAGGGCTTCTCCATGGTGGAGATCGTCACCAGCTGCCCCACCAACTGGGGCCTGGATCCCATGAAGTCCCTGGAGTACATCGAAGAGAAGATGCTGCCCGAGTTCCCGCTGGGCGTCGTCCGCGACCGCTAAAGGAGGAGAGCGAACATGGAAACCAATCTCTGCGTGGCCGGCTTCGGCGGCCAGGGCGTCATGACCCTGGGCAAGTTCCTGGCGGACGCCACCTGTAATTCCACCGACAAGAACGTCACCTTCTTCCCCTCCTACGGCGCCGAGCAGCGCGGCGGCACCGCCAACTGCTTCGTGGTCATCTCCGACGAGGCCATCGGCGCCCCTCTGGGCGACGTGATGGACGATCTCATCGTCATGAACGGCCCCTCCCTCAAGAAGTTCATCGGCACCCTCAAGAGCGGCGGCACCCTGTTCATCAACAGCTCCATCGTCTCCGATGACATCGGCCGGGACGACGTGAAGCTGGTCAAGGCCCCCGTCACCGAGCTGGCCCTGGAGATGGGCAACGCCAAGGTGCTCAACGTCATCATGCTGGGCGTCTACGTGGGCTACACCGAGGTCATCGACCCCGCCATCGTCTGGCAGACCATCGAGCACAAGCTCTCCTCCAAGCCCAAGCTCCTGCCCCTCAACAAGCAGGCCTTTGAGAAGGGCCTGGAGCTGGGCCGCGCCCAGAAGCAGTAAGGAGGAATTCGGCATGGTATTTCACAATTTTGACGAGCTGATCGCCCACGTGAAGGGCCAGCCCAGCCGCGCCCGCATGGCCGTGGCCGCGGCGGGCGACGCCCACACCATCGAGGCCGTCCTGCGCGCCCGGGCCGAGGGGATTGTGACCCCCATCCTGGTGGGCGACAAGGCGGTGATCGACCAGGTGCTGGCGGAGCTGGGCGAACACATCCCCGCGGAGGACATCCACGACGAGCCCGATCTGGCGGAGGCCGCCCGCAAGGCGGTGGCCCTGGTACGGGCGGGTGAGGCCGACTTCCTGATGAAGGGCAAGCTGGACACCTCCGTGCTGCTCAAGGCCGTGGTGAACAAGGAGACCGGCCTGGGCAAGGGCGGCGTCATGAGCCACTTCACCGCCTTTGAAATCCCCACCTACCACAAGCTGCTGATGCCGGTGGACGGCGGCATGGTGACCTATCCCACCCTGGAGCAGAAGAAGGCCATCATCGAGAACACCGTGGGCGCCCTGCGGGCCATGGGCTACGACTGCCCCAAGGTGGGCGTGCTGGCCTGCGTGGAGAAGCTCAACCCCAAGATGCCCGAGACCGTGGAGGGCGACGCCCTGAAGCAGATGAACCAGCGGGGCGAGCTCACCGGCTGCGTGGTGGAGGGCCCCATCTCCTACGACTGCGCCGTCAGCCGCGAAATCGCCGCGTTCAAGGGCTTTGAAAGCCCCTGCGCCGGCGACTGCGACGTGCTGGTGGCCCCCAACATCCACGCCGGCAACATCATGGGCAAGATGCTCACCGTCACCTGCAAGGCCAAGATGGCCGGCTTCATCGTGGGCGCCCGGTGCCCCATCGTCATGACCAGCCGCGGCTCCTCCGCCGAGGAGAAGTATCTGTCCATCGTCATCTCCGCCGCGGCCGCCCGGAATCAGTAAGGAGGAACCCCAATGGAGCGACTTTTGATTCTCAACCCCGGCTCTACGTCCACCAAGCTGGCTGTCTTTGACGGGGAGGAGCCCCTGTTCGTGGAGTCCATCACCCACTCCGCCGAGGAGCTCGCCCCCTTCGACTGCGTGGCCGACCAGTATGAATTCCGCCGCGAGCTGGTGCTGGACTGCCTGAAGCGCCACGATGTCTCCCTGGACTCCCTCACCGCCATCGTCTCCCGGGGCGGCCTGCTGACCCCCATCGAGGCGGGGGCCTACGAGGTCAACGACGACATGGTGTGGCAGCTCAAGAACAAGCCCCAGAACGAGCACGCCTCCAACGTGGGCGCGATGATCGCCCGTTCCATCAGCCTCCAGCTTGGCATCCCCGCCTATATCTACGATGGGGTCACGGTGGACGAGCTGCTGCCCATTAACAAGCTCACCGGCCTGCCCTCCATGCGCCGCAAGGGCATGGGCCACAACCTGAACACCCGCGCCGCGGCCCTGCGCTACGCCCGGGAGAACGGCAGGGACTACAAGGACATCACCGTCATCGTGGCCCACTTGGGCGGCGGCATCTCCGTCAACCTGCACCACAACGGGAAGATTGAGGACTTCATCAACGACGAGGAGGGTCCCTTCTCCCCTGAGCGGGCCGGCGGCCTGCCCATGTTCGACGTGATCAAGGAGTGCTTCAGCGGCCGGTACGACTACAAGGGCATGATGAAGCTGGTGAAGAACCAGGGCGGCCTGATGGCCCACCTGGGCACCACCGACAGCCGCGCGGTGGAGCAGATGATCCAGAGCGGCGACGCCCACGCCAAGCTGGTCTACGACGCCATGATCCTCAACATCGCCAAGAACATCGCCAAGTGCGCCCCCAACGTGTGCGGCAAGGTGGACGCCATCCTCCTCACCGGCGGCATCGCTTACTCCCAGTATGTCACCAGCGAGATTGAGAAGCGGGTCTCCTTCCTGGCCCCCGTGGTGCTCTACCCCGGCGAGGACGAGATGCGCTCCCTGGCCCTGGGCGGCCTGCGGGTGCTCCGCGGGCAGGAAACGGCCAAAATTTTTCATAAATCAGAGTCCGCTAACGGATAGAATGATTCGGACTGCTTCAATAGTGGAGCCGGATGCCGTACCATCGGTATCCGGCTCCATTTTTCTAAGAACGTCTCCTCCCATCTCTATCAGCCATCAGGCAGGGGACGCCGCGAAAGATCCGCTGGTTTTCAGCTTCCTTTCAGCTTCGTTCTGTATTATGATCAGAAGGACACGTGGGTCAAACGCAGGAGGGACAGCGTTGAAAATTTTGATTATAGAGGATGAACAGCTACTGGCCGACTCCATCGCCGAGGTGCTGCGGCGGAAGGGCTTTGAGGCGGAGGCCGTCTATGACGGGGAGACCGGGGCGGAATACGCGGAGCTGGGCGTCTACGACCTGCTGATTCTGGACGTGATGATGCCCGGCCTGGACGGCTACACCGTGGCCCGGCAGGTACGCGCCAGGCATCTGGGCACCCCCATTCTGATGCTCACCGCCCGCTCCGGCCTGGAGGACCGCATCACCGGTCTGAACGCGGGGGCCGACTACTACCTCACCAAGCCTTTTGACACCCGGGAGCTGCTGGCCTGCGTCAACGCCCTGCTGCGCCGGCAGGGCGCCCAGGTCAATCAGCTCACCCTGGGCAATACATCTCTGGATCTGTCCACCGCCGCCCTCTCCTGCGGGGCGGACAGCATCCGGCTGTCCGCCAGGGAGTTCGACATCATGCGGCTGCTCCTCCAGGCGGGCGAGCGCAATTTGTCCAAGGCGGCCCTGCTGGAGCGGGTATGGGGGTACGACTCCGACGCGGTGGAAAACCATGTGGAGGTCTACGTCTGCTTTCTGCGGAAAAAGCTCGCCAGCATCGGCTCCAACATCCGCATCGAGTCCATCCGCCGGCTGGGCTACCACCTGGAGGTGAGCGGCGATGATTAAGCGGCTGCGCCTGAAGTTCATTGTCATCAACATGGGCATCGCCACCATCCTGCTCAGCGCCATGCTGGGCCTGGTGTTCTACTTCACCAGCGCCAATCTGGAGACCGAGAGCATCCGTATGATGGAGCGCATCGCCAGCCAGCCCTTTCAAATGGACGCTCCGGGCGAGCTGGGGGAGGACGTGCGCCTGCCCTTCTTCACGCTGCAGCTCGGCCCCCACGGCGAGCTGCTGGACGCCAGCGGTGGCTACTACGACCTGTCCGACGACGCCTTTCTGGGCGGCCTGGCCCAGGCCGCCGCGGCCTCCCCCCGCCGCCTGGGGGTGCTGGAGGAGTATAACCTGCGCTATTACCGCTCCGACGCACCCATGAGCCGCTTCCTGGTGTTCGCGGACATCTCCAGTGAGCGGGCCACGCTGGACGGACTGCGCAGAACCTGCCTCCTGATCGGCGGCCTGAGCTTCCTGGCCTTCCTATGGGTCAGCGTTTTGCTCTCCAAGTGGGCGGTGCGCCCGGTGGAGCGGGCCTGGCAGCAGCAGCGGCAGTTCGTCGCGGCCGCCTCCCACGAGCTGAAAACCCCGCTGACCGTCATCATGACCAACGCGGAGCTGCTCCAGGACGAGGCGGACGAGGCCAGGCGGAGCACTTTTTCCAGCAGCATCCTCACCATGTCCCGGCAGATGCGCGCCCTCATCGAGCAGATGCTGGAGCTGGCCCGCACGGACAGCGCCGAATCCCACCTTGTGCTCCGGCCGGTGGATCTCAGCGGTCTGACTGCCCGGAGCCTCCTGCCCTTTGAGCCGCTGTTCTTTGAGCAGGGCCTCACCCTGACCTCCCAGGTGGACGAGGGGATCACCGTCAGCGGCGATGAGGAAGCGCTGCGGCGGGTGCTGGAAATTTTGCTGGACAACGCACAAAAGTACTCCAGCCCCGGCGGCGAGACCCAGGTAACTCTCCACCGGAGGGGGCGGAATCACTGTGCGCTGACGGTGGCCAACCAGGGGGAACCGATCCCGCCGGAGGCCCGCCGCCAGATCTTCCAGCGCTTTTACCGCGCTGATCCGGCCCGGAGCCGGAATGGCAGCTTCGGCCTGGGGCTGTCCATTGCCGAGGGCATTGTGGCCCAGCACCACGGAACCATTGACGTAACGTGTGCCGGAGGCTTTAACCGCTTCTGGGCGGAGCTGCCCTGCCGGCAGGAGTAGCGGCGCCGGAGTAAGCGCGTCTGGAAATCAGAGAATGAAATCAGAGATACAGGAGGCATGTGTATGAAATTTGCATTTTTGATCCTGGGGGACTTCTGCCCGGAGACCGACCGGGCGGCCATACACGGCGGAGCGGCGCAGATGCGCGGCGTCTCCACCCTGGAGGGCGCCTGTGCGGCCGCGCAGGAGCTGCTGGAGCAGGGCGTCGGCTGCATCGAGCTGTGCGGCGCCTTCGGCCCGGACGGCGCGCGGAGGATCATCGAGGCCACCGGAAACCGGATCCCGGTGGGATATGTCACCCACCTGCCGGAGCAGGAGGCCGTCTATCGCGCCGCTTTCCCCAATGACTGACCGGAGCGGCGCTCCGAACGACCGCGCGAGGGTGCGGCCCTGCTGGGCCGCACCCCAGCCTGTCAAAAAAGTCTTTTCGACAGGCTGGGGGGACATTTTGAAACTCTGAAAACGTTTCAAAATGTCGCTTGATCCAACGCGAACGGCCCAGGCCGGTCTCTCTTGGCCTACGGCCAATTCACCTCCAGGGAACCCTGACGGTTCCCTTTCACACTATCCTTCCCTCCGAACGCTTTAGCAGGAGGGTTTATGGACAGCCTGAGGGTGCGGCCCCGCTGGGCCGCACCCCCTTTTTCTCCTCCGGGGAAGAGGGCTTTCAGCGTCGTTTCAGCATTCCTCTTTATAATGACCTCGGGTGCCATGCACTCAAATGGAAACGAGGAGGTCAACCATGATCACAGTGGAACACCTGACAAAGTGTTATGGAGATTTCCTGGCGGTGGACGATCTCTCCTTTGAAATCGAGGAGGGGCATGTCTACGGCTTCCTGGGGCCAAACGGCGCGGGAAAGTCCACCACCATGAACATCATAACCGGCTGCCTGTCCGCCACAAGCGGGCGTGTGCGCATCGACGGGCACGACATTTTCGAGGAGCCCGGCGCGGCCAAGCGGCTCATCGGCTACCTGCCGGAGCAGCCGCCCCTCTATCTGAACGAGACCCCGGTGGAATACCTGCGGTTCGTGGGCGAGGCCAAGGGCCTGCGGGGCAAGGAGCTGGAGGCCCAGATCGGGGAGGTCATCGAGCAGACCCGCCTGGAGGGGGTTCGCGGCCGCTGCATCTCCGCTCTCTCCAAGGGCTACCGCCAGCGGGTGGGCATTGCCCAGGCGCTGCTGGGCAGCCCCAGAGTCATCATTCTGGATGAGCCCACGGTGGGGCTGGACCCCCTCCAGATCATTGAGATCCGGGAGCTCATCCGGCAGTTGGGCCAGACCCATACAGTTCTGTTCAGCTCCCACATCCTGTCCGAGGTGCAGACCATCTGCGACCAGATCCTCATGATCGCCCACGGGAAGCTGGCGGCCTTCGGCGCGCCCGACGAGCTGGAGAGCCGCCTGCTCACCCCCAACGAGATCACCCTGACCGCCGAGGGGACGGAGGAGCAGGTGCGCGCCCTTCTGGACGGCATCGGCGCCATCACCGGCCGGTCCATCACGGCGGAGGAGGGCGGTCTCGTCACCGCGCGCCTCAAAACCGGACGGGAGGCAAGCCTCCACGACGTCTCCCGCGCCCTCTTCTTCGCCTTTGCCGGGGCGGGGGTTCCCCTGCTGGAGATGGCGCTGAAGAAGGCCAATCTGGAGGATATCTTCATCGAGCTGACGGAACAGAGCGCGGAGGCCCCGGCCGCCGCGGAGGGAGAGGAGGGGCAGGCATGACCGCTGTATTCAAGCATGAGCTGAGAAGCTATTTTCACTCCCTGACCGCCTATGTGTTCGGCGCGTTCCTGCTGGCCTTCATCGGCATCGGCGCCATGCTCTACAACCTCCAGGCCGCGGTCAGCAACTTCGAGTACGTTCTCAGCTTCGCCAGCCTGGTCTTTGTGGTCATCGTACCCGTGCTGACCATGCGGGTGCTGGCGGAGGAGCGCAGGCAGAAGACCGACCAGCTGCTCTACTCCCTGCCCATCACCACCGTGCAGATCATCGCCGGGAAATATCTGGCCCTGCTGGTGCTGTACCTGATCCCCCTGGCCATCATCGCGGTCTATCCGCTGATCTTCGCCCAGTTCGGCGACGTCTATCTGCTCACCTCCTACGGCTCCATTCTGGCCTTTTTCCTGCTGGGCGCGGCCCTGATCGCCGTGGGGGTCTTTCTCTCCTCGCTGACCGACAACCAGGGGCTGGCCGCCGGCCTGGGCATCGCGGTCATTCTGCTGAACTACTACAGCGTCAGCCTCTCCGAGTATGTCTCCTCCACCCCGGTGGGGGCGCTGGCCGCCCTGCTGGTGCTCATTCTGGCGGTGGGTGCCGTGGTGCGCTATCTGACCCGAAACAGCAACCTGGCCTACGGCGTCTGTCTGGTGCTGCTGGCCGCGGTGGCGGCCCTGTACTTCGTGGACAGCACCGCCTTCGAGGGCCTGCTGCCCTCGGTCATGTCCGCCCTCTCCCTCTTTGAGCGGTTTTACACCTTTGTCAACGGCGTGTTCGACCTGACGGCCGTGTTCTACTACCTGACGATGGCCGCCCTCTTCCTGTTCCTCTCGGTGCAGTCTTTGGAGAAAAGGAGGTACAACTGATGAAGAAGCGGCCGAATGCAACACCCTCCGGCCCGGCGGGGCACAGCCGCCAGGCCTTTCAGGGCGGAACCTACTCTCTGATGCTGACGGCGGCGGTGCTGGCGCTGCTCATCGTCCTCAATCTTCTGGTGAGCGCCCTGCCCACCAGCCTGACCCAGTATGACATCAGCGCCTCCAAGCTCTACTCCGTCACCAGCAACACCAAGGTGGTGGTCAACGCGCTGGAGCAGGACGTGACCATTTACTGGATCGTGCAGTCCGGCGAGGAGGACGCGGTGATCGAAAACCTCCTGGGCAAATACGAGAGCCTGTCCGACCACATTACCGTGGTCAAGAAAAACCCCGACGTCTACCCCACCTTCGCCGAGCAGTACACCGACGAGGCGGTGAAGAACAACAGCCTGGTGGTGGAGTGCGGGGGGCTCAGCCGGTTTATCTCCTACGACGACATCTATCTGTCCGAGCCGGACATGTACACCTACTCCTACAACACCTCCTTTGACGGTGAGGGCGCCATCACCTCGGCCATCGATTATGTGGTCAACGCCGAGCAGCCCCAGCTCTACCGGCTGGAGGGCCACGGCGAGAGCGAGCTGCCCTCCACCTTCCAGGAGCAGCTGGAGAAGGCGAACATGGAGCTGCACGACCTCTCCCTGCTGACCGTGGACGCCATTCCTGAGGACGCCGCCTGCCTCCTCATCTACGCCCCCACCAGCGACATCTCCGGGGAGGAGCGGGATATGCTCGCCGACTATGTGACCGGCGGCGGCAAGCTGCTGGTCATGGCCGGCCCGGTGGATGGCGCCTCCCTGGACAACCTCTACAGCCTCCTGTCCGAGTACGGCGTGACGGCCAACGAGGGGATTGTGATCGAGTCCGACCGGGAGCACTACGCCTTCCAGGCGCCCTTCGCCCTCCTGCCTGACCTGGCCTCCAGCGCCATCACCGACTCCCTGATCGACGAGCGCTACTTCCCCATCCTGCCCCTCTCTCTGGGCCTCACCGTGGGGGAGGACACCAACGGCGCCACAGTCACCCCCCTGCTCACCACCTCGGACGCCTCCTACAGCAAGCTGGCCGGCTACGAGCTGGACACCTACGACAAGGAGGAGGGAGATCTGGACGGCCCCTTCACCCTGGCGGTCTCCGTGGAGGCGGGCAGCGGCCAGATGGTGTGGTTCTCCTCCTCCGCCTTCCTGGACGACAAGTATAACGCCCTTTCGTCGGGGGCCAACGTGAACCTGGGGATGAACGCCCTGTCCTCCCTGGTGGGGGAGAGCGAGGCCATGGCCATCCGCAGCAAGTCTCTGAACTACAACTACCTGACCATCAGCGCGTCCACCTCCTCCCTGCTGAAGGTGCTCATGATCGGCATCGTACCCCTGGCCTACCTGGGCGTCGGCATCGCCGTGGTCGTTAAGAGAAGGAGGATGCAGAATGAAGCGGTATAAGCGGCTCTATGTGGTGCTGGCGGTGCTTCTGGCGGCCTGTATCGCCACCTTTGCCCTCAGCCGGTACAAGGCCCAAAAGGAGCAGATCCAGACCAGCGGGGAGACCATCCTCTCCATCTCCGCCGACGAGGTGGAGAGCCTCTCCTGGGACTACGACGGGCAGACCCTGTCCTTCCACCGGGACGGAACCTGGAGCTACGACGACGACGCGGCCTTCCCGGTGGACGCCGAGCAGATGGACCTACTTCTGGAACCCTTCGAGGCCTTCGGCGCCGCCTTCATCATCGAAGATGTGGACGATCTGGGCCAGTACGGCCTGGATAACCCGGTGTGCACCATCCGCGTCACAGCCGGCGGGGGGACTCAGACGATCCAGCTGGGGGACTACAGCAAGATGGACTCCCAGCGGTATGTCTCCATCGGGGACGGAAACGTGTACCTGGCGGCCCACGACCCCCTAGACGAGTTTGACGTGACCCTGGACGAGCTGATCGACCAGGACGACATTCCCGCCTTCGGCCAGGTGTCGGAGCTGCGCTTCTCCGGCGCGGAGAACTACGCCGTCTCCTACCAGGAGGACGGCGGCAACACCTACCGGGAGGACGATGTGTACTTCACCGAGCGGGACGGGGAGCAAGTCCCGCTGGATCCCGACCGGGTGGAGGACTATCTCCAGGCCATCCAGTCCCTGTCGCTGACGGACTGCGTAACCTACAGCGCCAACGACGACGATCTCCAGGCCTGCGGTTTGGACAGCCCCGAGCTGATCATCGAGGTCGCCTACGACGGAGAAGACGGGGCCTCCGGCACCTTCACGCTGAACGTCAGCCGCGATCCGGATGAGCGGGCGGCGGAGGCCCCCGCCGACGGGGAGAGCGAGGAGGAGATCACCGCCTACGCCCGGGTGGGCCAGTCCAAGCTACTCTATCAGATCACCGGCGCGGAGTACGAGGCGCTGATGGCCGCCTCCTATGACGCTCTCCGGCACCAGGAGGTGCTGCCCGCCGCGCTGGAGGATATCAGCCAGGTGGACATGACCCTGGAGGGCGAGACCTACACCCTCACCGCGGCGGACAGTGCGGACGGGCCGGCCTTCGCCTATCAGGGCGAGACGCTGGAGAGCAACGATTTTCAGAGCGCCCTCCAGGCCCTGACCGCCGTGTCCTTCACCGATGAGGCCCCCACGGGCAAGGAGGAGATCGCCCTGACCCTCCATCTGGAGGGGGAGGGCTCCCCCACCGTCCAGATCGCCCTCTACCGCTTTGACGGGGAGAACTGCCTGGCCACGTTGGACGGCAAACCGCTGTGTCTGGTGGAGCGGAGCGCGGCGGTGGCGCTCATTGAGGCGGTTCACGCCATTGTGCTCAACTGAACGCCATACGGAAAAGAGGCCCCGGAATCACTTGGGATTCCGGGGCCTCTCAGCTTCTTGTCAAATTCTTGTCAAACGAATTGTCTGCTCCGGCGCGGACGGTCCGGGCCGGTGGGCCGTCCCCGCAGCTTACGCTCCGGTCCCGCCCGCCACGGCCAGCGCCGCGGCCTTGATGGTGGCCACCGCCGCGGCGATGCCCAAATGACTGCTGACGCACAGGTCATATTCCCGGCTCTGGCCCCACTTGCCGGTGGCAAAGTAGTTGTAGTAGGAGGCGCGGGCCTTGTCCTGGCGGAGCACAAAGCTCTCCAGATTCGGCTCCTGGACGCCGTACTCCTCCCGGGCGCGGCGCACCCGCTCGTCCAGCGGCGCGTGCACAAAGACGCTCAGCCGCCTGGGGTCGTCCCGCAGAATGTAGTCGGCGCACCGGCCCACGATGACGCAGGACTCCCTGGACGCGGCCTCCTTGATGACCTTGGCCTGGGCAATGAACACCTGGTCGGGCACCGACGGAGTCTGTACCGCGGTGTAGAGGTCGTACAGGAAGCTGTTGGTGGGACGTTGATGCTCGGAATCCCGGATGAAATTCTCCGAGAATCCGGTCTTCCTGGCCACCTCCGTGATGAGCTCCTTGTCGTAGAAGGTGATACCCAGCTCCTCCGACAGCTGCTTGGCGATGAGCCGCCCGCCGGAACCGTACTCCCGGCCGATGGTGATGACAACATGCTTCATAAGGACACCTCCTATCCTGATTTTATTATAATACAAACCCGCCGGTTCGTCAAAGCGGATTTTCTCAACCCCAGCCGAATGTCCCGCCGGCAGAGTACTTGGAGGGCAGTACGGTGTCGATGGCGATTTTGTCCACGTCCCCGTTCTCCCACAGGCGGAGCAGATCGTCAGCCTCGGCGTACACCAGCGCGCCGGTCACCTCCACGCCGTTGGCCTCCACATAGGCGGCGGCCTCCGCGAAATAGCTCTGATAGTAGTCCGCCCAGACCTCGCCCCCCAGCAGGGCCTCTATTGCCTGAGGCCGGTCGTTCACATAGGCCAACAGGCTGCGGAACCGCTGTTCATAGGCCACGCCCACGGCCCGCTCCAGACTGGCCTGGGCCCAGTTAAACATGGGATAGTCCTCCCAGTCGGGACTGAAGCCGCTGCCCCGCGCATCCAGCATGGGGAATCCCAGCATGCTCTCCTCCCCCGTACGGACGCCCGCCCACAGAAAGCGGATGCCGCTGTACTCCTGCTGCTCCTCCAGCCAGTACAGCTTTACGGGGTTCAGATGCTCCGGAAAATGCACCCACGCCGCCACATAGGAGGTGCCGGGCAGCTCGCGCAGGTAGTCCGGGGTGTGGCGGCTGAATTCCAGTTTATCACTGACGCGCCCGCTCTCCGCCGACTCCATAATCTCCAGAATACTCCGCCCCGGACTGGAGTGCGCCCAGAATCCGTCTGCATGGGGGCCCAGCTCGCCGCTCCGCTGGCTCGTCTCCCCGGTGAGCCACGCCTCCGTCTCCACCGTGAGGGTGTAGCGCCCGAACCCCTCCGGCTGCGCCGAGGCGGCTGTCACCGTCGTCCCCGGGGCGATCAGGCTGTAAAGGGCAGTAAGATCCACCGCCACGTCCTGACTCTCCACGCGCAGATAGCGCTCCGCTTCCTCCGGCGGCAGGTCTCCGATGCTGATCACCTCCACGCCGTTCTCCTCCACAAGAGAGTCCGGCGCGCGATCTTCCATTCCGCCCACCGTGTAGGCGTTTGGCTGATAGTACAGGGACGACACCAGGGGGCTGACCACGAAGCGAACCCCCAGCAGGACGGCCAGCACGATGCAGGCCGCCCACACCGCCGTCCGCCGCAGGCGGCGGTTTTACCTCTTCTGAATATGCCGTACCTCTCCGGCGGGGGCCTGCGTCTCGGCCGCCCCCAGCGCGTCCTCCACCTGCTCGGCCAGGTAGTCGGCAATGGCCTCGCTCTTCTCCAGCTCGGCCTCCACCAGGGCCCGCTCCTCCTCGCTGGCCTGCCCGGCCCGGTATTTGTCCAGCAGTTCCCGAAATGTCATATCTGTCCCTCCAATCTGCTCTTCAGCTTCTTCCGCGCCCGGCACAGCAGGGTGCGGGCCGCTCCGGGGGTGAGTCCCATGGCCTCCCCCGCCTCCTTCAGGGAGAGCCCTCCATAATAGTGGAGGGTGACGATCTCCCGATCCACCGGGGAGAGGGCCTGCACCGCCCGGTAGACGGCCCGGCGCCGCTCCTCCTGGAGCAACTCCTCCAGCACGTCTCCCTCCGCCGCCAGCTCTGGGCCGGGCGGCTCCGGGGCCAGGCGGCGGCTGCGCCGCACCTGATCCAGCCACAGGTTGCGGCATACCTTATACAGCCAGCTCCGCCACCCGGCGTCCGCCCCGTCCAGGGCCAGCAGGGCGCGGCAAAAAGCCTCCGCGGTCAGATCCTGGGCCTGGGCCTCGTTCTGGCACAGGGAATAGGCGTAGAGATACAGCTCTCCGTCATAGCGCCGGTACAGCTCCTCCAGCGTGCGCGGCTCCACTCCGCTCCCCCCTTTCTGTCTATTCAACGTCTCAGCCGAAAAAAGGTTACACTTTCTCCGGCATCTTGCATCACTCAATTCATTTTTTGCAAAACAGCCCAATTTCCCGGTGGCTTTCCCGTCATTTTTGCAATTTTATTTTTTTCTCTTGCATTTTTAGAGAAAACAGATTATAATAGCTCCATCGTGGAAGCGCGGGGCCTCTCCCCCGCGTTCATCGCTCAAATTCGGCCGCCTGCCGGGCAGGCGCCACGCAAAGGGGTTTGGCAATATGGCATTTACCTTTACCAATTCGTATCTCCAGGGTGTCTATGAAGATGTCTGCAAAAAGAATGCCCACGAGCCGGAGTTCCTCCAGGCCGTCGGCGAGGTGCTGGAGTCCCTCCAGCCCGTGGTGGAGCAGAACCAGCGGCTGGCCAAGTCCGGCGTCATTGACCGGATTGTGGAGCCGGAGCGCAGCCTGCTGTTCCGCATCTCCTGGGTGGACGACCACGGCCAGGTACAGGTCAACCGGGGCTACCGGGTGCAGTTCTCCACCGCCATCGGCCCCTCCAAGGGCGGCCTGCGGTTCCACCCCTCCGTCAACCTGTCCATCATCAAATTCCTGGGCTTCGAGCAGGTGTTCAAGAACTCCCTGACCGGCCTGCCCATGGGCGGCGGCAAGGGCGGCGCGGACTTCGACCCCAAGGGCAAGAGCGACAACGAGGTTATGCGCTTCTGCCAGTCCTTTATGACCGAGCTGCAGCGCCACATCGGCCCCGACACCGATGTGCCCGCCGGTGATATCGGCGTGGGAGCCCGCGAGATTGGCTACCTGTTCGGCCAGTACAAGCGCATCCGCAACGAATTCAACGGCGTGCTCACCGGCAAGGGCCTGAGCTACGGCGGCTCCCTGGCCCGCACCGAGGCCACCGGCTACGGCCTGTGCTACTTTGCCGACGAGATGCTCAAGGCCGCCGGAAAGTCCTTCCAGGGCCAGAGCGTGGTGATCTCCGGCTCCGGCAACGTGGCCATCTACGCCAACCAGAAGGCCACCGAGCTGGGCGGCAAGGTCATCGCCATGAGCGATTCCAACGGCTATATTGTAGACGAAAACGGCATTGACTACAAGGTGATCCAGGAGATCAAGGAGGTCAAGCGCGCCCGCATCAAGACCTATCTGGACTATGTACCCACTGCCAAGTATTTCGAGGGCTGCCAGGGCATCTGGACGGTACCCTGCGGCATCGCCCTCCCCTGCGCCACCCAGAACGAGCTGCCCCTGGAGGGGGCCAAGGCCCTGGTGGAGCACGGCTGCTTCGCCGTGGCCGAGGGCGCCAACATGCCCTCCACCCCCGAGGCGGTGGCCTGGTTCCAGGAGCACGGCGTCCTCTTCGCCCCCGCCAAGGCGTCCAACGCCGGCGGCGTGGCCACCTCCGGCCTGGAGATGAGCCAGAACTCCATGCGCCTGAGCTGGACCTTTGAGGAGGTCGATCAGAAGCTGCACACCATCATGCGCAACATCTACCACAACGCCGCCAACGCCGCCGCCGAGTACGGCATGGAGGGCAATCTGGTGGCCGGCGCCAACATCGCGGGCTTCATGAAGGTGGCCGACGCGATGATCTGGCAGGGCGTGAGTTACTAAAAAGGCTTCTGCCTTCTGAGACCCGTCGGTCACCGGAACCCCATCGCAAGATGGGGCGGCGCGGCAAGCGCCGTACAAGCGTTTTCGCCAGAGGCGAAAACCTTGGCGCAGGGGCAATTCATTTGCCCCGAGCATGTGAAGGCCACAGGGTTCCCAAAACACCCTGTGTTTTGGGAGCGCCGACGCGATGATCTGGCAGGGCGTGAGCTACTAAAAGGCTTCTGCCTTCTGAGACCCGTCGGCCACCGGAACCTCATCGCAAGATGGGGCGGCGCGATAAGCGCCGTACAAGCGTTTTCGCCCGAGGCGAAAACCTTGGCGCAGGGGGCAATTCATTTGCCCCGAGCATGTGAAATAGACACAGAAAAAAGCAGGTGTCCCGGCGGGACACCTGCTTTTTATTCATATTCCCGGTTCGGTTCGATGTACCGCTGAATCCACGCCTTGTACTCCGGCGTCCCCGCCCCCGCCTGACAGCCGAAATAACAGCTATACATGGCCTCGAAATCGTCCCGGTATAGCACGGCGGTCCGGTAGCTGTCCCAAAATGAGCTCAGCGGCTTTCCCTTTTCTGCGACCAACCTGCTCAGCATACGAAATGCCGTCCGCTCCGCCTTGTCCTCTGCCTGGGGGGAAGCCAATATTTTTTTCCTGGGAGATGTCGTCCTCTCCATAGGTAAAGATGCCCTCGGCAGAGAGATCGGAGAGCTTTTTATTCTTTTGGTAGCAGGCTGCGCAATAGCGGAGGGCAACCATATGGCGATATGCCTCATAAGACCGGAACGCCTCGCTGATTCCCGGCCAGCTTCCCAGAATCTCCACGAGGGCCTCATGCTCGGCACAGACCAGACGGTAGGCCGGACAGGTTTCCCGCATGTAGTCCTTGTGTTTTTCTAACAATTCCTGTATCATATCATCACCCATTTAATTATAGGTCAATTTAACCATAATTTCAATAGGTCAAATCACCCATAATTATTCAGGGTGATTTTATGTCTCGTCTAAAAGACTTAAGAAAGAAGCGCGGGTATACGCAGGTCAAAATGCAAATGGCAACCGGAATTGACCAAAGTGATTTTTCCAAAATAGAGTCCGGCAAGCGGTATTACACCTTTGAGCAGTGTAAACGGATTGCTCTCGCGCTTGATACCAGCATGGACTATTTGGCCGGCTTAACAGATGTAGAAGACCCATATCCCCGCTCCAAGCAATCACAGCAATAGCACCTTGCTTCTGATCTCTGCCCAACCATGTAGGGGCGGCCTTTATGGCCGCCCGCGGGCGACCACAAGGGTCGCCCCTACGCTGCTATGCGTTGGGCCGGGTGCCAAGACTGTCTCCCTTCCGCGTAGGGGCCGACGCCCCAAGGCGGCCTCTCTTGCTCCTCTGGGGCAATTCACCTTCTGCCCACATCGGCCCGCCTTGTGCCGGACTGCGCATCTTCCATATGACCCCTTTTGGTATCTGTTTTCTTGTCCTGCCTCCGGCGGGCCCCTGTGATGGTTCCCTCCTCGCGGCAAAGCCGCTGCGGTCTACGCTACAAACGTGCCGCTGGCACGTTTGCTTTACGCTGCGGTTCCGATTTCCCCCGCCTTAACAATCCACCCATTAAAACGGCCCAGAAGGGGGAATTGCGATTCCCCCCGGCGTCGATG
>OAVM01000354.1_pt1 | contig 17481 bp, 14 predicted proteins | sample 1476421 | NCBI WGS metagenome assembly OAVM01 (sample SAMEA2580099, study PRJEB22360) | human gut metagenome | biome: human gut; feature: human-associated habitat; material: faeces | place: Denmark | collected 2008/2010
ATTGAGGTGCTTCGGCATCTCTTTTTTATTATTCTTTCCTTGAATGAAAAACTAAAACTTGACTGAAATATCGTCTGATTACACAAAATCGATTTTCGCCCCCAATTTCGACTTATATTGTTGTGCCTTCTTTCTGAAAGGTGCTATAATTAGCATATTCCAGACAGCGGGTATATCAAAAATTGCATAGCAAACAGACGGCTGGCTAATTCTTATGCAAAAGTAAACGCGACCCGTCTAATAACACCTATTGACAATCGATTACTACCTGCATTTAAGTCTTTTAATTACTTTTTAACAAATAAGTCTGGCATCAAATGCACTTCATCTGGCGGGATGAGGTGCATTTTTAAAAATCTCATTAATTCTTGAAAATCTTCATCATCTTCCTCAACCAACTCATATGGACTTTTATTTCCAAGTCCAGGTCGTTTCACGCTATTGATGTGATTCATGAGCTTAGTGATGTCATCCTGATTATAAGAATTTAAGCTTTTCTTTTTAGGAATCGCATAACGAATAAATTCATGGTTTTTCTCGATACATCCTTTTTGCCATGAAGCCATTGGATCACAGTAATAAAGACTTGTTCTGTAAATCAGAAAGCCGTCCTCATCAGTTGTAAGCTCCAGCTCATCAACTTTCTTGAATTCGCTGCCATTGTCAGTCAATATAACTGGAAATAATCTTCTAAATACTTCTATTCCAAGCCCTGACTCAAGATAGTCAAACACTCTTTTTACAGATTCTGCTTTCCCATCTGGCATAAGAAAAAGTAGCATTACATTGTTCTTCCTAAATATCATTGTAAGAAGCCTTTTCCCTTGTTCTCTCACACCTTTTACAGTATCCATTTCTACCACTTCATCTTCTGTATACTTTACTTTCATCGCATACTCAAAATCAGTGTAAGTTCTGCCTTGGCGGAATTCTATATTTGCAAATCCAAGAGGTGGCTGATACCCTTTTCCTCGTTTCTTATACCCGGTTTTTCTACGCAGGTCTATGTTTTTGACTGTCAACTCACCATCATCTATGTAATTATAGAGAGTCCGCAAACATACTGGTATTTCATTTTCATGCTCAGCATATATGTGGGTAAGAGGCTGTCCCTTTTTAACAAGTTTGGTAATCAGTTCATCCATTTCAGATTTCTTTTCATCAGAAATGCGAACTCCCTGTCTGCTTTCGCTTCGTCTTCGTGTGACAGTTGCATCAGCATGCTTTGCACTGTAAATATATTTGTCTTTTGAACAAAGCTTTTTCTCTGAACAGTTATTACACACATATGGAGGCTTTTCGAATTTATGGCATGCCCGGGATACATATTTACCGCAGTATTTCTGGCAGTCCACACTTCGGCATCTACAACAGTTTTCTTCGCAGGACTCATCTCCACAAACGTGATGCTGTACATACTGTCTTACAAATCTGCAGTCCTTTCTTAGAAAATAGTTACCCGGAATGAATGTACGATTTTCTTTAATCTCATGTGCAATTGTTGACGGATGACGATGGAGTAGTTTTCCTATTTTTTTGAAGGAATCTTTACTGCTAATTCCGGTTTCTATCGCAATCCTGTCAGACAGATCCATCTGTCCTTCTTTTTTGTAATAAGTCATATCTGCCCCTTTCTAGCAGATAGCAATCGATATCTTAACTATATCATGTCTGCCAGAAGAAGCCATTGCAAAAGTAAATTAGACTTTTTTAGCCATTTTCAGTTGTCAAAGTACAGGTTTAATTTTTCAATCTAGGTTTATTATTCTTTAAAAGAATTGTATTAGGTGTTTGTAAAAAGTGACATCTTGTCGGATAGGAGTTGCGAATAAATCCCTATATCTTGAAAAAATAGATTATTCATAGTATAATGTTAAATGAGTAACTGTAACCAAAAGGAACGGAGAATACGAAGGAGCGTTACAGATGAGAATAAGCTACAACAAACTTCAAAAACTTATGATTGATAATCAAATGAAAAGACAAGATTTAATGCGTGCTGCGGAGATTTCATCGTCTGTTGCAACAAAATTAAATAAGAATGAAACAGTATCCCTTGATGTGCTTATGAGAATTTGCAAAGTATTTCATTGTGATATTGGCGATGTATGTGAAGTCATATTAGACGAATGATATGAGGAGGTCTGAAGATGGCGGCAAGTGGTAAGAAAAATATGTTTAACGAAGCTACCCGTGTTCAAATGCCAGCAATGGTTCATTTGACACGCCTTGGTTATACCTATTTCGGGAAAATAACTGAAGATATGGCAGGCACAGTATATGACCCTGATACCAATATCTTAATTAACGTTTTCAAGGAGCAGTTCGCACGGCTTAATCCTACCCACGCAGGAGAAGCGGAACAGACATTGAAAACTATTTATGCTATACTTTAATTTGAGTAAATGTACCTAATTCCGAAAGGTAAGGGAAAATAAAAATTTTCAAGGGGATATCCCCTTGTTGGTTACTATGTAACCAACAAATAATCCCTATCAAGCAAAGAAAAAGTGAGGTGGCTTGTGTGGCAAAATCGGAAAACAGAAAGTACTATACTGCAATCGTTGTTGCAGCCTTAATCGCCTGCGCTGTCGTTTTACGAGTTTTGGGAAAGTTTGATATCTTGAGAGTTCCGGGTGGGATCGCCCGCTCGCTGATCTATATTGCCCTGTATATCGGATGGGGAATTTCTGTTTACAGGCGTATCCTTTATGCACCTGTACGACGCTATATGGTCGGTGTCTCATTTTTGGCTGTTTTTTGGTTTATGCTGCGAACGCTGAAATATCATTTCGTCGCTTCTCCCAATGTGATACGGCATTTATGGTACGGCTACTATGTCCCGATGCTTTTCATACCGCTTCTCTTTGCTGCAGTTTCCCTGTATCTCGGTAAATCAGAAACATTCCGTCTGCCGATATGGGCAAAACTGCTGCTATATCTCCCCCCCGTGCTTTGCGTGCTGCTGGTATTGACCAATGACCTGCATCAGTTTGTATTTTCTTTTCCGTCAGGAGGAATTTGTATCGGCGAAAGCGGAACCTATACATATGCGGTTGGCTATTATTTTATCATCGCTTGGGTGGTCGTTTGTGCACTGACCGCCTTTGCGATCACGCTGTACAAGTGCCGATTGGCACAGCGTAAAAAATATCTGCCTGTACTTGTGCTGCCCTGCTCCATCGTGTATGCGGTTATCTATGCAAGCGGTGCAGAGTGGATGCAAATCATCGGCGGAGACATCACGGCAGCGCAGTGTCTTATGTTTGTTGGAATGTTGGAATGTTGTATTCAGGTGGGGCTTATTCCCACCAATACAGGGTATGCGGCACTCTTTGAAGCAGGAACTTTCGGTGCACAAATTACCGATAATGACTATCAAATCCGTTACACCTCTGCTAATTCCCCTGAGATTTCAAAAGGAATAATGCAAAAAGCGGAAACCGCCGCTGTCAGCCTTGATAAAAATACATTACTGAAAAGCCATCCCATTGATGGCGGTCATGTGTTTTGGCAGGAGGATATTACCGAGATTACCGCACTGCTTGAACGGCTTGAGGAAAACAACGAGACGATTGCAGAAAGCAATTATCTGGAACAGGAAAACTATCGTGTTAAACTGAAAATCAAAACACTGCGGGAAAAGAACCGATTGTATGACCTTTTGCAGGACAAGACAGCAGAACAAGTTGATTTGTTAGAGCGCTTGTTTTCTCAGTACAATGCAGGGTCAGATTATGAAAAACGCCGCAGTCTGCTTGCAAAAATCGCCGTAATCGGTGCCTACATAAAACGCTGCGGCAACTTAATCTTTATCGGTGAACAGTCAAAAACTACAGATACGGCGGAACTGTCGCTTTGCATGGAGGAATCCTTTGCCAATTTGGAACTTATGGATATAGACTGTGCGATGGATATTCCTGGCGGCAGCAGAATTCTCGTCGAGGACGCCATTCGGGTATATGACTTTTTCGAGAAAGTGATAGAGACCGCCATAGATGACCTGCAATCCGTCTTGATGAAAGCACGCAGTGCTGCCGATTCCGTTATCTTTCGTTTGGAAGTGGAGAGCAGCTGCCCGCTTGCGGACTTTACAGAGTCCTGCGAAAACTGTCTCTTTGAGGATGGCGTATGGTGCTTTACGCTGAGAATAGGAAAGGCGGGTGAACAGTTATGACAACCTTTTATAACTCTGCTTCAACGGAACAATCGGTATTATTGGTATGTCTGTTTTTCTCGTTGGTTTTGAGTTTGTTTTGCTTTATCGTGTCTCTTACCCGAAGCAGAAAACGGTGGATTACAGTCCTGAACGCAGGAATATATTTGGCACTGTTTGCCCTGCTGTCTGTTTTGACAGAGAGTTTTTCAAAAATTCGGGAAGGCAGAGAGTATCGCACCTTGCTGCCGCTTCCTATGTGGTCGCTGTGGTGCATTACAGGCATAATAGAAGTTTTTCTCATTTTCGGTGCAATTGCTCTTTTTCGTCAGAAAAACCGAGGACTCGGCCGTAATTCAATCAAACAAGCCTTTGATACCCTGCCAAGCGCTGTTTGCTATTTTGCTCCATCAGGTATTGTTAAACTGTGTAATTTTCAAATGCATCGCCTGTTTCGAACCTTGGCACAAAGCGATTTGCAAACATTCAATGAATTACAGCAGGCACTCAAAGAATGTGACGGAAAAAGCGGCGTCATAAAACTTTCCGATGAAAGACAGACTTACCTTTTTCCTGACGGAACGGTGTGGCGTTATGCACAGACCGAGGTAACTGCGCCAAGCATCGGCAAGTATACGGAAACCATCTTTTTTGATGTAACCAAACTTTATGAAAAAAATCTGCAGCTAAAAGCACAGACAAAACAGCTCAAGAAGATTTCTCTTAAATTAAAGTTCCTTTCGGATAATGTTCTGACCTTGACTAAGGAGAAGGAAGTTCTTGCGGCGAAAACAAAGCTGCACGATCAAATGGGCGCAGGCATGATTGCCGTGCGCAGAATGTTACAGCACAAGCAGACGACTAAAGACATTGTGGAGGCTATTCGCCTGTTTAGAAAAGCTGTAAATATGATGAAAATTGATAATGAAAATCCGCTGGAACGAAGCGAACTTGCGGAATTTATGCACGATGCAGATGCAATTGGTGTAAAGATAATATTGACTGGAGAGATGCCCGAGCAGACGGAGGTTTACAACGCCTTTATCGTTGTTATGAGGGAATGTCTTACCAACGGTGTTTGCCATGCGGGGGCAACAGAACTTCAGATTGACATACGGCAAGACGACAGCAGCCTGTCTATGCGCATTACAAACAACGGAACCGTTCCCAAAGGAGAGATTGTGCCGAAAGGCGGACTGAAGAATATGGAACACTATATTATAAATCTGCAGGGTACTGTAAAAATACAGTCATCGCCGGTGTTTGCCTTGACCGTAACAGTACCATTTGCAAAGGAGGGTATGTAAATGATGCAGGTGCTTGTCGTTGATGACCAGAGAATGCCTCGTGACAATATGGAACAAATACTTGCCGCCAGCGGCCGCTATGAGGTTGCGGCAAGTATCAGCAGTGCGGAACTTGCCATTATAAAGTGTAAGCAGCAGCCGATTGATTTGATTTTAATGGATGTCTGCACAAAAGGCAGTAAGAACGGTATTGATGCTGCCGCCGAAATCAAACAGCAGTTTCCGAATATAAAAATTATTATTGTAACCTCTATGGTTGAGGTAAGTTATCTTGAGCGTGCCAAAGACGCCAAAGCAGACAGTTTTTGGTATAAGGATTTAAGCCGGGAAGAACTGATCGATGTAATCGACCGCACAATGGCGGGCGAACACCTTTTTCCGGGTGAAACACCGAGGGTAAAATTGGGACTTGCAACCAGTGCAGAGTTTACATCCAAAGAAATTGAGGTTTTGAGGCTCGTATGTGAGGGCTTGGAATACGGTGAGATTTTTTTAAAGCTGAATGTGTCTGTCAACACGGTAAAAACTCATGTTTCCCACATTCTGCAAAGAACGGGCTATGCCAATAAAACCCGCCTTGCCATAGCGGTCACCAACAAGAATTTTATTATTCCGAGTATTCCCGAAGATCAAGAAGAAATCTGAATACAGGCAGACCGTTTCCCCGACTTCATCTGAGGTCGGGGTTATTTTTTTGAAAAAAACTTTAAAAAATCACCCATATGGGTGATGTGCGTCAGGAAATCGCTTTGTATAATAAAAGTACGATAGAAATATTATACCGTATTATACTGGGAGGTGGTATCATGCGCAGAGTGGTTGTGGATATGCAGAACGCCTTGTTTGCCGATGCAATATCTTCAGCACTAAAAAATTTTGATTCGGATTTCAGCGTTTATCAAAGCGAAGCTCCGGAGCAAACAACCGAGATGTGTTTCGATATACAGGCGAATGTTCTGATTATGGAGGTCACCGCCTATACTCCGTGGAAGCTTGAGGAACGCATGAAAATTCGAGATGAAGTAAAAGCACAACTCCCGAACTGCAAAATCGTTCTTGTGGTGGATGAAAATACCGAAAAGAAGCTGGCGGACAAGGTGCGTCAGGCGAAGAAGGACGGGCTTGTTGACAATTTCATCTACGGCTCTGTTTCTTCCACCTATCTTTCGGCGGTAATTGATACGCTGTAACGGCAATTTATCTCTGCGGGAAAATCGCTTTATCTGACAAGAAGGGGGGGAAAAGTTTACGGCAGATAAAATTAAAAAAGCTACATCAGCGAAAACGGCAGGAAAGATCAAGGATACTTGCCTTTGATCCCGACCACACTTGTGGGAATGAGTCACTTAAGTTCAAACTGCCGAAAAGAGGCGAGGATTTCCATCGGTGTGGCAACGAGCCTCATCCCTCTATCGTGTAGCGACCGAAAGTTCCCGTAAAACCGGGAATCGCAAACAATCTAAAATACCGAAAAAATAAGAAATTGAGGTGAACACATAATCATGAAAATGAGAAAAACAAAAATAAAATTCATGTCGCTGTTACTGGCGGTCATGATGATTGTCGGTGTGCTCCCAACCACGGCGCTGGCGGCAACCTATAATGATGTTAAGGTCAACGGAGTATCCCTTGGTGACGGGAAGTATCTTGCGAGCAACAGCGCAACGGACTCCAACTATTCAAACACGGAGCCATCGAGCTATGTCGCATGGTATAAGGACGGCACTTTGACGCTGAACGGCTATAAAGGAACAGGCATCGTGTTACAAGGTGCCCCCGCAGCTGATCTTATCATCAAGCTGATCGGCGACAATACCATTACGACTACGACCAATGAAGTAGGAATCCAAGGAAATAGCGCAGCCGGCAGTATTACCATCACCGCAGACAGCGGCAGCAACGGTAATCTCACGATCGATATGACCCACTCGACGAGACCTGTGTTCGGCATTAATGGATACGCGAACAGCGTGACGATCACGGGCAGTGCCGATGTGAAGATCACCGCCGTAGCGACAGCTACAGATCAAGAAAGCTTCGGCATTAAATCGAGCAAGGCTGTTTCCATTTTGGACAGCGCAAGTGTGGGCATCACCTGCAAGACGCCGAACAGTACCAGCAGATCAGACACCTGCAACGGCATTTATAGCGATACGGGTGTAACCATCAACACCGATGGCACGATTCAGATCGATGTACACGAGGCAGGCGATGAGGCTTACAGCTATGGCATTAATTCTATGGGCACTTTGACCTTGACGAAGGTCGGCGGGATGACGGTCAAGTGGAAGAAAGCCGGTGTGCAGGGTTCGCCGCTTCTTCCGTCCTCTGCGAGCTTTGATCCCACTGCATACGACACCCACAAGGATACTACGGATACTACCAACTGCGTTGCTACCTATATGCCAAAGGGTACCACGCCCACGACCTACACCGTAAGCTTTGACGCTAACGGCGGTACAGGCACAATGGCAGATGTAACCGATATTTCCGGCGAATACACTCTCCCTGCAAACGGTTTTACTGCTCCTGTCGGTAAGCAGTTCAAGGCTTGGAGCGTTGGCGGTGTTGAAAAGGCTGCTGGCGACAAGATTACCGTTACTGCTAACACTACCGTAACCGCAGTTTGGGAGCCGATCCCGGTTACGACCTATGACCTCACAACAAGCGTAAACGGCGGTCACGGAACGATTTCCGCAAGCAAAACCGGACTGACGGCAGGCTCAACCGAAACGATTACCTTTAACCCTGAAGTTGGCTATGAAATCGACACCGTTACGGTGAACGGTACTGCAACATCTGTATCTGGCAATACTTTGAATGTTACGATGAACGAAAACAAAACCGTTGTTGTAACATACAAAGCAATAGAGTACAACATCACCGTTACAGACGGTAAAGCGACAATTGGCGCTGGAAGCGAAATCAGCAAAGCGGCAGAAGGTACAGCTGTTACCCTGACTGCAAATGCGGCTCCGTCCGACAAGGTATTTGATAAGTGGGAAGTTATAAGCGGAAGCATCACCCTTGCGGACGCAAACAGCGCAACCACAACATTTACTATGCCTGCAAGTGCAGTAAGTGTGAAAGCGACCTATAAGAACGCTCCACATACGCACACCTATAATCAGGAAACTGTAAAACCGGAAGCACTTAAAACCCCTGCTGACTGCACAGGCAACGCAGTATATTTCAAGAGCTGCTCCTGCGGTGCAATCAGCACAACAGATGCCTTCGTAGCGATGAATACTGCTCTCGGTCATGCATATGGTTCTGATTGGAAATACGATTCTACAAACCACTGGCACGAATGTTCTCGTTGCCACGACAAAAAGTACGAAGCGGCTCACGATTACGGTTCTGACAATGTTTGCGACACCTGCGGATATTACAAAACTGTACCGCACACTCACAATCTGACTTTGGTTGCTGCGAAAGCTGCCACCTGCACTACTGCGGGCAATTCCGCATACTACACCTGCGATGGCTGTGACAAGTGGTTCGCAGATGCAACAGGATCGGTAGAAATTACCGATAAAACCAGTGTGAAGATTCCGGCTCCCGGACATACCGCAGGCACAGAATGGAAGTCTGATGATACTAACCACTGGCATGAATGTTCTCGTTGCCACGACAAAAAGGACGAAGCGGCTCACGATTACGGTTCTGACAATGTTTGCGACACCTGCGGATATTACAAAACTGTACCGCACACTCACAATCTGACTTTGGTTGCTGCGAAAGCTGCCACCTGCACAGAGGGCGGTAAGGAAGCATACTACAAGTGCGAAGGTTGTGGCAAGTTCTATGAAGATGTACTCGGTACAAAGGAAATAACCGACCTTGCATCTTGGGGCAATATTGCTAAGATTGCCCACACCACAAAGCAAACCGTAACAAAGGCAACCCCAACAGCAAACGGCAAGATAGTAAATTACTGTTCGGTATGTAAGAAAACTCTTTCAACAACAGTAATTCCAAAGGCATCAAGCATAAAGCTTAAAGCAACATCATTAACATATAACGGAAAGGTTAGAACACCTAAGGTTATTGTTAAGGACAGAACAGGAAAGACACTTGTTAAGAATACTGACTATACTGTGTCTTATGCAAAAGGCAGAAAGTATGTTGGCAAGTACGCAGTAAAGATTACCTTTAAGGGTAAATACAGCGGAACAAAGATGCTTTATTTCACAATCAAGCCAAAGGCAACAAGTATTTCCTCACTTACAGCAGGTTCAAAGAAGTTTACAGTAAAGTGGAAGAAGCAGGCTACACAGACAACAGGCTATCAGGTACAGTACAGTGCCTCAAGTAAATTCAGCAAGGCTAAGACCGTAACAGTAGGCAAGAATACAACAGTATCAAAGAAAATTTCAAAGCTTTCGGGCAAGAAAAAGTATTATGTAAGAGTTCGCACCTATAAGACAGTTAAGATTAACGGCAAATCCATAAGGATTTATTCAGGCTGGTCAAAAGCTAAGACTGTTACAACAAAGAAATAACAGATAGCTAACCATTTAAGGATGGCGGTAGCGGAGCTTCCGCTGCCGCCTTTTCCTTACGAAAAGGATTTCTTCGGAAGTCCCTTTCCGAAAGGCGGCAAAAAAGCGCTTTGCCGATTTTCGGAAAGAAATCGAACAAGGAGAAATCAAATGGACGAACAAGAAAAAGAAATTGAAGAAATACTCAGAACATTTGACAAAGCACCTTCGCCTTCGTCAGAGAATAGTGTTCAAAGTCATTTTAGTGCGATTGGGGGCATTTATGACTGAGACTTTTGAGAGACATCGCTCAAATCAAAATCGTAACACGAATTGAAATGAGCAAAACTCCGAGCGAATACAGAAAATCATATTTATAACCGTTGACTTTATAAAAGCTCGGGTGTATAATCAAAAAAATAAAGCTGTCTCGGCTGATGAAGACTATAAATTTTGCTGTTTCTGAACACAACAGCAGAGTTTACAGTCTTATTTTTTTAGGTGATAATATGAAATTCAAAAAATATGCAACAAAAACGCTGATGATCGTTATCGGATCAATAATATCCGCATACGGAATTACGCTTGCAATAGGCGCAGGTTTCGGCGGCGCAACACTTGCGATATTGTGGCAAGGGCTGACGAATGTGACAGGTATGTCAATCCTTCATATGACGCTTATTGTGGCTGTGGCAATGATAATTTTTGCCCTTTTCTATGACAGAAAACAAATCAATATCGGCACAATTCTTTACCAAATCATTTACAGTTTTTTCGTAGATGTATTCACAAAAATTCAGCATTATACAGATATTAAAGCGGTTAATTTTGTTATAATGCTGCTTGGCATTGCTATATTTTCGTTCGGAACGGGGATTTACTCCGCCGCTGATTTCGGCAGGGGCTCATATGAAGCAGTCACATTTTCGCTTGCCGAAAAAAACGGGTGGAAAATCAAAATCGTACGAATGGTTCTTGATATTATAATGGTAATTATCGGCGTTTTGCTCGGCGGTAAATTCGGAATTTGCACAATTGCCACCGTTTTGCTCTCCGGTCCGATAATTCAGGCAACCGTAAGCACTGTTAAGAAATCAAAGATTTTAAAAAACATTTCTTAAAATTCTCATACAAGCCTAAAAGTGATAAGACATACAAAAAGGATGGAATTCGATTTTGAACAAGTCCGTAAAAAATGGACAATAGAAAAAACGGAGTTAAGGTTATATCCGCTAACGAAAACATTAGCGAAGGCTCAAAAGGCATAATTCTTGAATACGTACTTGAAGGTATGGCTGAATATTATTCAGCAGACTTATCAGAGAAAGTTATTCGTGGATTAACATAAAATGTAAGTTTAACGGTGATCCGATTACATTCGGATTCAATTTTGAACCTGCTGCTATCCTCGGAACATTTGTGTTTTGAGGCTTTTTATGCCCGGATACTGCTTTTTACGGCGGTATTCGAGCAAAGTGTCTGCGTTCTTTGCAAAATTTCTTTTATATTTTTCAAGGTGTACTCGGTCGGAACTCCTATGCCGATGTCATTCGTTCCGATTAAAATCACAAGATTTTTCGGGTTTATGTTCAAGGCGTTACATTCGAGCCTTTCCAACAATCTGTCGCTGTCAACGGCAAACAATCCCGCACCGATTGCGCCGCAAAATTCAGGCTTATCGGATATGAAAATCTTTGTGTTCAACCGCTTTTGCAACACTTTTTTCAAAAACGTGTTTTCGGGCAGATGAAATAGTCCCCCTTGGCTTGCAACTAAACCTAAAAATCGCATAATTTTTAAGGCTTTTGCCCTGTTTTGGGTAGAAGCCTTTTTGCATATTTAATAAGATTTTCTTCTTCGTGTAATATTAAATGTGTCGGCTGTAAAATTAACAAAAATAATTGGATTTTCATTGACACATATAACACCTTGCAATATAATAAAAGCAAATATATAGCTTAGAAAGGAAGTTCCTTAATGACGAAAAAAATAACCGCAATATTCTTGGCATTGTACATGGCAATTTCCGTTTTGCCGATGACCATTCAGGCGGCATCAAAGCCCGATATTAAAGTTGGCGACTATGTTAAAATGGGCGTGTATAACAATGCCTCAATTCTTTGGCGATGTGTAAGCATTGACAATAACGGACCGCTTATGCTTGCAGACAAAATTGTTGACACCCTTGCATATGATGCCAAAACAAATGACAACAGCAATTCAAAATCACACAGCAGAAGCTATAAGCGTGATGATTACGGTTCTAACTATTGGAAAGACAGCAATATGCGTTCTTGGTTAAATTCGACCGCAGCTGAAGGCAAAGTCGATTGGCTTTGCGGCAACCCTCCGAAAGACGGATATGTAAGCGGTGTGGGAGCGTACAACGAAAAAGCGGGTTTTCTCAACGCTTTTTCAAAATCTGAAATTGCGGCAATGAAAACCGTTACCCAGCGTTCTCTCGTTTCTCATCCCGAATACAACAAGGGCATAGTTGATGGAGACGCAAATTCGGATTTGTTATACTACACCGATATTTCGGAAGCGGTGGCAAACTACGACAGTTCATATTTTGAAACTACAACCGAAAAGGTTTTTCTTCTTGATGTAAAGCAGGCTAATGCCGTGTGGAAAAATCTCAAAGGTTATTATGTTGCGTATAATAATGACGGTATGGCTTGGCCTTATTGGCTTCGCACTCCTGTTACCGATTGCAATCACGATATGCGTTATATCAGTTCATCGGGTCAGGTCGGTCGTTATGCTCCGTGGTATTCCGATTTGGGCGTAAGACCTGCATTTTATCTCGATTCCGAATATTTTGTTACAACTTCCGGCAGCGGCTCACAAAGCAGTCCTTATATCGGCTCTGCTCCAAATAAGCAAGAGGATGATTATACAATTTCGGAACCTGCCGAGGACGCAAATCCCGATTGGAATGTCAGCACCGAGCAAAGCATTCAGCTCACCCTCGGCCCGTGGTATTCAAATGACGGAAAATATTCTAATCCTACCATCCCTGTTTATACCATCCAAAAAACACGCAGCGACACGGAAAATATGGTTGTTGTCGTTTGCGGCGAGGGATACACAAAAAGTCAGCAGGGCAAATTCATCAATGATGTCAAACGACTTTGGCAGGACGCTATGAAATATGAACCGTATCGCAGTTATGCCGACAGATTCAATGTTTACGCTCTTTGCACAGCTTCCGAATCGACTTTTGACAATGGTGGAAGCACCTTCTTTGATGTTATAGTCGACAAATATAATTCGCCTGTTATTTCTAATAATCTCCACGGAAGTCAGTGGAAAAATCATATTTTTGAGAGATGTATCGGTCCTGAATTTATCGAGAAAATTCACGATGCTCATATCAAAAAAAAGTGTGATCCAAACACAATTCCGTCCGGTTCGGAATATGAGCCTTATTATTATGTTCACGATTATATTGCTCAGTTCGCTATGGTTGTAAACACAAAATCAGATTTCGGCGGTGCTTATAATAACCGTGAATACGGCTTCCATTATTTCATTTCGCCATCAGACAGTTATCGTGCGTCAAAAACTTTTGCACACGAGTTTGGACACGGTTTGCTCGGTCTCGGTGATGAATACAGTAACGGATATTTGCTTGACGATAAGGAACTTAAATCACTCAATCTTTCCTCGGTTGAAGACCCGGAAAAGATAAAATGGCGACAGCTTTTAGGTTTTAGAAACACATATCCCTGCCGCAATGCTTACGGCTCAAAAATGCTTGTTTCAAGTTATGAGTGCATAATGAGAGACACAAACTATCAATTCTGTGAGGTTTGCCGTTTGCAGGGCTTCAAGCGAATGTCTCAGCTTGTTAAGGATGTAGACCTTTATGTTGCAACTCCCGAGGTTAAGGAATATACGGGCGCTTACTCAAAGCCGTCTGATTTTACCGACCTTGAAACAAGTTCATATTATAATTACACATATAATCGCAATGACCGACTTTTGAGCGGCAACAGCAAAAGCAGATTTAATACTAATATGAACGGTAAAAAAATCGAGCTTAGAACTGTTATTCAAAACATTTCAGATAAAAATGCACGACAATTAAAATTCAAAATGTGGATTAAGCACTCCGACGGAAGCGTTGCGACCGATTCATCGGGGAATCCGCTTCAAACAGTACAAACCTTTGACATTCCTGTTTGGAATGATAAGGCAAATTTCTGGCCGCTCGGTGCTTTGGATCACATCAAAAGCGACTTTAATTCAGGCTTAAAGAGTTGCTCGCTTATTTATCAAATTCCGTCTGATGCACAGCTTAAGAGCGGCGATACCGTGGCATTTCAGGTGCTCGATGAAAACGGAAATGTGCTTGCAGACGACAATACGGAAACACAGCGCTACACAACCGTTTCAATTCAGTATAAATTTGAGGACGGCTCTGAAATTCCAAACACTGCCGGCGGAACATTTACCGTGCCATACGGCACAAAGCTTGATTTAACACCGGCAAAAACACTTTATGATTATGAATTTATAAAGGTTGACGGCTTGAATAAGCCTATTGTTTCGGACGGAACGGTTGTTACATATTATTACAAAAATAAAAACGAAGAACACACTCACAATCTGACTTTGGTTGCTGCGAAAGCTGCCACCTGCACTACTGCGGGCAATTCCGCATACTACACCTGCGATGGCTGTGACAAGTGGTTCGCAGATGCAACAGGATCGGTAGAAATTACCGATAAAACCAGTGTGAAGATTCCGGCTCCCGGACATACCGCAGGCACAGAATGGAAGTCTGATGATACTAACCACTGGCATGAATGTACAGTTGCAGGTTGTGGCGTGATTATCGAAAGCACGAAATCGGCTCATACCGCAGGAGAGTGGATTGTAGATACCCCTGCAACAGCTACCACCGCCGGTACAAAGCATAAAGAATGTACGGTTTGTCATCGTGTATTGGAAACACAACCTATTCCTTCAACGGGAACAGAACTCAAAATCATCGCCGAAGATAACCAGATATATAACAAGGCAAGTGGAAGTGATGTGACAATTACCTGCAATGGTGATTTTGCAAAATTCACGGGAATTAAGGTGGATGGCTCAGTTGTTGATTCCAGCAATTATACCGCCGTTTCCGGTTCTACCGTTCTTACCCTGAAAGCAAGTTATCTCGGTACGCTGACAGACGGAAGTCATACAATCACCTTTGTCTACACAGACGGTGAGGCAAACGCTAACCTGACAGTTAGAACAGCAGGTAGTGGACATATTCATGACTATGGTACTGAATGGAAATCCAATGCAGATAATCACTGGCATGAGTGCAACTGCGGAGATAAGAAGGATGAAGCAGCACACAGCTTCAAGTGGGTTGTTGACAAGGAAGCTACCGCAACCAAAAAGGGTTCCAAGCATGAAGAATGCAAGATCTGCGGTTACAAACGCTCGGCAGTTGAAATTCCTGCAACAGGAACATCGACTGCTCCGACAGACACAACAAAGCCTAATGACACAACAAAGCCCGGAAATACCAATGGCAGCGAAAAATCTCCGCAGACCGGAGATAACAGCAATATATTCCTTTGGTTTGCATTGCTGTTTGTTTCGGCAGCTGGCGTTACGGGAATAACAGCTTACAACAAAAAGAAAAAAGAACACGCTGAATAAGTCAGCAATAGACCTTTAAGCAAAGGGCGGTGACGGGGATTCCCGCTACCGCCTTCCTGCTTAGATTGGAGAAAGCGATGCAAGACTATCAACCTATCAGTCCCGGCGAGCAAAGGCACTCGGAAAGACCTTTAACTCGGTCGGAACGAATCGCTTCTAGAAATAGAATGAAAAAGAAAAAACAGAACCAGCGCCGTATGCTGATCGGCGGTGCTTCTGTCCTGCTGATTGTGATTATTGTTGCCATTATTTTGATTGTAAAAGGCTGTTCGGGTGCGACAGACGCACTTGCAGGCACCTGGGATTTAGATAGCAACACTACCTATGAATTTGACGGCAAAGGCAGCGGTGAAATGCTCCTCACCCTTGCAGATTATGATTTTACCTATGAAATCAAGGACAATCAGCTATATATCGACTTTGTGAACGAATCGGCACATGACGCAACCTATGAGTTTAGTGTCAAAGGCGATACCCTCACCCTCATCGGTGGCGAAGGAACAATCGGCGGAACTTATGAGCTGACTAAGGTGCATGATAAAAAAGCAGACAAATAAGGACGGTGTTACGCTATTAAAAAGGTATGGAAAATCCTGATTTTATCTGTATGTATAACTGTTTTTTCTTTATCTGCATATCACATTTATGATTATTGGAAAGAAACACAGGACAGTCAAAGACAGAATGATGTGCTGATTGATAAAGCGATAGAAACCGCACCACAAACACAGCAAACGGAGAATGGACAAACAGAATCTGCGATAAAGCCTGTTTCTGAAACTGCACCAATTACGGTAGACTTTGAGCGTTTGCAGGAAGAAAACAAGGACATTATTGCTTGGCTCTATTGCCCGGATACCGAAATCAACTATCCGGTAGTACAGAGCAAGGATAACGAGTATTATCTTCGCCGACTGCTTGACGGTACTTGGAATATAGCGGGAACGCTTTTTATTGATTACCGAAACGCCGCCGATTGTTCTGATCTGCATACCATTATCTACGGTCATAATATGAAAAACAACACGATGTTCGGCTCTCTGCCTAAATACAGTAAGCAGGAATATTACGAAGAACATTCTGTTTTGTATCTGCTCACACCAAAGCAGAATTATAAAGTGAAGCTGATCGCCGGATATGTTACACCGTCAGATTCAAAGGTGTATGAATTTGAGAAAACGAAAGAGGAACGTAGTGGACTGCTGAAAACAGCGCTGGATAATTCCTTGTTTACCTCCGGGACAACTGTATCCGATGAGGACAGACTGCTTACACTGTCTACCTGTTCCTATGAATATGACAATGCTCGTTTTGTACTGATGGGTATTTTAAAAGAAATCGGGTGAAATTTACTGTAATTTGCGGTGAGTCTGTTCGAGAAAGGATAAATGTATGGAAGCAAAACCAAGAATACTATATCTACTGAAAATCTTGTTGGAGCGTACTGATGAAGAACACCCGCTTTCTACAACGCAGCTCATCGGGATTTTGAATGAGGAATTTGGGATTTCTGCTCACAGGACAACCATAACGAAGGATATAGCAGCTCTTGTGGAATATGGACTGGATATTGTAACCATTCATTCGACGCAGAGCAAGTATTTTGTAGCCAGCCGAAAGTTTGAACTGCCGGAGCTGAAACTGCTGATAGATGCAGTGGAGTCATCGAAGTTCATTACAAAGAAGAAAAGCGAAACGCTGATTGAGAAAATACATACGATGACCAGTCCGGGGCAGGTGGCAAAGTTGAAGCGTAATAATTATGTAGTCAATCGAATTAAGCCGGATAATGAGCAGATATATTACATCATCGACGCTATAAACGACGCCATCAATGCAGGCAAGCAGATTTCTTTTCAGTATTATG
>OAVM01000357.1_pt1 | contig 17282 bp, 8 predicted proteins | sample 1476421 | NCBI WGS metagenome assembly OAVM01 (sample SAMEA2580099, study PRJEB22360) | human gut metagenome | biome: human gut; feature: human-associated habitat; material: faeces | place: Denmark | collected 2008/2010
CATTCTGATCAACTTTCGCGCCACAAGCTACGAACTTCTTGCCACCGAAAGTATAGGTTGCACCTACAGTTAAGCCTACAATACCTTCAGTTTTAGCATCGCTTACAGAACCGAAAACAGAAGGAGATACTGTACCACGAGCTTCGAGGTCGATAGCCCATTTCTGGTCAATGTTGTATTTAGCACCCAAACCTAAGCTTGCGCCAACCAACAGACGTACCTTATCATCTTTAGGATAACTCTTAGAAGGATCCAGTTCTTGCTTATAAGTCAAAGAACCATCAGCGTTAGTAACCTCAGTGGTCTTTGTTGCAAGATTCCAAGTACTATAAGAATTTGAGATATTCAATGTAGGACCTACAAAGAACATAAACTCAAACTTACGGCCTTCTTTGTAACCGCAGAAGAGGTTAGTCAGGTTCAACATTGCATCAGCATTCAATGCAACGAACTTCTTCTTATAGTTATACCAATTCTCGTCTTTGCCTACGTTTTCAAAAGGGTATTGAGTATGAAGTTTACCAGACCATCCGGCAACCTGACCACGGATACCCCATACCGGGCTGAAGAATTTTCCCAGTGATATATTCACCAGAGGTGTTATGGATTCACCGAATCCATAATCAAAGTTGCTGGGGTTGGTCACAACTTGTCCACCCACGCCTACACTGATAAAGAAATTGTCCTTCCAGCTTTCACTGTAGTACTTTTCTTTAGTCTGTGCATTGGCAATGGTTGCCCCTGACAACAGTAAAGATAATATTACTAATTTACTTTTCATTGTTTTTTAGTTTTTAATAGATTTAACTCTTTATTACTTATTCATTCTTCACCATTTCTCTTATTTCAGGTTGAACCTGAACATCAATCCACCAGTGAAATATTGCATTCGTTGTAATTCCACCTGTAAATGCAAATGGTTGAACAACAAATAGGTGGCACCCAACGCAAAATCTTTCGAATCATATTCCGCTATCACCCTCAAATCCGGTACGAAACTGGGATTGTAAGTGATACCCGCCGCTATTCCGTTCAGTTTGTACTCCTTTCTCTGATTATATAAATAAGAGAGGTGTACTCCGATTTCTTCTGTTCCTATCGGCAAATGTTTGGTTGCAGCTATATAGAAACGGCTGAAATATCCGTTTCCGCTTGATGAACCAATTACGCCACCTCCGGAAGAAGTAAACGGGTCTGATGTTCCCAGAACCACAGCCGGCATATACTTCCAGAATTGCCCTTCTTTCAAAGCTCGCAGTCGGACAGAGAAATATCTGTCCTGATTCGTAAAACCTGAGTAACCGTAAGGCTTTAAGCCCAGTGCTTCCGCTTTGAAAAGTGTACATGTGTACGCCACTTCCAACCAGGGGAAAAAGGTCACATTCAGGTAATAGTTGTACGTATGATAGTACCACGTAGGAGGAGTTATCTCCTTGTTCATAAAGTTGGCACCCAGCATTATTGTTTTATCTTTCTGCATTTCTGCCGAAGGGGCATGCAACAAACCTGTAGTACCGTAAGTTAATTGAGCCGAAAGTACAAACGCACAGCATAAAAACAAGTACGTAACTATTATTCGCTTCATCTGCATCTGCCTTTCTCTATACACTTTATACTTTCGGGTCAATTATGATCTATTGTTCTTAACAATCAGAATTATTCAGCTTCGATGATACCACCACCAGCGTTGCCTGTACCATGACCGTGGTCATGACCATGATCGTGAGAAACCTTAATGATTTCCATATCGTCATAGTTAACGGTAGCTGTACCTGCAGCTTGGTATTTAGCATATACTCCAGACAGATCCATGTTTACATCTGTTGTTGTTTCAACCGGTTCTTCATCTCCTGAAGTAATAATAGTAGTAGAAGTTACCTTTGTTACTCCTATAGTGAAATCAACGAATTCTTGTTTAGAAGTGATACTCTTAACAGCAGTGTAAGGTGCCAATTCGAATTTGTATCCCTTTTCTATAAGTGCGTTTTTGTATCCATCAGCAACGATTGTATCAGTAGCTGCCTTCATAGCTTGAGCAACTGCTACACCTAATGCAGTTTCGCTGCCAAGGTTACCTTCCTGTATGTCAATAGTCTTCATACCTACTAATACTGGAATGTCATAAGTATATTGCTTAACTCTATCAGTTCCATTTACAATCATAGGATCGAAAGTATCTACTGTCGGTACAAGAGTAGGAGCGGCATTAGTTCTTGTAACTTCAACATTGAATGAGAAATCAATCTTCACTTCAACATTCGGTTCTTCTCCACCCGGTTCTGTGCTAGCTGTAGGTTTAGCAATCTTCTGAACTAAAGTCATTTCAATACCATTCTCATCAACAATCTTGAAAGTAGCTGTAAAGAATTTAGAAGAAATAGCTTTGGTTGTAGTCTCTTCTACGAATTCAGTTTCAGGAACATTAAACTTATACGCATAAGTGTTGGAGTTACCTTCACCGTAGAATTGAGTACCCTTGTCATTATACAAACGTACAACTTTTGCCAACATCCATCTGTTACCAAACTTCAAGTCACCTGCAAGAACTACTGTTCCTGTAGCAGTTTTAACCAGAACGATTTCTGTAGTGTAATCTTCAGTAGCAAATGCGTCTGCGAAGTCAATAGCTACTTCTTTCTTAGCATTCGGTAAAGAGATGTATTGGATAGTAGATACAAATCCGTCTTTGCTTGCTTTAATCTTATATGCACCGGCAGTCAGAGGAGTAGTTTCATAATCTACTTCTTCGGTACCTTTACCATATACAGTTACGTCAGCATCGTTGATTTCATTCATGTCTTCATCCAAAACTGTTACTTTGAGGTTATATCTCAATTCAACTTCTTTGGTTGTAGCTGTTTTACCTAACACGAAATTAACAGGATAAACGGCAGCTTGTCCCGGTTTCAATTCAGCAATGTTCACAGTAGTTTCTTGTTTCTCGAAACCTGTGCATTTAGCTGTAACCTTTACAGCACCGGCTGACAAACCTGAAATAGTGAAAGAACCGCTGCTTTGAGTAACAGTACCTTTATCTGATTCAACTGTTGCGGCAGTCAAGATAGTACCTTCAGCACTGTAAATTGTACCTGTAATTGTGTACTGGGCAGCTGGCAATGTTACACTCTGATCGGGATCGATGATATCCAATCCTTCATCTTTGTAACATCCAGTGAGTAATGACCCTGTTAAGGCCACTACGGCTAATGCTAATTTAGCATTGTAGCCGTTAAAGAAACTTTTCTTTTTCATCTCAATAAAATTAAAAATTTAGTAATTCTGATTTAATAAAATATGGATTAAAACTATTATTACTCATTATGTTCTCGCTTGCGTTAGCCCGGAATCCCTTATAATAATAGCGTTCATTGCCTGCATTATAAGCTATCCCCATATTCTTTGAGGGCGTCACCCGCGGTATATATCCTTTTCTCTTATATTTATAAGGTGGGAGCGCTATTTGAAATCTAAAACCGCCATTTGACTTTGCCCCTTGCGCTTTCATTGCATAAAAGCCAATCGAGCAATAGCGGAAGTGCCGAATCAAATCAAATCTTACGCCTTTTTCACCCAATAGATATTGTTCCCCTTTCAAACTTGCCTGAACATTGTATTCGGGCCAATAAAAATTAGCTCCTAAACTCCACGTCAAGCGTGTCTTTGTTCCATAGTAAAATTCAAATCCATCCCATTCATACGCAGCGGTTAATCCAATGCGTCCTTCAAACGAAAAACGTTCATCGGCTTTTAACACATGAAGCAATTTCAAATCACCTCCATACCGGCTTGCATTAAATGTTCCGACAGTTCCTGTAAGCCATGTATTATAAGGTAAACGAACAGTTTGTTGCAATGTCAGAAATCCAGGACGTACTTTATCAGCTAAATCACCATACCCGTCATTATAAACCGGAAAAATAACCTGTGCGGTCAACTTCATTCCCTTCCAAAATGAAACCTCAACTGCCGGTGACAAGTTAAAAAGCACTTGGTATACCTGCGTAATCACCAGATTCTTTAATGAAACTTCCGGATACACAACTACATCCACCTTAAACAAAGAACTATTTTTTCTCTTTTCTTTCCGAACCAGTTTCCATGAGTCACCTAAATTGTAACTAACGTCCCAATCCGCACGACTTGCTTCAGGGACGCTGTCACCGATTATCGGTTTATAGTAAAGAGAAATTTGAGGTATATTATTATCTAGAACAATTATTCTGCATGGCTTTTTATCCGGTAAACCCATTTTTTGAATAATGTCTACCGCTTTGCCAATGCCGACTCCATTCAGACGATACGCAGAATTTTGCAAGACGTATACACGTTCTTTGCCATCTTCTGTCCACCCTACATTTTCAAATCCCATTTCTACTAAAGTGTTCACCGTACTTTCTCCTGTTTGGCAAATTCCTTTTAAAGGAAGCAAACAGAATAAAAAGAGCGCCGCACATCGTGCTATTGTTTTAGTAGCTAGACACTTTCTCATGTTAGAGTTTCTATACCTCATTTTATTTATTCAATTTTCATATCTTTACGACATAAAATATGGTGCAAAAATAGACACATTTTTAATAATACCAAAGAATTTTACATGAAAAAATAAAATAATGTAGCTTTTTCTGCATAATTGTTCTCATAAAGCTAATATTCTTTGTCTATGAGCTTATAATGCGTGATAAAGAGGTTAATAAATGACTAATAAATACGACATTTATATGAAAAATATACCCTCAAACGTAATTTTGATTATATATACCTTTCGTAAAAAACGAATTATTATTTATTTAAGAGTTCCGCAAGCTTGTTCTACGTGTGTATAATGATAATTTATAACCTCTTCTATAAACATACGATATGTTTTTTTAGGTTCGGGAGGTCTAGCTTTCAATATGCAGAGCTTCAAAAAAACAAGTTGGTAATCATTTTGACATTCTGTACTTTTAGTTAGCTGAGAATCCGTTGTTTTGACCCGACAGTTGTGATGATGAAAAGAAAGAACTAAAGAGTAGCGAAATGCAGGCTATTAAGTGTATGTCGCAGCCTCACAGAAGGAGGGAAATTAGGATAATATCAGTTATTTCTTGTTTCTTGCTCAATTGGATTATAAATCCTAAGCAGGGAACGCAGTGAGAGCAAGGTAAAGTCATGAATAAAATTACTCACCATGGGGTGATACCATTTTGTTTCATACCGTGAAACCGATAGTTTCAAGGCATGAAACCGTTAGTTTCACCTATTGAAACCGGGAGTTTCACGGCATGAAACTCACAATTCCAAATGGAGAAACCAGAGCATCAAACAGGCAATCTGTACGTATCAAGAACAGTGATGCTAAAGTTATCCGATGCAAACGGCGGATAGTAAACAAAATAAGATGTAAAAGAAGAACAACAATAGAGACTATATTTTCAGAAAGAAATGAAATCTCTCGCTTTATCGCATCATCGCAATTTCCGAGTAGGGATAGCCGATACCGGGAACTTGTCAGCCCGGACAGGTTGAATAACGCGACTTGTTTGTAAAGCGCCATACGGTGACAAAAAGCACTTGCAAAGGGTATGCAGCGTGATAAATCGGCTGCGACGGGCATATTCACCGTTTATGCGGGGAAAAAAGCTGAAAAATATAGGATTACAGACTTGTTCGATATACTCGTTAAATGCAAGTTAATATAATGTAATAGAATGAGTTAGGGCGTGAGAAAGGACGAGACAGAGTGAGAGTAGCCCACTTACTCTCACTCCCGGATTTTACTCTCACTCACACTTAATATATTAGTTATCAACGATTCATACTAGAAGTGAGGGTAGTGAGAGTAACTTGAGCCAACTTATTATTGAGTCCCTGAGTTCACAATTATGTTATATTGGGTATGAGGTCAATTGCCTTTTTCTTACTCTCATCAACAAGTTTGGCATAAATCTGTGTAGTCTGTATGTTGGTATGCCCAAGCAGTTTGGAGACAGTATACAGATCAACGCCTAAAGTTAACAACATAGTTGCGTGGGTATGTCTGGCAGTATGAAATGTGATATGCTTCTTAATCCCGGCCTGTTCAGCCCATTTAGGTAAAATTTCATTAGTTCTTCCCAATGTTATTAACTTTTTGAATATTATATCGTCCTCTTTAGCATCTTCTCGCTTCGGTAACTGTTTTATAGCTTCCTGACTTAAAGGCAAAGAAATGGCTTCCTTGGTTTTCTTTTGTATGATATACAATCGGGAATTGCCATCATCATCCATTTCTATGTCTCCCCACGTAAGCGCTATGATATCGGAATGCCTCAACCCGCAAAAACAACTGAAGAGAAAAGCTTTCTTTAGTAAACCATTATAAAAAGGGGTTTGAGCCAGCTTTCGCAATTCGTCAATAGTGAGATATTCTCTTTCCGTACGGTGTTTATGTGGCTTTTCTTCATTTTTTATTTTATTCATAGGATTAGCTGATATCAGTTCTTCTGATACTGCATAATTCAGGCAATACCTCAGCATTTTGTAATAATAGACTTGGGTATTGACATGCAGCAATTTCTCTTTCTTGGTATGAGTTTGTTTTGCTGTCTTTAGGTAATCCAGAAATCCCAAAATATAATCTTTATCTATCCTGCTTAATTGGATATCATTAGGGTTGTAACGTCTAAGATGATAGACTACAGCGTGTAGTACCGTTTTGCGAACTTCATTCTCCGACTTCTTTTCAGCTACACTTTGTATATAATCGGTTAGTTTAATGTGAGATGTCTTATTGATCTTAAAACCGTGGCTCTGATTTTGTAATTCAATAATTCTTTGAGCCTTAATGGCATTTGCCAATTTTAGCGTTTCACTATTACGCACCCTGTCTGACTTATTATATTCAGGTATAATATATAATTTCAGAAACTCGTATTTTCGTTTCCCATTCATATACATATCAAGATATATCGACTTATTGCCATTAGCCAGATGTTTGACTCTTAGCTTTATTGGCTCTTTTATTCTTAGTTCTTCTTTCATATCTCTGTTTAGAATCTCCTGTTTATTAAAAATAATATACACATTTATTTATACGGTAACAACATGGTAACAAAAACCGGTTCCAAATGATTTCGCATTTGAGTTTTATTCTGTTCTGCTACTTCTATTTGAATTTAATTTATTGAATACTAGAAAAATAAAAGGAAGGTTCATTTGCTCCAATGATGTATAAATAGTAACAAACCAGCAACAAATATATAATATTAATGTCTAAAAAAGAAACAATAAAGGAAAGTAATGATATTGTTTAGTATTATGCAATTCGCTAAATACTAGCTAATTGTATGTTTAATTTATCTAAGATTTCTTTATCCTGATTTCCGGATAAAAAGCCATGTCGGATTGTTGTTCTGGATAATAACATACCTCAAATTTCATTATTTTATAAACCAATTATAGGCGACAGTGTACCAGGGGTAGCTCGACGGGATTGGGATGTAAGCTATAGTTTGGGCCGTAACTGGAAAAAGGTTGGTAAAGTAAAAAAAAAGAATAGTTCTTTGTTCAAAGTGGACGTGGTAATATATCCGGAATTGTCATTAAAGAACTTAGTAATTACGCAGATATATCAAGTTCTGTTCAATCTGGCACCGGCAATAGAAGTTTCTTTCTGGAAAGGAATGAGACTGACAGCACAACTGGAAGTACCTATTTATAATGACGGATATCCAGATATGTATAATAAAATACATCCTGGTTTTATTGGCGTGTCACAAACGGTAAGACTACCCTATAATATCTGGGGAACACTTACAGTAGGGCATTTCAGTAGCGAACGTTATGGGGTAGATATGAAAATTAGCCATCGTTTCATCCGTGATAATAGATTTGGAATCGAAGGACGTGTTGGATATACAGGAGCGGCATACTGGGATAGATTTACTTGCCACTTTGGAACACAGAAAAAAATGACATGGTCAGTTGGAGGTTATTTCTATTGGCCACAATATAATGTAGAAACAACTATGAAACTTGAACAGTATTTATTGGGTGAAAAAGGGGTGCGGATAGATATTATCCGGCATTTCCGCTATGCTTCAATAGGTTTTTATGCAATGAAAGCGCAAGGAGCGAAGTCCAATGGTGGCTTTCGTTTTCAAATAGCGCTCCCACCTTATAAATATAGAAGAAGAGGATATATTCCTCGGTTTACCCCCTCCAGAAACATGGGGCTGGCGTATAATGCAGGAAACGAGCAATATTATTACAAGAACTATCGCTCATCACCCGGTGACAATATAATGCAATCAAATAGTTTTAACCCATATTTTATTAAATCAGAATTATTAGTTTATTAATTTTAATTTTATTGAGATGAAAAAGAAAAGTTTGTTTGGTATTAACGTGAAGTTAGCGTTAATGTTAGTAGCAATCTGCGGCATGTTCGCCAGCTGCTACGAAAAAGAAGAATTAACGACAGAGGCACCGAGTGCAGTGAAACCGGTATACAAAATTACAGGTGTCGTTTCTAATGCTTCTACCGGAGAACCGTTGTCTGGTGCCAAGGTTAATGGTGCTACAACTGCTACCGATGGAACTTATGCTTTAGATGCAACAGAAGGGTTGAATGTTCTGACTGTTACTAAAGATGATTACAAGACTGTCACAACTTCTGTGTATGTAGAAAAGATTGAAAATGGCAAAACTGCTGTCTACACAGTAAATGCAGCTATGTATCCGGGATATGATACTCCGACATACAAAACTGTAAAATATACCATAAAAGGTACTGCAACAGATGAAAGTAGCGCTGCTGTAAAATTGTCGTCAGTAGTTATACCTGGATGTACAATTGCAGTTGTTAATAACAAATTCACAGTAGAAGGGGTACAGCCGGGCACTTACTATGCTGTTCTTAAAGCTGAAGGTTACAAAAACGCTTACGCTACCATCGCTGTAGCTCCTGTTGCTGCTGAAGAAGGTGAAGGCGACCAAATTGTAACCTCTACAGTTGCCGTATTGATGCAAAAGGAAGAAACTGCAAAGGTGTCTAAATACTATGTGTGCGGCTTTGTTACCAATGAAAAAGATGCTGCTGTGCCCGACGCTACTGTAAAAGTTGAAGTTGGTGAATTCAAAGCTGATCTTACTACTGACAATCGTGGTTATTTCAATATAGAAGTGGCAGCTGAACATATCACTCCTACAACATTGGCTATTATTACCGTTTCAAAAGCTGGTTATGTTGCACAAGCAAAAGCCACAGTTGTGAAACTGGTTGAGACCGGTGCTACTTCTGTGACTTCCATTGAAGTTGTATTGAAAGCTGAAAGCAGTGATATCCCTGATGAAGATCCGAGTAAGGGTGGTGAACAAACTATCGAAGTGCCTGTAGATAAAGCAGAGCCAACGAAAGTTGAAGATATTAAAGAACCTGAAGTTAAAGCAGACATCGAGAAAGTTGCCGAAGAATTAGGTATTGAGGATATTACTAAAATTGATATTCCAGTGGTAAAAGTAGAAGAGGCTCTCGTAGTAGAACTTGTATCTACAGAAGCTGTTATTGATGAAACAACAGGTGAAACAACTCAAGAGACTAAAACTGTTGCCGACCAGATCACATTGCCTGCTAACACACAAGTTTATTATGTAGGTGGCCAAGCTCAAGCAATCAAACTAACTCGTGATATACAAACTGAAAAGGCAACTGCTGCTGTACGTACTTACGAAGGACAACCCAGCGGTACTGTATTCTCTCAACCGCTGGAAGTTAAGTTCCAGGCTCCGGTTATTGTTACTGTAGAGCCTGACTATGTATTAGGTGTTCTTTATCAAAACGAAAAAACCGGTGTATGGTCAGCTGATGCTAATAATTATGCTGAATACGATATGACTTCAGGTACTTTCGTTGGTAAAATCAATCACTTCTCCAAATTCCGTTTCGGTTTTGAGTCAGCCATCGTTCCAGTAGACAGTGTTAAGTTGGATGCCGAAATCATCAATAAACCTTGCTATACAGGCTCTGCAGCCGCTGTAGTTACTGTAAAAGGAAACTACATGGGTGGAACCGCTTATGATGGAAACACTCCTGCTTTGGCTGTTGAAACTGCCTTGTCTGGTATGAATGCAGAAACGAAATCTTACGTAACAATGTTACTGAAAAATATGATTCTAAAAGACAATGCTAATATTGCACCGAAGAACAGCTACTCAAAAACTGCTCTGTCTGTAGATATATCAGTTCCTGCATACAAGCAAATTGATAACTTCAGTATGGTCAGAAAACAAGTAAGAAGATCATATACTGTTCATGTAATTGATAAAAACAAAAAAACTACAGACGTAACAGTGGTAGTTAAAAAGATTATCTCTACAACTCTGACTGCAAATTATGCTATTGGTCACACTCATGGACATGGCAATGGTGAAGATTTGAACGCAGGTGGTGGTATTATCGATTTTGAATAGGCCTGTTTTTAAATAATGCAATTGAACCTAAAGCATGAGATTATACATAATGAGAATAAAGCGAATGTTTATTGCGATACTGCTTATCAGTGTATCATCCATGCTTTCGGCTCAATTGACTTATGGAACTACCGGTTTGCTGCATGCTCCTTCGGCAGAGATGCAAAAGGATAAAACAGTGATGCTGGGAGGGAACTTTATGAATAAGGAGATAACTCCTCCTACGTGGTATTACCATACGTACAATTATTTTTTGAATGTTACCATTTTGCCGTGGATGGAAGTTGCTTATACTTGCACCCTGTTTAAGGCAGAAGCTTTAGGGTTAAAGCCTTATGGCTATTCAGGATTCACGAATCAGGATAGATATTTTTCTATCCGGTTACGGGCTTTGAAAGAAGGACAATTCTGGAGGTATATGCCAGCTGTTGTTTTCGGAACATCAGATCCATTTACTTCATCCGGAGGAGGCTCGATTGGTTCTACAGAAGGAAACGGATATTATAGTCGTTTCTATGCAGCGGCCACCAAGCATATCTCTATAGGAAAAGAAGAAATAGGGGTACACCTTTCTTATTTATATAATAAAAGAAAAGAGTACAAACTGAATGGAATAGCGGCAGGTATTAGTTATAATCCAACTTTTGCGCCTGAATTAAGAATGATTGCAGAGTATGATTCAAAAGATTTTGCACTGGGAGCCACTTACTTGCTTTTAAAACATCTGCATATACAGGTGGAACTGCAAAAGATGAAATATTTCACGGGTGGATTGTGTTTCCAGTTCCGGTTGAAATAAAGAAACTGGCAGAAAAAGCATAGAGTTAATCATTTTAAAATAGAAAAAACAATGAAATGTAAATTTGGTATAGTATCTATCATGTTGGCGGGATTAGCTCTTACAGCTACTGCACAGACTAAAGAGAAATACTACAGCGAAAAATTTAAAGATAATATCTTTATAAGCGCTGGTGTAGGAGCTCAGGCATGTGTTAATCCTGATAACTTTGATTATGGCTTTGGACATGCCATCACGCCATTGATCCACGTATCAGTGGGTAAACTGTTCAATCCTATCTGGGGAGTTCGCGGACAAGTTGCCGGATTATGGTCGACACTGTATACAGAGCGCGGACAAATAAAAGGCACTTATGCCGAGGTTAAGAACAAGAAGTATTTCACTCTGCGTGCAGATGCTATGTATAACCTGTCTAACTCTGTTTGCGGATATAATCCGGAGCGCTTATTTACTTTATCTGTGTTCGCAGGTCCCGGATTGACTTTTGCAAAGGCTTATGGTGAGCAAGATAAATTAAATGCTTTGATTAACGGTTCTGTAGGTTTGATGGGACAGTTCAATGTGAGCAAGTATTTGGATATCAACATTGAGGCAAGAGGTGAAGTATCTCCTTCTATGTTTGGGAATAAGAGCAGCGCCTACACGGATGGTGCAGTATCTCTGACTGCAGGTGTTACTTATACTTTTGGCGGTAAGAACTTTATATCTTGTGGTGCAAAAGTTGATCAGAATGCCATCAACAACGAAATCAATAAATACAGAAGCGAACTGGCACAGGCTCAGGCTGACCTGGCAAGTGCTAAAAATGCCATGGCTAACTCTAAGCCTGTAACTAAGGAAGTTGTGAAGGAGATCGAAGTTGCCGGTCCTCGTGCCATCTTCTTCAAGATTGGTAGCGCTCGCATCGATGATTACGGTATGGTTAACATCCAGTTGGCTGCTAAGATTCTGAAGGCTAACCCGGATAAGAAGTACAAAGTTGCCGGTTATGCTGACAAGGCTACGGGTAGCGCTTCCTGGAACCAGAAGTTGTCTGAAAAACGTGCTCAGGCTGTTTACGACGCATTGATTAAGGAAGGCGTTGATAAGGATCAGCTCGAACTCGTTGGATTCGGTGGTACTGCTAACATGTTCGGCAAGAACTATTTGAACCGAGTGGTAATTCTGGAATAAAATAAGATTTCTTATAATAGAAATTCTATAAAAGAGAAAAGGTGTCTAGCTATTGCTAGACACCTTTTTTGTTATAAAGAAATCAAGTAATTTCCGGTTGGTAATGAAATTGTTTATGTGGCAATATTAGAATTGAATTAGGAAATATCAATTATTGACATCAGAAATCTCTTTAATGATTCTTTTTGACAAATATATAATTAAATAATTATTAAACACACCAAATGAGTAGGGAAACAAACAGGTAACAATAAAGCTTTGCATAACATGAAAAACGATAAATATCTCAATATTTTACTTTTCGCAAACAGTATGCTATTGGCTGATTATCAAGCATTAATCAAATGAATACATTCTTGTCAATACCTCTCTCAGTTTCCGGATAAAAAGCCATGTCGAGTAATTGTTTTGGACAATAATGTACCTCAGATTTCTCTCTACTATAAACCGATAATCGGTGATAGCGTTCCTGAAGCGAGTCGTCGGGACTGGAACGTTAGTTATGATTTGGGTGGAACGTGGAAGGAAGCACGGAAAATAGGGAGGAAGAATAGCTCTTTGTTTAAGGTAGATGTGGTGGTATATCCGGAAGTTTCATTGAAGAATCTGATTATAACGCAGATTTATCAAGTGCTGTTTAATTTGTCACCGGCAGTTGAAGTTTCGTTTTGGAAAGGGATGAAATTAACTGCACAGGTTGTCGTTCCTGTTTATAATGACGGATATGGGAGGTTGGCGGATAAAGTACATCCGGGATTTTTAACGTTACAACAAACTGTTCGTTTGCCATATAATATGTGGATTACGGGAACTTTAGGTGCATTTAATGCTAGTCGTTACGGAGGAGATTTGAAAGTGTTTCATGTGCTAAAAGCTGATGAACGTTTTTCATTTGAAGGGCGTATAGGACTAACTGCTGCGTATAAATGGGATGGATTTGAGTTCTACTATGGTACGAAAATGCGCTTGACATGGAGTTTGGGGACTAATTTCTATTGGTCTCAGTATAATGTTCAGGTGAGTTTGAAAGGTGAACAATATCTATTGGGAGAAAAAGGGGTTCGGTTTGATTTGATTCGTCACTTCCGCTATTGCTCAATCGGCTTTTATGCAATGAAGGCACAAGGAGCAAAATCTAACGGTGGTTTTAGATTTCAGGTTGCGCTTCCACCTTATAAATATAAAAGAAAAGGATATATACCGCGGGTGACACCGTCAAAGAATATGGGAATAGCTTATAATGCGGGCAATGAACGCTATTATTATAAGGGATTCCGGGCTAATGCAAGCGAAAATATAATGAGTAATAATAGTTTTAATCCATATTTTATTAAATCAGAATTACTAAATTTTTAATTTTATTGAGATGAAAAAGAAAAGTTTTTTGAGCGGTATTAATACTAAAATAGTATTAGCCGCACTGGCTTTATCCAGTGTTATGTTAACTGGGTGCTACAAAGATGAAGGCCTAGACACTAATGGCCCGGCTGGAGTTGTTACATTACCTGATGCAACTTACACCTTGACAGGATCTATTTATGATGCAGAGACAATGGAAGCTATTACGCCGACTTCTGTAACAGTTACTAACAGCACTGCCACTGTGAAGCAAGGTTCTTATTCTGCAGTTGTAGCTCCTGGTGATGTGACAATCACAGTAAAGGCTGCGGGTTATAAAGATGTAACTACTACAGTTTATATTCAGCCTGTTGAAAAAGGGCAAGCTGTAGTTTATACTCAGCCGATTGCTATGATTAGTTCAGCTGTTAAGCCTGAATTAGTAGATCAGACATACAATCTTAATGTAAAAGCTTTTGAGTTGGATGGTATGACTGAAGTTGCAGAATATACAGTAAAAGTTAATGGTGCAGATGTGGCTAATCCATATGTGGGTGGAGCTTATGGTGTATTAGTAACAGCCGATGGTTATCATGCTTATTCAACTGTCGTTTCTTTGCCGGCTGTAAAAGTTGAAAAAGGTACTGCCACAATGGATGTAGAAGTAAAAGCATTACTTACAAAAGTAGATGCTCCTGCTCCTACGAAGGTTAACTTCATTGTTAATTTCCAAACTACTAACGGTACATATTTCAATGTTCAAAGGGCATGGCTGTTGAACAACGGTGTTGAAGTAGCTGATGCTGTTGCTACAAATACGAGCTTCTTCTCTTATTCAATGGACAAGGAAGATGTTAAAGGAACGTATGCAATTGCATATCAATATGAAGCTAATATTAATGGAGAGCCTACTGTTTTGAGAGGAACTCAGACTGTAGATGCAAAAGACAACTATCTGGCATTTGTTACATTTGAAATTAATGATAAAGGTGAAATCACAGATAGTAGTGATGAACTTCCTGCTATAGCTGAAGAAACAATTACAGTGCCTATTAGTGGAGGTACAGTAACTCTTCCGGGTAGCAAAGTTGATGCAGAGGGAAATATTATTCCGAATGCTACAATTAATGGTGAAGCTGTAGAAACTATCACTCTTCAGCGTTTGTATGGAGAAGAAATCAATGAGCCCGCTACACTTCGCGCTTATTCTGGTACACCTGATGGAACACAGTTTGTCGATCCGATTATTATTAATTTTGCAGATGTTTATGGAGGTGAATTAGGTGACTTAGTTGTGAAATACAAACAAGAAAATGGTACTTGGGCTTCTGAAGTGAATGAATTTACAACTGTCAAATTGGGAGAAGATGGATATCAAATGAAAATTAAGCACTTCTCTGAATTCAAAGCTGATTTGAACTTGGAACCGGAAGCTCCTCTCGCAAAAGCTGATTCTATTGTAAAAACAACTACTATTGGCAAGAACAATGATAACGAAGGTTCTACAGATATCACAATCAAGTATAATTATACTGAAGGTGTGATATATGAAAAATCTATTAAAGATGCTGTTATCGAAGCTGGAGTTAAGAATGCATTGGCACAAGATTTCATTGCACAGACAATAAAGAACTATTTGAATGCAAATGGTTATGGAGAGTTTGGCGAGACTGATCATGCTACAGAGAAAAAATTCACTGTACCTGAATATACGAGAGTTGAATCAATCACAACTACTCAACATATCAGTAACATTACAATCGTATTTGTAGTAAACAAATATCAGATTAAGATGAATATTGAAAAATATACAAATAAAGTATTCAAAGTAAATATGACACCAATTAATCACGGTCATGGTCATGGTCATGGCAATGACTTCAATGCAGGCGGTGGTATTGTTGAAGCTGAATAATAATTCGTTTATTAAAAACTATTGATCCGAAAGTATGAAGTATATAAAGAAAGGCAGATACAGATGAAACGAATAATACTCACGTGCTTGTTTTTATGTTTTGTGTTTGTACTTTCGGCTCAATTAACTTATGGTACTACAGGTTTGTTGCATGCCCCTTCCGCAGAGATGCAGAAAGATAAGACAATAATGCTGGGTGCCAACTTTATGAACAAGGAGATAACTCCTCCTACGTGGTACTATCATACGTACAACTATTACCTGAATGTGACCTTTTTCCCCTGGTTGGAAGTGGCGTACACATGTACACTTTTCAAAGCGGAAGCACTGGGCTTAAAGCCTTACGGTTACTCAGGTTTTACGAATCAGGACAGATATTTCTCTGTCCGACTGCGAGCTTTGAAAGAAGGGCAATTCTGGAAGTATATGCCGGCTGTGGTTCTGGGAACATCAGACCCGTTTACTTCTTCCGGAGGTGGCGTAATTGGTTCATCAAGCGGAAACGGATATTTCAGCCGTTTCTATATAGCTGCAACCAAACATTTGCCGATAGGAACAGAAGAAATCGGAGTACACCTCTCTTATTTATATAATCAGAGAAAGGAGTACAAACTGAACGGAATAGCGGCGGGTATCACTTACAATCCCAGTTTCGCACCGGATTTGAGGGTGATAGCGGAATATGATTCGAAAGATTTTGCATTGGGTGCCACCTATTTGCTTTTCAACCATTTGCATGCGCAGGTAGAATTGCAAAAAATGAAATATTTTACCGGCGGACTCATGTTTAGATTTACGTTGAAGTAAGTTTCGCCTGAAAAGTGAATAAGTATAAAGAGTTAAACAATAAAAACTAAAAAATAATGAAAAGTAAATTAGTAATATTATCTTTACTGTTGTCGGGAGCAGCTGTTGTTGCCACTGCACAAACTAAAGAGAAGTACTACAGTGAAAGCTGGAAGGACAATATCTTTATTAGTGTGGGGGTAGGTGCACAGGCTGGTACGAATCCTGATACCAAATTCGGTAAGACAGTGACTCCACTGATTAACCTATCAGTTGGTAAGTACATTTCTCCTATATGGGGAGTTCGTGGACAAATCTATGGTTGGCAATCAAAGCAGGAAACTGCTTATCCATTTCTGGATTTGGATAATCGCAAAGAGCGTAAAGAAAACTATGTAGGGTTGAACGCCGATGCCATGTTGAACCTTACCAACTTGATTTGTGGTTATAACCCAGATCGTTTATTTGAGTTGAGCGTATTCGCAGGTCCTTCGGTTAACATAGTTAAAAACTATGCAGATTGGCAATTGGGATATAAGGTGGTTGAAAGTACATCTACTACTGATGGTACTAAATATACAACAGTAATAGATCCTGCAACTACTAGCCCTGTTAATCACGATTTACGTTGGTTAGTTGGTGCCAGTGTAGGTGTAGGAGCTAAATTTAATGTGAATAGATCTTTGGCTATCGATGTAGAAGCTCGCGGTCAGGTTACTCCGTCAATTTTGGGTGCTTATAGTAGCGCTAATACCGATGGTTATATTCATCTGACTGCAGGTGTTACTTATACTTTCGGTGGCAAGAAGTTCGTAGCTTGTGGCGCGAAAGTTGATCAGAATG